>ENA-OQVM01002239-OQVM01002239.1-marine-metagenome-genome-assembly--contig:-NODE-2239-length-23109-cov-10.858849_pt1 | contig 23109 bp, 23 predicted proteins | sample MGYA00237776_ERZ505498 | MGnify/ENA primary metagenome ERZ505498 (study PRJEB26159, sample SAMN06265151) | marine metagenome | isolation source: Helgoland LTER site | place: Germany:Helgoland, sampling... | reverse complement strand
CCACTGGGTACACGTTCAGGTATACCAAGACTTCCCAAGGAAGATGTCTTTCCGGTTAGGCTGCTCAGGAAACTTAATATATCGGAGACTTCAGCGTCGTTTAATGAAATTGGAGAAATGTCCACTTTGGCAGCTTGCCTGGCAATCTCAAGCGGATCCGACTGAACTACAAAGTCTATGCCTTCCAACCAGGGAACATTTGGCAAAGCAGCCATTTCTCGTTCCCACTTCAATCGCATAGATTTTGGGTCTAGATGGTGGCGAACTATCCCCTCTAAAGTTGGATATGCGCCATTATGTCCGTATGGTGCTGTTAGAAGAATATTACGGAGGCGTGGCGTTTTGAAGCGATACGCATCCTCAATCTTGTCACTTTCACCCATACGCCCTGTGTCACGGGCCGCTGGATCAAATCGCCTAGTCCGGCCGGGACCAAAGGCTGGTAGTGATAAAGCATAAAAATTTTGATCGCTGAATAAAGGTCCACTGTGACAAGTTGAGCAGCCACCCTTGCCAAAGAAAACCTTTCGACCACGCTCTGCTGGTTTGGGCAGGGCAATCTTGTCATTAATGAATTCATCGTAGGCGCTGTCATAACTCTGCCACTCAATGTTTATAAAATCACCTAATGCTTTAGCTATCTCAACGATTGTGACCTGTTCTGGTTTATCTATATTTTCAAACGCTTCCACAAACATCTGACCATACTCTGGTATTATTCTGACCCTTTTTGCCAAGATGGGCCAAGCGGCATCAATCCTGTCGTGAATAGCTCCTGCAATTTCATTTTCCCGTGGATTTCCTGCCATTTCAAATTGAGCCACAAGTGGAAAAATTGCTTGAGCCGAAATAACTGAATCTAAGCCAGCTGGAAGCCATTCCTCTGCGGGTGAGTTGAAACCATTTTGATAGATATCACTAATTTCAAGTCGACCATCATGAAATACCACCGTTATTGATTGGTGCCCCAAATTCCATAAAGAACTCGCATTTCGTGGTATGCGCTTACGAATTTTATTGGTACCAACGCCGGCTGTTCGCTCAGGCCCTAAGCCAATTCCACCCTCTCCAATCCCAAGGCTCAGGCCATCTCCACCACCGTGTTTGGGATGGTGACATGTACTGCAACTTATATTGCGGTTGCCAGAAAGGATTTTGTCATAGAATAAAAATTGCCCAATTTTTGCTTTTTTAGGATCAGAAGGCTGAAACTGACTTTGCAATAATGGATATTGTTCGGCAGACATAGGTAAGGCACAAAGGATAAGGAGAGTTAAAACATGTGGTACTTTCAGCCAAGAGTTATAAGCGGATGTATTGTAATCCTCATGAGCTTGATGATTATCATTAGTGGATCGCCAGGTCATGCTGAGCTTGAGGAAGCGCGAGACCTTATGGAGAATGGAAAATTTTCTGAAGCGCGGGCTGCTCTTTGGCCTGCTGCTCGCTCCGGAAATGCGGAAGCGGAAGAGTTGATTGGCGTGATGTATGCAATGGGTCTTGGAGTAGAGCAGGATTATCAACGCGCATTTGAGTGGTATTTGCGTAGTGCGATGAAGGGACACCCGGGGGCACAGTCTGGTGTTGGGTGGTATTATGAGGTTGGCCTTGGAATGCCTTCGGTGGACCTTACGCGCGCCTACATGTGGTATGTTCTTTCTGCGATCGGCAATGATCCTGACGCCATGATAAGCCAAGAAGAGGTCGTTAAAAAAATGACAAAAGAGCAGATAGATAAAGCGCATATTTTAATCGATGATTACCGTGTTTGGCTCTATCCTTTTAGATAGGCTAAGACCCAAGGTTTTATACTGATTAGTTTGAGATAGATGCCGCACAGGAAAAGCCTGTACGGCATCTTCGTAAGTATTATTCGATATCAGCGGATCGACCTGCACTTAGGTCAGCTTCTGCTGAAGCAACAGCTGACGTTAAGGCATTAAATACAGCCTCGCCACCATCTACGTTTGACTTAAACCAGTCATAAACGGGTGCGGCAGCCTTTTTGAATGCAGCCTTTTCCCCTGGTGTTGGAACATACAGATCACCACCACCTGTAACAAAATCAGCATAGGCTTGGATTGACTTACGTTTTGGTGATGCAAAAGTAGCTTGCTGTAATTGAGCAAACCCATCTACTATGATTGTTCGGTGGCCAGCTGGCATTGACATAAATTTGTCATTAGACATCCACCAAAGCGCTCCCATGTATGCGTGACCGTCAAGGGTTACATACTGTAAGCCTGCATCAGGAAATTTCATGCCCATGATGTCAGTGATGCCATTCTTAGAGCCCTCAACTACACCAGTTTGGAATGATGTAAATAGTTCTGGCCATGGAATTGGAGTAGGTGATGCGCCAAGAGCTTTAACTAGTTCCTGAGGCAGGTCTGCTACAACAGTTCGAATTTTTAAACCTTCCATATCACTTGGGCTTTGGACGCGACGTTTTGTATTGGCAAAATTACGCCATCCACCGGTGTTACCAATTGTCATCAGGCGAATTTTTCCACCTGAATTTTCCAGAGCCATTTTTCGAACAGTACGAGTAAAATCACCAGATAGGACATGTTCTGCAACCCGGTCATCGGCCATTAAATAAGGCAAATCTAGCACTTGAACATATGGAAAAATTCCTGCTGCGCCGCCAGACGTCGAAATGTAGACATCTATAGAGCCATCGGCCACACCTTGGAGGCATTCAGCGCCCTTTGAGCAGAGCTGCGTGCCAATAAACAATTCGACTTCAATTGCTCCATTTGATGCGCTTTCAACATAGTTTTTAAAAACAACAAGACCGTCATAGTCTTCGTCATTTTCGTTTGAGTTCGCTGTAGCGCGAATAGTAAAGTCTGCCGCTTGTGCTGAAATAGCACCCGCCACAAGAAGTGCCACCAATGTAAGTGACTTTGTTATACCTTTTAGCATATTGTCCTCCCTAGAGTTTTGCTGTGCAGGCTAGTTTACGAAACCCGTTAAACGTGGAATCGTCATGGAAATGGCTGGTATATAAGTTATTAAGAAAATAACAAATATTTCAACCAAAAGAAATGGAATAATTGCTCGGGCAATAGCTTCAACGCGTTCCCCTGAAACAGATGAAGCAACAAAAAGCACTAAACCCATTGGTGGTGTTGCTAAGCCAACTGTCAAATTAACACTCATAATTATGGCAAAATGAATTGGATCTACGCCTAGGCTTATAAAGATTGGTCCTAAGATTGGTCCTAAGATTATAATAGCTGGGCCAGCATCTAAAAACATTCCAACTACAAAAAGTAAAATATTTATTAAAAATAATAAAACGAGTGGATTGTTAGATAACGACACAATGTAAACAGCTAGAATTTCTGGTGCGTGACTGAGACTAACCACCGTTTTGAAAGCCATTGCAGCGCCAACCAAAAGTAACACTACAGAAGACGTCATTGCGGCCTTTGTCAGTACGCCTGGAAGGTCATGTAAACTCAGTGACCGAAGTACAAATAAGCCAATAAACGTGGCGTACCCTACGGCGACAGCAGCGGCTTCTGTTGGAGTAAAAATTCCACCAAGAATGCCACCAAGAATAATAATAGGTGTTAACAGTGGAAAAAAGGCTTTTAAGCTCGCTTGGCCTCGTTCGTTCCAAGTATACTTTGCGCTTGCTATGGGAAAGTCATAACGGTCGGCCATTACCTTAACCGTCATCATTAACCCAAGACCAACCATTACTCCTGGGACAATACCTGCCAAAAACAATGCTGCAACGCTCTCCCCCATGACGTAAGCATAAATTATCATAATTCCAGACGGGGGTATAATTGGCCCAATAACCGAGCTAGCGGCGGTTATTGCCGCTGCAAATTTGCGGGTATAGCCTTGCTTTTCCATAGCAGGAATTAACATGGATCCCAGCGCTGAAGTATCAGCGACGGCTGACCCAGATAGTCCTGCAAATAACATTGAAGATAAGATGTTGACGTGTGCTAAGCCTCCCCGCAGGTGACCCATCATTGCTTGTGCAAATTCCACAAGCCGACTGGTAATTCCGCCCCGGTTCATCAACTCTCCTGCGAGCATAAAAAAAGGTATGGCCATTAACGGGAAGCTATCGATCCCGTTGTATACGTTGCGATAAAGCAAAGCGATGTCTCTTTCTTGGCCATTGAGCCACAAGAGCAATCCAGGAGCTGCTAATAGACCAAAAAAAACTGGCAACCCAATAACTAGGAAAATTAAAAATAGGGGGAGAAACCAAAGTAACATTAAGTCGCTCTTTCCAAATTAGGAATGGGCCTGAGCTTTATATTTTTATCAAACAAAACGAGCAGTTGGCGAACTATCATTTCAATATTTACAACAATCATTAGGGCCACACCCGTAAACATCGACAAATACATCCAAGCCAGTTTTATTTTTATAGCCTTTAGTCCAACTAAAGTGGCTGGAATTTTTAGTGACGCACTAGAGAACAACCACCCGGAGTTAACGTGATTCCAACCCAACTGCACGGCTATGAAAAGTACAATTAATGAAGTGCCTGCCAAGATAAGTGCTAGTAAAGAAACACCTTGGCGTGGCAGGAACCTATGTAAAGTGTCAATTGCTACAAAACCGCTTTGTCTTAAAGCTATGGGCGCCATCAGGCCAGTCAACCAAAGCATTAAGAAACGGGCAGCTTCATCTGGCCAGGGTAGAGCGTTATTTAAAACGTATCGACAAAATACCTGCAGCAAAATAACAAAAACCATTAAGGCTAAAGCAATCACAGATATGTATCGCCCAATTCTGCCCGCAAAATCATTAAAGAACTGCAAGGGTCTTAATATTTCAATTAAAACCTTCACCTTAACTTAAAACCTTTCTTAGTGTGGTTTTGATTCATTTTTAAGGTACCTCGTGTCCGTTAGCGGCAGCGTAGATGTCAAACCATGTTTCACGGTTTATTTCTAATTTTAAACATCGCGATAAGTTTTTAATTCGGTCAAGTGAGTTGGTACCCATCACTGGAGCAATATGTGCCGGGTGGAACATTAGCCATGCAACGGCAGCAGCAGCAGCATCGCCTTCTCCTATTTCTGTAAGAATTTTTAACAGCTCTGAATTTTTTTCTGAGAAAAGCGTTCCACCTGCTAAGGGTGACCACGCCATCGGGACTTTGCCTCGTTCTTGTAAAAACGCTAAGTCGCCGTTAGTTAGGGCGGAGTTTTCCGTTACACTTACTTCGATCTGATTGGTGACCAATGAATTCTTCATTGCAGATTGCAGTAACGTCCAGTCGTGTGGTTTGAAGTTAGAGACCCCAACACTTAAAACTTTTCCAGAGGCCACAACATCGTCTAATGCCATGCCTGTTTCGTTATGGTCCATCAATGGATCTGGTCGGTGGATTAATAAAAGATCGATGTGATCTATATTCATAAGCCGTAATGAGTGATCAACCGAAGCCTTAATATGCGCAGCGGATGTGTCGTAATGTTTTACTTTAACGTGAGCATATCGACCTGCCCCTACCAAAATATCGCATTTAGTTATTATTTCAATTTGATCTCTCAGTTTTGGAGATGAGCTTAGTGCAGCGCCAAAAAGTTCTTCTGCAAGATAGCCACCATATATGTCAGCCTGATCTATTGTGGTAATTCCCTGCTCCAGGCAAGCTTCAATCTTTGACTGAATATGTCTAGGCTCTGTGTTAGAGTCGTCTCCTAGACGCCACATGCCGTATATAATGCGACTAATTGATAAGTTTTTATTGAGTGATATGCGTTCCATTATTTACGAGATCCGTTTCCTAAGGGCGTTTTGGGGACACCTGGTAGCACACGACCATATTCATGGGGAAGCGAGCAGGTTTTTAATTCGGGCAAAACTAATTTACCCACGTAGTCACATTCTTCAAGGTGTGGGTACCCTGAAAAGATAAAAGATCGCATTCCCATTTTCTGATACGTCTCAATCTCTGTAAGGACCTGATCAGCGGATCCTACCAGTGCGGCTCCACAACCAGATCGTGCGCGCCCAACACCAGTCCACAGGTGTGGTTCTATAAACCCATCCATATCAGCCAAATCTCGGTTTCTAGACTGCCGAGATACTCCAAGTGAAGTACTATCAAGGGCGCGTTCGCGTATTAAGCTTCCAGTATCATCATCTAGCTTGGATACTAATTCTTGTGCAAACTCTCGGGCCTCAGTTTCGGTGTCCCGAACCACCATATGAACCCTTAGTCCATAATCTAGAGTTCTATTATATGCTCTTGCCCTATCGTTCACTACCATCATTCTATTGGCGAGATCCTCTTTTGTCTCTGGCCACATAAGGTAGACATCGCAATGTTCTGCACATAGCTCGATGGCGTCTGGTGAGTAACCACCAAAATACAAGAGTGGACCGCCTTTTTGCTGATAAGGTTGAGCTGGCTCTGTGCTTACGTCATGAAAGTTGTAAATATCCCCCTCAAAGTTAATCTTATCTTGGGTCCAAGCTTGTTTCAGTATCTGAACCACTTCATTTGATCTTTTATAGCGATATGAGCTTGGCTCTTTTTGACCAGGAAAGTCTGATGAAATTATGTTTAGGGTGAGCCGTCCACTAAGCATATGATCCAGAGTTGCAATGGTGCGTGCAAGCATGATTGGTTGCATTTCTCCACAGCGTATGGCGGCTAGAAGATTAATATTTTTGGTAATTGGCGCGCAACCTGCCACGAAAGATAAAGTGTCTTGACCGACCTGATAAGATGAGGGGCAAAGAATATTGCGAAACCCGTTAGCTTCAGCTGATTTAACAATGTTGCTGCAATGTGACCAAGATGATCTAAGTTCACCATCTGGAATCCCAAGATATTTATAATCATCAGAGCACAACGCAGAAAACCACGATACTTCGGCAGCATTAAGGTCTGGAGAAGTAATTGGGACTAGGGTCATTTCAAGGCAGGAATAATCGTTTGCATTTGTTCATTAAAACCTGCATCAAAAACTAAATCAATGGTGTATCAATTTAGGATGGGCTGTGACGCAGAATGGTAACTCAGGTTCTTTGCCGGCCTATATCAAAATTAGCGAAGTCATTGCGCGACGCATTAATGCGGGTCAGATTTTAGCTGGAGATCGATTGCCAAACGAGCGGACAATGGCTGTAGAATTTGGTGTGGCCGTAGGGACGTTGCGCAAAGCTTTGTATCATCTACAGGTTCGAGGTCTTGTTACACGAAAGCATGGTTCTGGTAACTATATTAATAAATCTTCAGAGGCCACAAACGTTTACTCGTTTTTTAGGCTTGAATCCCTTGTTGGGGCTGGGCTTCCAACCGCCCGGTTAATTTCCATAAAAAGAAAAAAAAAGCCCTTAAATACACCGTATTTTGGTCCTGATAGGGAGGCATTCCGCTTCCGCAGATTGCGATTTTTAGATGACATCCCTGTGGCGCTGGAAGAGATTTGGCTTGATGGATCAATTGCTGCCACATTAAATCAAAGTGAGATCTCAGAATCTTTGTATCACACATATCAATCACGCTTTGGCTTTTGGATTGTTCGTGCTGAAGATTACGTCACTTTTTCCCCAGTTCCAGACTGGGGGGTAGATCAATTTGGTTTGAAGCCTGGTGATACCGCGGGCTATATCGAAAGAATCGCTTGGGCCAATACGGGTGGTGAGCTTGAATTTTCACGCAGTTGGTATGATCCTAGCGTTGCAAGATATGTAGCAAGAATTAAATAAGGAAACTGAATGACCCTACACTATGGATTGATAGGTTGTGGAATGATGGGGCATGAGCACATTCGAAATATTGCCCTGCTTGAAGATACGGAAATCTCTGTGATTTACGAGCCAAATCTGGAAATGCGCGCATTCGCTCTAAAAATTTTACCAAAAACAAAAATTGTAAACTCTTTAAAAGAACTCCTTGATCACAATCCTTTAGATTGTTTGGTTATTGTCAGTCCAAATTACTGTCACATGAGCCAATTGAAAGAAATAGCGCAGACCCGCTCATTACCAATTCTATGTGAGAAACCACTTTATACTGATCCCAGAGATTTGATAGCTGCAGAAGACTTTGCCAAGAAATATAAATCATTAGCGTGGGTGGCTATGGAGTATCGTTATATGCCGCCGGTAGCTGCATTTCTAGACTTAGCTAAAGAGGCAACTGGCGGAATAAAGATGCTTACAATTTGCGAGCACCGCTTTCCATTTCTGCCCAAAATTAATGATTGGAACCGATTTAACAAAAATACTGGTGGAACCTTAGTTGAAAAATGCTGTCATTTCTTTGACCTTATGCGTCTTGTTCTACAGTCAGATCCGATACGAATAATGGCGAGCGCAGGACAAGAGGTGAACCATTTAAATGAATCATACAATAATGAATACTCAGATATCTGGGATTGCGGATATGTGATTGTAGATTTTGCCAATGGATCACGTGCGATGTTGGAGCTCAGTATGTTTGCAGAAGGGTCAGAGTACCAGGAAGAAATACATGCAGTGGGGCCGAAGGGAAAAATTTCTTGTAAAGTACCAGGCCCAACTCGTTTCTGGCCCAAGCACATGTCTGAACCTCCTGTGCCACATTTGATTTTAAGTCCACGAAGCCCTATGGCTCCAAGTAGGGTAGACACTGTTGTTCCGTCAGAGCTATTAAGCGCTGGCGATCATAATGGATCTACTTTTTACCAACATCAAAAATTTCAGGCAGCTATTTTGGATCAAAAATTACCAGAAGTAAGTATCCAAGATGGAATTTGGGCAGTTCGTATGGGCATGGCTGCGCAAGAATCTGCCGTTGAAAAAAGAGTTGTAGAACTCAAATAGAATCAACAGCTAAACCTGAGCCATCTAAATGGCATTCAACTAAAAAGTTATGCAGGAGGCATGGAAGAAAACTGCAGGTCATAATTAGAAGAACTAAATAGTAAGATTAGCGTTGGCCTATTTTTGCTAATCTCGGCCTTTTACCCCATCCCAAAAACCTTTAACTTTGTTAAAAAACCCAGCACTTTCTGGACTATTATCGGGGGACAGCTCTTCAAACTCTTTAAGTAGTTCTTTTTGTTTGGTGGTAAGGTTTACCGGTGTTTCCACTTGTAATTCAATGAACATATCACCGAGTGCCCCACCGCGGACTGCGGGCATGCCCTTGGACCGTAGTCGCATTTGACGACCAGTCTGACTACCAGCAGGAATTTTTACACGGCTTCGGCCACCATCAATACTTGGTACTTCAATATCACCGCCTATAGCAGCAGAAGTCATCGACACGGGTATCCTACAAAATAGATTTGTACCCTCCCGCTCAAATATAGAATGATCATCTACTTCAATAAAAATATATAGGTCACCTTTGGGGCCTCCAAGCGCGCCTGCCTCACCCTCATTTGACAAACGGATGCGCGTTCCAGTTTCTACACCAGATGGAATATTAACAGAAAGTGACCGTTCTTTTTCCGTGCGTCCTGCGCCTCGACAACTGGAACAGGGATTTTTAATTACCTGTCCGGCACCAGAGCAAGTTGGACAGGTTCTTTCAACAGTGAAAAACCCCTGTTGTGCACGTACCTTACCCATTCCAGAGCATGTACCGCATTTACTTGGTTCACTACCGGATGCTGCACCAGACCCACCGCATGGCTCACAAGATACCGCAGTAGGGACACTAATTGTTTTTTGTAAGCTTTTGTACGCCTCTTCCAGGGTGACGCGCATATTATAGCGAAGGTCAGAACCTCGACTTGCTCTCTGTCGACCACCTCCTCGATTGCCACCCATAAAATCGCCAAAGAGGTCATCAAATACGTCTGAAAATGAATTTGAAAAGTTACCCTGCCCACCAAAGCCTCCAGGGTTACCGCCACCGCCTTCAAAAGCTGCATGCCCATAGCGATCGTAGGCAGCCTTTTTATCGTTATCTTTTAAAACTTCATAAGCTTCATTAGCTTCTTTGAAGAGGTCCTCAGCTTTTGGGTTCTCAGTGTTGCGGTCTGGGTGTAGCTCTTTCGCTTTTGTACGATAAGCTTTCTTAATCTCGTCCGCATTTGCGCCCTTGGTAATTCCAAGCGTTTCGTAATAATCACGTTTAGACATTTGGCTTGTCCCCTTTGGAACGAAAACCAGCCAATTAAACAATTGGCTGGTTTTAATTGGTTCCTATTTGGCGTTAGCCGTGCTTATCGCCATCCAAGTCTTCAAAGTCAGCATCAAGAATATCATCATCCATGACAGCGCCTTCATCGACGCCGCCAGCGGCTTCTGCTTCTTGGCTTGACTTATATATTGCCTCGCCAAGTTTCATTGCAGCTTCTGTGACATTTTGGATGCCAGACTTTATCTTGCCCGCATCATCATTTTCTAACTCATCATTTAGTGCTGCTATGGCGAGCTCAATGGCTTCAATAGTAGTCGGGTCGACCTTATCGCCATGCTCCTCCATTGACTTCTCAGTTGAATGAATGAGGCTTTCTGCCTGGTTCCTGCTTTCAACCAACTCTTTGCGGTCTTTATCAGATTCAGCATTTTCTTCAGCATCTTTAACCATGGCATCAATATCCGAATCGCTCAAACCACCTGATGCTTGTATGGTAATTTTTTGTTCTTTTCCGGTGCCCTTGTCAGATGCTCCAACTGATACGATGCCGTTGGCATCAATATCAAATGTAACCTCAATTTGTGGCATGCCTCGTGGTGCAGGCGGGATTTCTTCTAGGTTAAATTGCCCTAGAATTTTATTATCCGCTGCCATTTCACGCTCGCCTTGAAAACAACGTATGGTCACTGCGCTTTGACTGTCTTCCGCAGTTGAGAACACCTGGGATTTCTTTGTTGGTATAGTGGTGTTTCTATCTATTAATCGGGTAAATACACCGCCCAAAGTTTCAATTCCCAAGGATAGCGGGGTAACATCCAATAGAACAACGTCTTTCACGTCTCCTTGTAGGACGCCTGCCTGAATAGCTGCACCCATAGCAACAACTTCATCTGGGTTGACGCCTTTGTTTGGTTCCTTACCAAAGAATTTAGTGACTTCGTCAACTACCTTTGGCATCCGCGTCATACCGCCAACCAAAACAATTTCATCAATGTCACCGGTTGAGAGACCCGCATCTTTTAATGCGGCTTGGCAAGGCTTTAAAGAAGCCTTGATCAGATCGCCAACTAAACTTTCTAGCTTTGCCCGAGTTAACTTTACAACAAGGTGTAGAGGCTGACCTGATGATCCATCCATTGAAATGAATGGCTGGTTAATCTCTGTTTGGCTGGAAGAGGAGAGCTCAATCTTTGCTTTTTCGGCCGCTTCCTTAAGCCGCTGCAATGCCATTTTATCTTTTTTAAGATCTACGCCATTCTCTTTTTTAAACTCTTCTGCAAGATAATTAACAATGCGCATATCGAAGTCTTCACCACCGAGGAAGGTATCGCCATTGGTAGACTTTACTTCGAAGAGGCCATCATCAATTTCTAAAATAGTGACGTCAAAGGTACCACCACCAAGGTCAAAAACGGCAATTGTCTGAGTTTCTTTTCTATCTAACCCATAGGCCAGAGCGGCAGCGGTTGGCTCATTAATGATCCGTAGTACCTCTAGGCCAGCGATTTTACCGGCATCTTTAGTTGCCTGTCTCTGAGCATCATTAAAATACGCTGGAACCGTTATTACGGCTTGCTCAACTGTCTCACCAATATAGGCCTCGGCAGTTTCCTTCATCTTTTGTAAAATGAATGCTGATATTTGAGCGGGTGAAAATTTATCTCCCTGTGCTTCAATCCAAGCATCACCATTGCCACCGTTAATCACGTTAAAGGGAAGGTTTTTCATATCTTTTTTGAGATGAGCATCATCATATCTGCGCCCGACCAAACGCTTTACGCCAAAAACTGTATTGTCTGGATTTGTAACGGCCTGCCGTTTCGCCGGCTGACCCACCAGTCGCTCATCATTTGTGAAAGCAACAATTGAAGGCGTCGTGCGCGCACCTTCTGCATTTTCAATTACCCGTGGCTGTGACCCATCCATGATGGCAACGCAGCTGTTGGTAGTTCCAAGATCAATCCCAATGACTTTTGCCATCTTTTAGCATCCCTTCGCTCTGGTTATTTATAGGCAGTGGCCCGCAGGGCGGCTCCTCGGCCTGAATTTCTGAGTAGCTTCTGTAAACTACTAGCTCAGCGCGCTATATAGGTACGACTATGATCCCCTGCAACCATCTTGAGGTAATGAAATTTGGATTTTTTGAGGTTAAATGAAAATATTTCTCCACGACCAACAATAAATGTGGGTGGAATTGCTGTTTTTAAAGGTTTTTTACCAATAACAGATCAAACAAAAATTGTAGAAGATTTACGGCATGTTGTTGAAAAAGCGCCTACATTTTCACCAAAAACTAAATTTGGGAAAAAAATGTCTGTAAAACTTACGGCTGCAGGTGAGTTTGGTTGGTTTTCAGACCATCGAGGTTATCGCTATGAGAAACGGCATCCGTCTGGCGTATCTTGGCCAGAAATACCATCTTCTATTTTAAGCATCTGGCGCTTTTTAGCCTCACAAGCGCCAGCGCCTCAGTGTTGTTTGGTCAATTATTATGAAAAAGATGCTCGAATGGGCATGCATCAAGATCGTGATGAGGCGAATTTTGAGTGGCCGGTAGTATCTATTTCTCTTGGTGACGATGCCTTGCTACGCGTAGGTGGGCCAACCAAGGGGGGCAAAACATCATCAGTCTGGTTGCAGTCAGGCGACGTAGCAGTAATGGGTGGGGATGCAAGACTTAACTTTCATGGTATTGATCGCATAAAATTTAAAAGTTCTAATTTGTTAAAAAAAGGTGGACGCTTAAATGTTACATTGAGGGTAGTCACTTAAAAGTGACCACTAGTCTTTAAAATTGGCAATGTATTTTCTAGTTTAATTTAAACATTAAAACTCAAAAAAAATAGACCTAAGCAGCGACAAATGTTGGACCTTGCTGCAAAATAGCATGCAACGTATTAGCATTTTCGTTGTTACGAAGCTTCATGCAAACGTCTGAATCGCGTAAGGTACGTGAAACCAATGCCAGGGCTTTTAAGTGTTCAACACCACTTGAAAGCGGAGCAAATAGTGCAAAGGCTAGATCAACTGGCTGGCGGTCTACGGCATCAAATTCTATTGGCCGATCTAATTTTATAAAGCAGCCAACAATTCGATCGAGGTCTGCTATGCGTGCATGAGGTAAGGCCACTCCACGCCCAACGCCAGTTGGGCCCAAAACCTCTCGTTCTAAAAGTGCCTCGACAGCAATATCAGGGTTAATACCGTAATTTTGTTCTGCAATTGTTGCTAAGTCTTGAAACAGACGCTTCTTGCTCCCAACGGATTGCGTGTTGCGAACCGCTTCTGGTATCAATATTTCTATGAGTTCCATTTTTTCTTAGTTGTATTTTTAACTAGGCTGGATCAACCCACCCCACGTTGCCGTCCTTACGACGGTATACAACATTCACTCCATTGTGGCCTTCGTTCCTGAAGACAAGGACCGGCGCGCCGGCTAGTTCCATTTGCATTACAGCTTGGCTAACTGATAAATAATCGAGATCTTGATCTGTTTCTGCAACGGTCAAGGGCTGCCCTTTTTTTAGATCAGAATCACTTAAACCATCTAATTCGGTTCTATACGAGGGTGTCTCTGAAAGTTCAACGGGTTGCGATCTAACCTGACTATGGTCCTTTAATCTTCTTTTGTATCTGCGTAACTGCGTTCCCAGTTTCTTGGAAGTAGCATCAAAAGCAGCATAAATTTCATGTGCACTTGTTTTAGACTGTGCGGTCAAACCAGTTGAGAGGTGCATCATTGCTTCGCATACGTATCGGTCAGCGTTTTTTGAAAAAGTTACTGTGGCATCAATCGGCCTTTGTGCATATTTTGTAACTACACTGTCTAAGGATGACTTAACGTGGTTATTTAATGCTTCGCCTGTATGTATTTTTTTTCCTGTGATTTGATAAAACATTTGTTCTCCAATCCAAAAGCTGTTGTTAAGTTTTTACTCCGCCCGAATAAATTGAGATAATAACCAAATGTACATGTTCAGCCACTACCCTCATAAACGGGCCATCGCTGTTTTTTGAAAAAAATGGACACTCGGCATATCATCATTTGGACAAACCAAAGTGCCATATGTCAACTTTTAATTTAAATTATTTGAAAATTTTCACCAAGATACAAACGTCTAACATTTTCGTCGTTGACGATTTCGTTCGTTGTGCCACTCATAAGAACTTTACCATCATGGAGAATATATGCCCTATCCACAATTTCTAAAGTTTCGCGCACGTTATGGTCTGTAATTAATACACCTATTCCACGTTTCTTTAACGTCGAAACCAACTCTCTAATCTCACCCACAGCTACTGGATCAATACCCGCAAATGGTTCATCTAAAAGTAAATATTTTGGATTTGCCGCTAAACACCGTGCAATTTCTACCCGTCGCCGCTCGCCGCCCGACAGTGCTAATGCGGGTGTCTGCCTCAAGTGATCAATTGAAAACTCACTGAGAAGTTCTTCTAGCCGATCATAGCGGCTTTTTTTGTCTAATTTGGTAAGCTCAAGAACGGCCAGAATGTTTTTTTCAACATTCATTCCGCGAAAGATTGAACTTTCTTGAGGCAAATAGCCGATACCAAGCCTGGCGCGTCGATACATTGGTAGGCGTGTTACATCGCGACCATTGAGCACTACTTGGCCGCCTTCAGGCATCACCAGTCCCGCAATTGAGTAAAAGCAAGTTGTTTTTCCTGACCCGTTTGGTCCCAAAAGAGCAACAATTTCACCTGGGTTCAAATGTATGCTCACGTCACGAATTACTAAACGTTTGCGGTAGCTTTTTCTTAAAGATATTATTCCTAAGCCGCCTTGGCCCTCAGATACTTCAAAAGAGTGTTGCACCATTAATTTGATCCAGTTGACAGTATCGTTTTCACCTGACCCTCCACAGTTGCAGCGCCTGTGTTCAAATCAATCTGCAAAGATTTGGCCGACATTAAAATTTTTCCTTGGCTAAAAAGTACATTTCCGCTCATCATTAAGGTACGGTTTTTCAGAGAGTATTCAACAGAATCGGATTCGGCACTTTCGTCAGCAGTAGCAACCGTCACACCACCGCTAGCACTCAATTTATCTATTTCTCCCGTCTCTAAATATGTCACTACAACGAGGTTGGCGGCGATCCGGATATCGCCTTGGCCAATTATTACATTTCCCTCAAATTGAGCAGATCCATTTTCTTGGCTTATTGTTAGCTTGTCTGCTGTCATTTCTACGGGAGCGTCTGAATCTGGGTCAAAACCACCTAATAGTAGGCTTGTTTGTGCAACGCCCTGCATTGCAAAAAGGAATGTAGAAATAATAGTTGTACCTATAAAAATAGTTCTTCGCACACTTTACCTCGATTGGTTTGCTTTTGGGTTATATAACATCCTAACCCGATTTGTGAAAAGAATTTGCTGATCGCCAGCAATCATTTTTAAGACCATATTACCCGACTCTATGGTCCCGAGAGAGAAGACGCCCTTGAAAGGTCCGTTTGTGCTTGCATAGCTGTCATTGAAATCGATATCGAGTGTTTCAGTTGTGATCCAAAAGTTTAGTTTCGAAGCTAAGCGGACACCCTTTGATATTTTAGCGCTCTTAGTTCCTGCGTTCATTACACCTAAGCCGGCTGTTATCTCTGCAGTGTTACCCTGCGGTGTTTTGAATTCCACCCTTAGCTCTGAAACATCCAAAATACTTGGCTGGCTGGCATTTGGGGTGGCATAAGCTGCTGAGAGTGCAAATTCAATTCCACTTTCACTTATGCCAGTGAAATATGGTTTCGTTATGCGTTGCTCGCGAATAATGTCTTCTACATTTAACTCGGCATAAGGCAGTGATTGCGTCACATCAACTTTTCCAGAAAAAAGAAAAATAGTTGAAAGCATGCCGAGAGCAGCAATTGGGAGCAGTGTCTTTATCCACGCGATAAAAAAAGAATAGCTATCGTCAAACAAAAATTTCATTAGCCTCGTGTCTGAAATTAATTTTAAGAGTGAGAAAAAATGTCAGTGTCTGGCCAGCCCTGAATGTCTAGCGTCGCCCTTATTGGCAAAAAGTCAAAACAGGACTGTGCCACTCCCATTCGGTCTTCACGTTCAAGCTTTTGGGTCAGTATATCGCGCAGTTTGTGTAAATATAAAACATCTGATGCCGCATATTCAATTTGAGCCTTGGACAGTATTTTGGATCCCCAGTCAGAGGATTGCTGTTGCTTGGATATGTCTATTGCTAGAAGTTCTTGTAGCAAGTTTTTTAATCCATGTTTGTCTGTATATGTGCGAATTAAGCGACTTGCTATTTTGGTGCAATATACATTGGTAGTCAGTACCCCAAATGTTTTAAATAACGCAGCAATATCAAAACGGCCAAAGTGAAAAATTTTAAGTATTTTCTGGTCTTCTAAAACTTTACATAAATTGGGTGCTTTAACCTGACCTTGCGAAATTTGAACTAAATGCGCGTGTCCATCTCCAGCTGATAGCTGGATAACGCAAAGTCTATCCCGGTTTGGGTTTAAACCCATAGTTTCGCAATCTACTGCAATAACCGACCCTAGAATTAAATTATCTGGCAGGTCGCCTTGGTAAACTTTATTAGTCATGTCTTGCCCTTTTGAGTGTTTGCAGTGTGCGTGCCTTCCCAGTGCTTTAGTGTCAACAATATGTTTTGATGATCCCTTGATATAAGCATTATACCACTTTAATGCAAAACCTTCTAAAATTTATTTATTTTCAAATAAATAAATTGGATCTACGGTTCGAAAGAGGAACTCAATCATGCATGGTGTAAAAAAAACGATTGTTAACAGCTGGAATGAGTGGGATCCGCTTCGACATGTGATTGTTGGTCGAGCTGATAACTGCCATATTCCACCTGAGGAGCCTGCGCTGGAAGCAAAAGTTCCAGAAGATAGTGATATGCGCGGGCAGTGGGGCCGTAGGCCGCAAGAGACTATTGATCGGGCTAACGAACTTCTTAATAATTTTGCGACCCAGCTACAAAGCCTTGGGGTGCGCGTAGATCGCCCAACATCTATTGACCATTCACAATCGGTAATTACACCAGACTTTCAAACTGAAAGTCAGTTTGGATGTATGCCGCCACGAGATGTGCTGCTGACGGTTGGGTCTGAAATCTTAGAAGCTACCATGTCTTATCGTTGCCGTTGGTTTGAGTATCTGAATTATCGTCCGCTACTTCAAAAATATTGGGAAGAGGATCCCAATTTTCGTCATGAAGCCGCTCCAAAGCCCCGATTAACTGACGCTGATTATCACCCTGATTACTTGTCAAAGAAAATTGGTGTTGAAAAACGTTTAAAATGGGCTGCTGAAAAGTTTTTTGTTACCACAGAGGAAGAGCCACTATTTGATGCCGCAGATGTGTTAAGATTTGGTAAGGATTTGGTCGTACAGCATGGCTTTACGACAAATATGAAAGGAATTGATTGGCTGGCCCGACACTTTCCGGATCATCGGGTGCATGCTGTGAACTTTCCAGGTGATCCATACCCAATTCATATTGACGCCACTTTTACACCGCTGCGACCAGGATTAATTTTAAATAACCCTCAGCGCCGCCTACCTGAATTGCAGCGAGAAATGTTTGAGAAAAATGGTTGGGAAATTGTTGATTCTGCGCAGCCGGCGCATAACGCACCGCCACCACTTTGCTATTCATCCACTTGGCTAAGCATGAATGTTTTAGTTTTAGATCCAAAAACAGTCTGTGTTGAGAAATCTGAGGTTTATCAGGCAGAGCAAATGGACAAACTAGGAATGGAGGTGGTTGAGGTTGATTTGCGGGACGCATATGCTTTTGGTGGCGGTCTCCATTGCTGTACCGCTGACGTTTACAGGGAAGGTGTTTGCGAAGACTATTTCCCAAACAAGTAACTCAAATCATTTTTCGCTTCAGTGGGATCGTCAAAATCCGTGGAATAGAATTATTTATCCAAACTATGCTTGTGCCAACAGGCTTTCCACTCGGGCGATTTTCTCATCTTTTTCGTAAAGATCAAAATAAACTGAATTCATGAGGTGTGGTGGACCAAAGAAAAACCTCTCATACAGGGCTTGCCGGCTACCGAACCCTGACACTGCAATGTCATGTGCCAATCTGTACAACCCTACCCGATCCCTGCTGTCCATGTTGGTTAGTTGAAAGTACTTTAAGATGTCGCCTTCCATCTCATTACTAAAATCTGCCTCAGTCGGTGTTGCCATTAAGGATGAGGAGCCAAGAAGCTGTAAAATTTCTACCATTCGGGGGTACATTTTTGGAAATAGGTTGCGCGACGTGTCTAATGGGCCTCGCAGGGGAATGAAATTGCCCCATTGGTCTTGATGTGATTGCTGTTCGGCTGAAAAAAGCAAGGCACGTACAGTCTCTGTCATCATCATAACTTCTGAAATCATGCCCTTTGTGGCCAAGTCACTGTCGCGACCAGTAGCTTTGGCGATTGCGCACATCATTCCCACCATAAACTCAGCTTTTGCCAGCTTTCCGCAAGCAACTTGATGAGCCATGTGAACGATTGCGTTTGTAGTGTTAAATGCTTGGTTGCAGAGGCCTGGTTCACCATACATGAAAATACGCTCCCAGGGTACAAATACATCCTCAAAAATTACAACTGCATCCATTTCTTCATAGCGAGATGATAGGGGCGCATCGAAGTGGGACTTCCCATGGTCATAGGAGTCTCGGCAGATTAATTTTAGTCCTGGAGTTGCTATCGGAATTGCAAATGCAAATGCAAATGGAATATTACTCGGATCAGCCCTCAAGACTGTGGAAGGAAATACCTCTATTTCATCTGCCAGTGGACCCAGAGTAGCGAGTAATCGAGCGCCCTTTACTACTATTCCGGCATCGGTCTCCTTTACAACATGTAAGGCAACTTCTTGGTCAAATTTACCAGTGTTAAATTGTGAGTGGGACACTGACGGATTAATTAAAGTATGTGTGAGAACCTTGTCATTAAGTCTGACCTCATCGTAATAATTTACCATATTTTTGGCAAAGTCAGCCTGCCCAACGGTCCCTTGTGCAAGAAAATCTGTGGCATGGGCAAATGCCATCAAAGAGGCGTTTTTGTAGTCAGGGGTGCGTCCAAACATACCATTAGACCATTTTGCCCATTCATAAAAGGCACGACCACGACTTAGCACATCTTCTTTTGATTTGGGCGCCATGTGAGATTTAGCACATCGGACCCCATTAGCATCTAGAAATGTCACGTTATCTCGATATGCATCTTCATGCTGGCGATCGAGAAAGCCGGCTAAGGAGGCTGCACCACCACTAATTCCAGGCTCAATTGTTACGTCTTTTACGCGGGCGCCACGGGTCCAAATTTCACGATCGTCACGTAAGCCATGGAGATACTCGGTTCCCGTTCTAATTCCAGCGTTTTTCATGCTAAATCCTATTCCCTGATACTATTTCTGAGGTTGTTTTGTACTCATTTAATTTATCTAAAATACGGTTTAGTTCGGCCCACTCTTCAGGCGTTACTTTCTTCATAAATGAGTCGTGTATCTCTTCTATTTTTGGCAACATTAATTCTTGAAGTTCACGGCCGGCCTGTGTGGGCACAATGTAGACGAGACGTCGATCTTTAACTGATCGAAGGCGGCCAATGAAGCCTTTTTTTTCAAGCCTATCAAGAATTCCAACCAGTGATGGAGATGGAAGAAGTGTGATTTCTGATATTTGCTTTGATGTGAGGTGTTTTTGTTCCCAAAGGGCTCGCATTACACGCCATTGTTGATCTGTAATTGCGTGCTCCTGGAACAAAGTGCGATATACCGGCATAATCCCGTCAAGGGATCGGCTCAGTATCATTGGTAAGCTATCAAGAAATTTGGGCATCAGACCATTCTTATATTAATCATTAATATATTAATAATAAAACGAATCGCGTAGTGTCAACTAAAACACGTTGTTGGGTTGTTATTTGTTTAAGGACTGCGTTATTTCTTAAAACAAAAAGTGGAGGGAGTGCCAATGGCCCACCTTATAATTCAATACTCTGAAAACTTAGATAGTCAGGTTAACATGACCAATGTCTGTAGCGTGATGAGTGGCGTGATGCAGAAAACGGGGCTTTTCCCATTGGCGGGTATTCGGGTTCGGGCATATCCGGTGATGCACAGGTCTATTGCTGACGAGCACCCTGAAAATGCATTCTGTGATATGATTTTACGCATGGGTGAGGGGCGGACTGACCTACAAAAATCCAGAGTTGGAACTGACATTATGGCGGCAGCTGAAGTTGAATTCTCAGCGCAACTGGCCAACCCAAATTTTGCGCTTTCACTTGAAATAATTGTAATATCGAAATTACTTAGTTGGAAAAAAAATAGCATACACAACAGGCTTCGCCCCAACTAATAGCTGCACCGTTGCACAGGAGAAAATCATGAAATTTGCTACAATTAGATCCAATGGCGACCAGTTTTACGGTGCCGTTACCGATGAGGGCGTTATAGATTTGTCAGATAATTTTCCGCAATGGCAATGTTTAAAAGAGGTAATTGAGCATGGTGGCTTGCCGCTTCTGGAGGAGGCAGCCAGGGGTAGGGATGTCAGTCACGCCAATGGTAGCTTTACCTTTGACATGCCTGTATCAAATGGTGAAAAAATAATATGTGTGGGCGTAAACTTTCCAGACCGAAATGCAGAATATAACGATGGATCACAGGCCCCAGCCAACATGTCTCTTTTTCCGCGCTTTTCGCGGGGGTTTGTGGGACAGGAGCAGGCCTTGGTTCGGCCACCTGAATCACATCAGCTCGACTATGAGGGCGAAATTGCAATTGTGATTGGCAAAAAGGGCCGACGTATAGACCAAGCTGATGCTTACAATCACATCGCGGCGCTGACACTTTGTAATGAAGGCACAATTCGTGATTGGGTTCGACATGCTAAATTCAATGTAACTCAGGGAAAAAACTGGGACAAATCTGGTGCAATGGGTCCCTGGCTGGTTCCCTTTAAGGATGCGTCACAGCTTGATGATGTTTTATTAACTACACATGTGAACGGCGAATTGCGTCAAGAAGACCGAACCAGTCGGATGATGTTTTCTATCCGTCGTCAGATTGAGTATATCTCAACATTCACTACCTTAGTGCCTGGTGACATTATCGTAACGGGCACCCCGACAGGTGCTGGTGCGCGCTTTGACCCGCCGAGATATCTTAAACCCGGCGACGTGGTAGAGGTTACGGCTGAGGGAATTGGTACTTTAAGAAATACAGTTAAGGATGAGACATGACACCGGTCCAAATTACAAAGGCTGCTGAAAGCTTGCTTCAGGCAGAAAAAACACAAAATCAAATCAAACTACTGACTGCTGATTACCCAGACATGACGATGGATGATGCCTATGCAGTACAAAAGGCCTTGGTTGACTTGAAGATTGCGGACGGCTGTAAGTTAACTGGTTGGAAAATAGGGCTCACCTCAAAGGCCATGCAGGATGCTCTTAAAATAGATATCCCAGATAGTGGTATCCTATTTGATGAAATGTATTTTGAAGACAAGAGTATGGTGCCCAAGGGCAGGTTTATTCAGCCACGAATTGAAGCTGAAATTGCCTTTGTGATGAAGGAAGGCCTTGAGGGTGCGGCCTCACGGGAGCAAGTTTTGGCGGCTACAAGTCACGTCTGCCCCTCGCTCGAAATCCTGGATACCAGAATATTGCGTATAGACCCAGTGACAGGAAAAACTCGCACAGTTTTTGATACGATTTCTGATAATGCGGCTAATGCAGGAATAGTGCTAGGCACTCAAAAGCATGACCCAAGCTTGGTAGACCTGCGTTGGGCTGGTGCGATTTGTTGTAGAAATGGTGAGGTGGAGGAGACGGGGCTTGGAGCTGGCGTGTTAAATGACCCAGTGATGGGTATTGTTTGGCTGTCGGAACGGTTGCAGGCATATGGCCAGTCAATTAGGGCGGGAGATGTTGTGTTGTCTGGCTCTTTTATTCGCCCCATTGAGGCACGATCTGGTGATGAATTTCACGCAGATTTTGGTTCTTTTGGAGAGGTTTCGATAAAATTTGCTTAGGTGGAATTTCAAGATCTAATTTCTGAACATCGAAAGATGTTTTTTGTTGTTGAATTAAGCCTTGGGAGTAGGGTCGTTTTGAGTTGATTACTAGTCGATCTCACAGGCGGCATCTAGAAGGCTCTTAAACTTTGAGCCTGTATCCACCGGTTTCTGTCACTAGTAACTCAGCAGCGCTAGGGTTGCGTTCGATTTTTTGGCGAAGACGATATATATGGGTCTCCAGTGTGTGTGTCGTGACACTGTTGTTATACCCCCAAACTTCATGCAATAAAATATCGCGTGGCACTACGTCTTCAACCGTATGGTAGAGAAACTTTAGAATATCAGTTTCTTTTTCTGTAAGTTGAATTTCATTATTATCATGAGTTTTTAGAATTTTCATAGCTGGATGAAATGTATACGGCCCAAGAGTGAAGGCGCTATCGTATGATTTCTCATACATTCGCAATTGTATATTCATGCGTGCCAAAAGAATTGGAAACTTAAAGGGTTTTATTATGTAGTCGCTGGCTCTGGCGTCTTGGCCAAACACAGTGCTAGAGATTTCATCCCGCTCTGTCAGCAGCAAAATTGGACATTTTACGTTCTGGGCGTAGGTCACGCGGCATGCCTCAAGGCTGTCATTGTTGAGAGGGTGTAAGTCCATGACAATCATATCATAAGATTGAACCCTTAGTTTTTGTAACGTTTCAGTATCATTGCCACTAGAAAATACTTCAAATTGATCTGTACAGTGTAATTGCTCACAAAGCGCTTCGCGCAGATCTGGGTCGCTTTCTATTAAAAGAATCTTCTTCAGTGTGGTCATTGTACCCTTCGGTTTTTTAATGCTTTAACTATTTGCGCTGTTGTTAGCCATTTGGCAAGATTGAGAATAAAAAAGCTACAAACTTGTATGTAGTGTAGGAAATGTTTCTATTTTGCGAATAAAAGTATTAACGGAAGTGTTATGAGTTTATCTCCATCTCCAATT
>ENA-OQVM01002238-OQVM01002238.1-marine-metagenome-genome-assembly--contig:-NODE-2238-length-23113-cov-4.737237_pt1 | contig 23113 bp, 19 predicted proteins | sample MGYA00237776_ERZ505498 | MGnify/ENA primary metagenome ERZ505498 (study PRJEB26159, sample SAMN06265151) | marine metagenome | isolation source: Helgoland LTER site | place: Germany:Helgoland, sampling... | reverse complement strand
CGCATAGAGTTTAGGATAAGAGCCGAAAACTAATCATTAATCTCACTGAAAAGACCATTTATTTGTGATTTTAGATACCTAAATAATGTTTAGATCAAATTAAAGCTCCTCAGAGATTAGCGCAGAGGGAAAGTAAGATACTCTTGGTAAATACATCATGGTCAAAATAATTCACGTTTAATGGCGATGGATTAAAAAACCTAAGGATTTTAAAGCATTTTTATTTTTCAAACGATGTTATTTTCAGAAGATTATAGATATAATATGAAAATTAGCAAAAGAAAATATCTTAAAACATCCGCTATCAAAAATAACATATAATTAGTTTATTTTTTTTAAAAATTAAATTTTCTAAATTTTTTAAATGTTATTAATAATTATTACTAAATATTTTATAAATATTGAATTATGTTAAATTTATTCCAATAAATACCCTAAATTAATTTAATTTTAAATATTGAAATATCTTTAATCAACATTAAAATAGTGTTTTGTTTTTATTTCTCTATTTATTTGATAAATTACTTTATTGTTATTGCTATAAATCAATATAATTTAATAATGTTCATTTTTAAAAACCAAATTTTTATGAAGAAAATTTTACTTATAAGTATCAGCCTTCTTCTGAGCATGGGTGTAGCCCTGGCGCAGAGAGTGGTATCTGGTAAAGTGACTTCTGATGACGGAAGTGGCGGAATCCCAGGTGTTAATATAGTCCTGGAAGGAACGACCAATGGAACGACTACTGATTTTGACGGTAATTTTCGTTTGGATGTTCCCGAGCAAGGAGGTACTTTAACTTTTTCAACGATTGGCATGAAATCCCAAAATGTAGAGATTGGGTCAAGGTCGGTTATTGATTTAGTTATGTCAGAAGATGTTGAGGTTTTGGGAGAAGTTGTCGTGACGGCACTTGGTGTGGAAAGAGAAAAGAAAGCTTTAGGCTATTCTGTTTCTAGTCTCGATGCTTCCCAAATAACCAAAAGATCCGAACCGGATGCAATAAGATCATTGACTGGCAAGATTGCTGGTGTTAATGTGCAAGGTGGTGGAGGTGCTCCAGGTCAAAGTACAAAAATTAATATTAGAGGTTACTCTTCTATGACCGGAAATACCCAGCCTTTATTCGTTGTGGACGGAGTACCCTTCGATAACAGTGTTCAATCGAGTGATGACTATTCGCAAAACACTGTTTTTTCCAATCGGGCATTTGATATTGATCCCAATAATATAGAGACTGTGACAGTGCTTAAAGGTGCGTCAGCTGCTGCTTTATATGGGTCAAGGGCTTCCAATGGTGTGATTTTAATCACCACAAAAGCTAATAACAGATCAACGCGTAAGGGATTAGAGGTGAGATATAATTTAAGTTATGCTCAAGAAAAAATTTCTTCAGTTCCAAATTATCAAGATACTTACATGCAGGGATCTAATCAGGTCTACAACGGCGGTTATATTGGTAACTGGGGACAACCATTTCCAAGCCAAGTAGATGCAATTAATGCACAGTATGGCACTAATTATACGCAGTCAGTGGTTCCAAGTAGTTTGTCAGCTTTTTATCCTGATGGAACAGCGCCACATCCTTTGGTTGGAATATCAAGAAATTATAGTCAGCAGCAATATTGGCCAGACCTCTTAATTAGGGAGGGATACAGTTTTGGTTCTGATGGTATGTTCGTCAACGGAACAGGTGATCACATACCAGATCCCACTAACGGGTCTGTTTTTCTGGGTGTTCCAATTACACTAAAACCTAATGATAATGTTGGAGGCTTTTTTCAAACAGGAAGTTTGATGGAAAATTCGTTGAATGTGTCATCTAGTTCAGACAAGGCATCAGTTAATTTTACCCTTTCTAATAGTTCAAATGATGGAATAATCCCGAACCAAGGGATCAATAGAACGGCCCTTGGGTTGGGTATCAACAGTACATTAGATAATGGGCTGTATATTCAAGGTAGTGTGAATTATGTAAATACTGCTCAAAAATCCCCTCCAAGTGGGGCTTCATACAATAATGATTACGGTGGAGGCTCTGGAGGCTCAGTGTATGCTAGATTGTTTTATTTACCAAGAAACTTTGATTTGAACGGTTATCCTTACACAAATCCAGTCACGGGTGGAAATACTTTCTATAGAGCTCTTGACAATCCTCGTTGGTTGGTAGAAAACAATCAATTTACGAGTGATGTTAATAGAGTTTTCGGAAACCTTACCCTCAGTTATGATCTTACAGATTGGCTGACAGTAATGGCTAGAGGAGGTTTTAATCAATATACTGATCAACAATCTGATTTCAGAGAGAAAGGTGGTAATTCATTTAATACCGGTAGTTACGGAGAATGGACGGTTGGAAACAGGGAGATTGACATGAACTTCTTACTTCAAATCGATAAGGAATTAAGTCCCGATTTGAGGTTGTCTGGTACGATTGGTCACAATGTAAACGAGCGTTCAACAAATTATGCTTTCGGTTATGGACAAACCTTGATAGTGATGGGGCAGAAAACAACGAATAATTCGATGACACAGTCTGTTGGCTCAGGAAAAGAATTACAAAGATTTTATGCTTTCTATGCTGATTTTACCTTGAGTTATAAAGATTATCTTTTCTTAAACCTATTGGGTAGAAACGATATTTCCTCAACCCTTCCAAAAGAGAGTAGAAGTTATTCTTATCCAAGTGTTAGTACTTCTTTTGTTTTTACAGAAGCCCTAGGAATACAGTCGGACTTACTGAACTTTGGTAAACTAAGAGTTGGGTATGCTCAAGTGGGTAATCAGGCTTCGCCGTATTCACTATACACAACTTTTGGAACAGCGTTGGCTTATAATGGTTTGAACAGAGTTTCTCTTAGTAATTCATTAAATAACCTAAATTTAAAGCCTGAAAGGACTAAAGAGTTAGAAGTTGGTACAGAACTTAGATTGTTTAAGAATAGGCTAAATGCTGATATAACTTGGTTTAAGAAAAATTCTTTTGATCAAATTGTTTCAGCAAATGTTGCATCTTCAAGTGGATTCTCTAGACAATTCATCAACTCTGGCGAAATACAGAATGATGGTTGGGAAATTGGATTAAATGGAAGTGTTGTTTCGAATCCTAACGGAATCAATTGGAATGTGGGAGTTAATTTCACAAAAATCAATTCTATGATTATTGATGCCGGTGAAGGTGGTGATATCATACTTGGTGCCGCTGGCTCGAACTCTAGTAACCCGACAAATAATATCCATCGGACAGGAGAGCCTTATGGTCAAATTTACGGAACACGGTTTGCAAGAAGCGATGAAGGTGCTCTTTTAATTGATCAAGCTTTAGGAGTTCCAATTGAGGACAATGGTTCTCACATTGTCGGAAATCCTCTTCCTGATTGGATTCTTGGTATCAACAATACGCTATCTTATAAAGGATTTTCTCTCACTGCCTTTTTTGATTATAAGAAAGGTGGAGACATCCTATCATACACAGCGGCTTCATTGAAACTGAGAGGTCAATTGGCTTATTCAGTCGATCGTGAAGCAGTAAGGGTTGTTCCAGGTGTCTACGGTAATAGAACGACCTTTGAACCCATCACAAATGATGCGGGTGAGCAAATTCAAAATACAACTGGGATATCTTCTTTCGATTGGTATTTTTCTAATGGATTTGCCGCGTATGGTCCAGCTGAAGTTAATGTTTATGATGCTTCAGTTATCCGACTGAGAGAACTTCAATTGGGATATAGTTTTGACAAATCTATGCTTACCAAAACACCATTTGGTTCGGCAAACCTTGGCGTTTCTATGCGTAATGTGTGGTTCAACGCCCCTAATATGCCTGAGGATATGAATTTTGATCCAGAGGTTCTTGGCGGTCTTTCCAACAACAATTTAAATGGATTTGATTTGGGAGCGACTCCGACAACTAGGAGAATCGGAGTGAACTTATCTGTAACGTTTTAATTTTAAAAATATAAAATTATGTTAAAAAAATTAACTTTAATTTTCTTTACGCTCACGTTAGCGTTTAGATGTGATTTTTACGATTTAGAGATCAACGTAGATCCAAATAATCCCTTGAGTACGACGACTGATTTGTTGTTGCCCTCTATTCAGATTAATTGGGCTTCTGATTACCAATTTTTCCACGATGTTAGTGGAGGAATAATGGGACATACGTCTAATTCTGATGGACTTTCGTTCAGTCAAACTTCGTTTGATGGAATTTGGAATAGCGTTTATTTAAGTGAAGGGGCTGATCTCGATGAATATCTGAAGTCAGCAGCTTTGAGAAATGAAGCGGGTCAGTATTTGACACCTGGGGCCTTGGGAATTGGTGAAGTAATGAAAGCCTTTATATTCACAACTATGGTTGATTTCTTTGGTGATGTTCCTTACTCTGAAAGTTCACTGGGTAATGATATTGCAAATGTTAATCCAGTGTATGATGATCAGGAGGCTATTTATTTGGATTGTTTAGCACTTCTTGACTCAGCTGTTGTACATTTTGCGGCATCGAGTTCGGATCCTGAAGGTGATTTAATCTATGGTGGTAATATGGCCAGCTGGACGAAAGCAGCAAATTCACTTAAGCTCAAAGTGTTGATGAATGCGAGATATAAGGCTGATTTTACTTATGGATCTGGAGTATCTAATGAGATTGACCTTTTGTTTGCCGATGCAGCTAATCTTCTGATTACTGAGAATTCCGAAAACTTTGAATTCCAGTACAACACGAATCAGGATCAAGGCCAGAGACATCCCTGGACAGGTAATGTATATTCGGGTGATAACAATTTCAGTTATATTTCGCATCAGTTAATGTATGAAATGTTGATCAATAGGGATCCAAGAATTCCCTTTTATTTCCATCGTCAAACATACAGTATTCTAGATCAAGAAGATCCAACGCAGAAGAATACTACACCTTGTTCTCAAAATAGTGCTTGTATTTATGGGTATATGGCGCTTAATGATGATATTCTTCAGGAACTTGCTTCGGCTGGTGTTACGGCGTCGATATATCCTTCTTTTGCAAGTTATATTTCTGGGTTTTTTGGTAGAGACAAGGGAGATCCATCCGGAGTTCCATTGGACGGAGCACTCCGATTGGCACCTGGTGTCTATCCAATGGGTGGAAATTTTGATTCGGGAACTCCTGCACAGATCACAAATTCAACTGGACTTGGACTCGGAGATGGGTTTACGCATTTTGTAACAGCGCCTATGGTACAGATGTATAAAATGGAGCATTTGTTTGAAAAAGGATCAACAGGTTCAATGGCACTTGAATTGGAAAATTTTATTAATCTTTCAATGGATCTTGTTAATTCGGTAGCTAGCTCTGTATCTGCAGATGCTCCTGCTATTACTTCAGACCTATCCGTAACAACGCATCACGAATACCTTAACGCACCAGGTTATGGTGTAGATCAGCTTGGTGATATAGATAATGGGGCCGGATACTTGGGAGAAGCTATGACAAGATATGACAATGCTGTAAATAAACAAGCCGCAGTTTTCAAAGAAGTCTGGTATTCAATGTGGGGATCTGGTGTTGAAATTTACAATGCACACAGACGTTCAGGGTATCCTAAATTAAAAGATGCACAAAGTAGTACAAGAGGAATTGCAGATATTCAATATCCAACATTCCGTGCTACTTCGACAGCTGCCGGTCAGAGAAACTTTCCGACAATTTTTAATTACCCGCTTGGAGAATTCAATCTGAATAGTTCATTCCCAGAGGGTGGTCAATTGCGTAATTCGGATTCTGGCGCTACAGTTTTTTGGGATGCATCTGCTTATACATATAATTAAACATAAAACAATGATGGAATTAAAAAAATATAGTTTATTGGTTTTATTGTCCGTACTTGTAGTGTTTTCGTGTACGGACGAAGATCTAGTGCCTGAACCTGTGCCAGAAACGGCGGTTCATGGTTACATAGAGAGAACAACAGCGATTGAAAACTTTTTGTATGACGACGTGAGTCAGGGTCTTGATTTTAATTTTTCCTGGGTTTCCATTGATAACAAGAATACTGTGACTAAAATAGAGTTCTATGTTAGTTTCAACGAAGTTTATTCGGATTTTGAAGGAGGAGCAAAAACTGCGAGTCATAAAGAATATCTATTCAAAACTATCGATAATCCAAAAGGTAATAGAGAGCCAGAAGCTCTTTCTATGACGCAAGATGATCTTTATCAATTATACAAAGATGATACCTTTGCCTATGACATTACTGAAGGTGCAGACGCGGCTCAAGCAATTTTTGGCTTTGATCAAAAGCTAAATAGAGATGCTGCTTCCAGCCCTTGGGTTGATGGAGATAGTTTTAGGATTAGATGGGTCATGACTACAGCTGATGGAAGGATTTTTGATACATGGAATGACAGTATATGTTTAGAATTTCCAGGTGCAAATTGCACTTTCAGTTGGGCGGTCGTTTGTTCGCAAATTATTCCGATAGCAGCCGGTGATATTACGATCATAGGTAGTGAATCTTATGGAGATGGATGGAATGATGCAGGTATTGAAGTAGTTATTGATGGTGTAGTTACTGAGACGCTCGCTATGGTGGCTGCAGATGGAACAACTGATGTAGTATGGACAGTTACGTTAGATGGAACTGAAGAATCTATTTCCTTCAACTTTGTTTCAGGGGCTTGGGATTCTGAGATTGACTTTGATATTGTGTATATGGATGGAACAACGATTGCAAGCTGGGGACCTAGTCCACCTGCAGGCACTGTGATTGTCAACTTATGTACGTTATAAATTAGTTCAGCATTTTAAAAAGGCCATCTTGATAAGATGGCCTTTTTTTTTGTTACTTTTAAAAAATGATTGTGAGAGGTGTTATCGTTTTTATAGTAGTTTTGATATTCACTGGTTGTAGTTATTTAGCATCCATTGATGGTCAGAGCACTGGGGTTAGGCATGAAAAAAAGTCTGACCATGTACTTACGCTAGTAGCGGATCAAGTTTCTGATGATTTGGTTTTGGCAGTAGGGGGCGGTAACCATTCCTTTATATTAAATAAGTCAGGAGAGCGACTTTGGAGTTGGGAGTTTAATGAAAGCTTGGGAAATGATTTAAAACTTTTACCTTCAGCACATGTACTGGGCATGTTTAATTATGAAGAATCTCCGATTAAGTTTGGCGGTGGTTATGCTGGATTGACACAAATTATAGATTTTAACGATACGATTACATGGGAGTTTAAATATGCATCAAAGAATTTTTTAAGTCATCATGAATCGGTCTTTCTTCCCAATGGAGATTTATTAATGTTGTCTTGGGAACGAGTGAGTGAAAAAGAGGCGCACATGCACGGTGTAAATATGGAGGGAGATATTTTTCCTGAAAAAATCATTCAAATAGATACTGCGACTAAGGAAATTGTATGGCAATGGAGAAGCTGGGATCATATTGTTCAAGACCATGATGCTACTAAATTATCCTATGGTGATATTTTAGAAAACAAGGAGCTAATAAACATAAATTATGCGCTCAGGGAAAATGGAGACATTATGCATGCCAATGGGATTTTTTATGACGCAACTAGGGATGTGCTTTTTGTAAGCATAAATCATTATAGTGAAGTTTGGGTAATTGATCATCAGTATAATGTAGCGGAAACAGCTGGTGAGCTGGGTGACTTGTTATTTCGTTTGGGTAATCCGAGGGCATATAAAGATACGGTGGCTTCTGTTTTCTTGGATCGGACGCATACGCCGAATCTGATTCCTGAGGGATATCCGGGGGCGGGTAATCTTTTGTTGTTTAATAACGGACTTAAGGCTAAAAAATCTGTGGTTTATGAATTTGATATACCTGAAAAGTTAACGATTGAAGATATTGAGAAGGCTGATTTAATTTGGAGCTTTTCTGATAAAAACCTGTCTTATGGTCGGATATCAGGAGCCTATAGGTTGTCCAATGGGAATACATTAATATGTGAAGGGGATTATGGGTTTTGGGAGATTACAGATCAAAAGGAGATTGTTTGGCAATATAAAGACGTATCAACTACTTTCTGGAGAGGGTATCCTATCGATCAAAGTCACAAATTATTCAATTTAGTAAGTGATATTACAGATAATTAATAGAAATCTATTGTGTGTGCAATACTGAATGTTCTCTTTTCTTTTCTTTTTGCCTTCTATGCGCCACCAACAGATTTAGAAGTCATCAATACCATGGATTTATCAACCTATGAAAATGAGAGGGTATGGATTTCTGACAGCGATGCTCAATTTTTTATTTTTATTTTCATTGATCCAAATTGTCCGATTTCTCAGAAATACATTCCGACCATCAACCTTTTGGTAGAAGCACATGATTTGTCAGTTTATGGCGTTCAACCCAATCCAGGCATTGATAATGCGGAGATTATCAAATTTAAAGAGGAATATGAATTTAGGTTTCCGGTTATAAACGATACTGCCCAAAAGTTAACTTATTACCTGAATGCCTCGGTAACCCCGGAGGTATTTTTATTGGACAATTCAGGCACTATTATTTATTCAGGTGCGATAGATAATTGGTTTTTTGATTTGGGAAGGTATCGAAAAGAGGCCACCATTCATTATTTAAAAGAAGCCCTTGATTCTAACTATGGAACTTTATTTTCAGTTAATAATAAAACGAAAGCCATTGGATGTTTGATTCAGAGAGAGTAATTATTTGCTTTATATGGTTAATGATGAGTTCAAATTCTGCGTTTTCTCAAAATTTGAACTATTATGAGAACATACAACCCATCATATACGAGAATTGTGTCCCCTGCCATCAACCCGGACAAGCGGGACCCTTTAGTTTACTTGCATATGACGACATTACCATTCGCTCTAAAATGATTCAATATGTGATTAGTCAGCGGTATATGCCACCATGGCAAGCAGATCCAACCTACAGACATTATTTAAATGAACGTGTACTGACTGATTTTGAAATTGATTTAATCACTGAATGGATCTCTGAAGGCATGGAAGAGGGTAATGAAACTAAAGAGAGATTACCTAGTAAAGGGTTATACCACAAAACAGTTCCTGATGTAAGTCTTGCAATGGGAGAATCTTACGATATTCCTAAAACAAATCGTGATGATTTTAGATTTTTCCATTTACCGATGGACATTAAAGAGCTTCGTTATCTTAGAGCTATAGAGTTCATTCCAGGAAACAAGAGGTATGTACACCACAGTCGTATGATGGTAGATTCTACTCAAAATATGGCGGGCATAGATGGTATGTCCGAATTAGATCCTAAAGTATATGAATTTCAAAAGGTCGCTTTGGCTGATGAGTTTTTATATGGTTGGGTTCCTGGAAGTTTTCCTTTATTTTTTCCTGATGGGGTGGGTAAACGATTAGAGCCTCATTCGGATTTAATATTAAATATTCATTATGCACCTAATGGAAGCGATCAAAGGGATCAGTCAAAAATCAATCTGTATTTTACAGATAAACCTGTGAAGCGTGAAGTGAAGACCTTAATTCTTCGAGAAAATGACATTATCAATCAACCGTTTTATTTACCAGCCAATCAAATCTCTAATTTTACTATGAAATCAAAAGTTCTCGAAAAAGATATTTCTATGATTTCTGTGATGCCCCATATGCATTTTTTAGGTAAATATTTCGAGTCTTATGCGGTGACAGAAAATAGGGATACGATACCACTTATAAGAATTCCTGACTGGGATTTTAATTGGCAGACGATGTATCAATTCACCCATTATCTTAAAATCCCAGAAGGTTCTGTTATTTACGCCAAGGCACGTTATGACAATACCATTAATAATCCAATGAATCAATTCATACCGCCGAAAGATATCGGTTATGGCTGGCGCACCGTGAGTGAAATGATGAATTTGATTTGCTATTATGTCGACTATAAGAAACGAGATGAGCGACATTATTTTAGAACAGAGATAGACTAAAAGTAGTTACTTTCGTATGGCCCAAGTAATAAGTCAAGGGGCCTTATTGATGATCAATAATAGGAGTAATATGGTTTGATATCAGGGATCTTTTACGCTTGTGAACAGGAAATAAAATCTCCTAAAAAAAGTTATTTAGCACTTGATTTCACATCTGATTTGTAATAAATTTCTTATCGTAGGATTATATGAGCGAGTAAGTGTTTTATTAAAAAGTTCAACACTATGTTCTAGATATTATTTAATATAAGGTTTTGAAAAAAGGTATTTCATTATTTGATCTGGCTAAAATTTTCTTAGTATTAGGGGCCACCGCTTTTGGAGGATATACGGCATTGGTGGCCATGATTCAAAAGGAATTGGTTGATAAGAGACAGGTACTTTCTCAACAAATTATTTATGATGGCATATTGGTGGCATCTATGATTCCTGGACCTTTGGCGGTCAACGTTGTGATTGCTATTGGTTATCATTTGAGAGGTTGGTTGGGGGCCCTAGTTTCAGGCATTTCCATACTATTGCCGGCGTGTTCGATGATGATCATTTCAGCCCTGTTTATCTCTGAATATTTTGATTTTGTCATGCTAAAGATCATGATAGGTTTTCTGATTCCAGTAGTGGTGGCAGTGATTCTTTCGGTATCATTCAAGATGTTTAAAAATGAGGTGACGCATTTCTGGCAAATGATTTCAGTATTGGCTACGTTATTGGCCCTTATTTTCACCTCAATTAATTTATTGACAAGTATCCTTATTGGTGGTCTCATAGGGTTTTTATGGGGAGAGAAAAAGGTGCTCAATATTCAAGATCATCTTGAAATAAAATCCATTCAATATCTAGGGGTTGGTGTGGGTATCTGTTTATCCTTTTTGATATTTTTGTTTTTTTTACTTCCATCTGTACAGCAATCTTTATTGGTAGAATTTTCAAAAGTAAGCCTTACCCTATTTGGAGGTGGTTATGTGATGATTCAAGCGATTCATGATGTGGTAGTCAATCAATTTATGTGGGTCAGCTCAGACGAATTTAATCAGGCCATTGCTCTGGGTCAGCTTACCCCTGGCCCCATTTTGGTTTCCGCAACCTACATTGGATTTAAGGCGGGAGGTTTGCTAGGCGCGTTTGCAGCGACTGTGGGTATTTTCATGCCGGCAGGGCTTTTTATGTTATTGGCAAGCCATCTCTTCAAAAGTATGCCCAACAATAAGTGGTTGAATGCTGTGATATCAGGGATAAAGCCTATTATTGTAGCTTTTATTTTATATTCAGCTTATGTTGTTATGAGGCCGATTGGTTTTGATTTTCAGTCGATCTCATTAGCGATCATTGCGCTTGTGATGATTAACTATTTACATATTAACTTTTTGTGGCTCATGTTGGGAAGTGGAATGTTAAGTCTTTTTTTTATTTGATATGAGTCAAAAAGTCATTCAATTTATAGGAACGCAACGCTCGGGTTCTAACTTGCTCAGGTTGATGCTCAATCAGCATCAAGGAATTTCGGCACCGCATCCCCCACATATTTTAAGGACGTTTATGCCTTTTCTTTCTCAATATGGGGATTTAAAAGTCAGAAAAAATAGATTTTTACTGGTGGATGATGTTTGTCGTTGGGTGGAATGCAATCCCGTTGAGTGGTCATCAGTTAATTTCGACCGCGATGAGATTACAGATAAGACTACTTCACTTTTGGATCTGTTTGAGGTTATTTACCAGCAGAAATGTGCGACAGATCAGGCTAAAATATGGTGCTGCAAGAGCACATTCAATATTCAATATACCCTAGAATTAGAAAAGGCGATTCAGCCATTTTATATTTATTTATATAGAGATGGTCGTGATGTAGCCACTTCTTTTAAAAAGGCCTATGTGGGACCGAAGCATATTTATCAAATCGCTCAAAAATGGCATCGAGAGCAAATTGAAACTTACTCATTTTTATCGTCATTGGCATCCCATCGCTATGTTTGGATCAGTTATGAAGCATTGATTCAAGATCCAGAAAAAGTACTTCATTTGATTTGCGAAAGGATAGGTATTGAATTTGATGAGATTATGTTGGATTATTTTAATTCCAAAGAGTCACTTTTAACCTCTAAATCAGGCAATATGTGGGCCAATGTAGTCAAGCCCATTATTACTAATAACAGCCAAAAATTCCATCAATTGCTTTCAGCTCAAGAAATTAAAATCTTTGAATCTATAGCAGCAGAAAGTCTCTTGGCATTGGGTTATGAATTAGAGACCCTAGGAGATCCTATCCAATGGTCGGAAAAAGAAATTCAGCTTTTTAACAGGAAGAATAAACAATTGATGGATGTGTTTCAGAAATCGGCTGCTCCAAACGAGCGCTCGAATCGCGCGGGTCAAAAGCAACTTTTAGAAAGTATAAGCCAGCGTAAGTTGTAGTTTTAGTAACGCTTTTGAGCTTTAAGATAATGGCTTACATAATCATTAATACCTGCTTCTAATGAGGTAAAAGGGTGCGGATATCCAATCCCTTTTAATTTATCCATCTGGGCCTCTGTGAAATATTGATATTTGTCCCGGATATCTATTGGAGTATCTATGAAGGAGATTTTTTCATCTTTGTCCATTGCAACGAATACAGCTTTTACTAAATCCAAAAAACTACGGGCTTGACCACTGCCTAGATTATACAATCCTGAGTTTTTCCGGTGATGCATAAGCCAATACATTACTTTCACAACGTCCTTTACATATATAAAGTCCCGCATTTGACCACCATGGCTATATTTTGGATTGTGAGACCGAAAAAGCTTCATACCATCTGTTTTAGTAATTTGATTGAAAGCATGATATACCACAGATGCCATCCGGTCTTTGTGATATTCATTGGGACCGTACACGTTAAAAAATTTCAGGCCCGCCCAAAAAAAGGGCTTTTTGTTTTCCTTTAAAGCCCAAATGTCAAATTCATTTTTTGAATCTCCATAAGGATTTAAAGGGACTAATTTTTCAGATAGATTTTCTTGATCATCAAATCCAAATTCACCGAGACCATAAGTTGCCGCACTACTAGCATAGACTAAAGGGATTTGATATGAGACACAATTTTTCCAAATCATTTTGCTATAGTCTGTATTCAGCTTTGCTAAAAGTGCCCGGTCAAATTCTGCTGTATCGGTGCGTGCACCTAGATGAAAAATAAATTCTATTTCTTCATGATTGAGTTGGATCCAATCATGGAGTTCATGTCTATTGACCTTTTGCGTAATTTTTTTGCCTTCTATATTTTGATTTTTTAGGTCAGAATCAAATAAATCGACTGCAATGATATTATTGAAATTGTATTTATTTAACTCGCTTATTAATGCGCTGGCGATGAAACCAGCAGCACCTGTAACTATGATCATACCTTTTTTGTTTCTGACACAAATTTATACATTATATCCCCATCATAAGTTAGATTGCATTAAAATAGAAAATACGTGATTAAATGAAGTATTTCTTAATTGCTGGCGAGAGATCAGGAGATGTATATGGGGCAAATTTAATTGTAGCACTATTAAAAAAGGACCCAGCGGCTCAAATTGTTTGCTATGGAGGTGATGAAATGAAAGCGGCAGGAGGGGAGCTTTTAAGTCATTATAAAGAGAGTGCCTTTATGGGATTCTATGAAGTTTTTACAAATCTTCGGGTGATAAAAAAGAAATTAAACACCTGTAAAAAAGAGTTATTGGCATTCCATCCCGACGCCGTAATTTTCATAGATTATCCAGGTTTTAACTTAAGAATGGCGGCCTTTGCTAAGCGTCAGGGACTACGTACGATTTATTATATTTCGCCAAAAATATGGGCATGGAATAAGGGCCGTATCAAAGAAATTCGATCATTTGTAGACAAATTGTTGGTCATTTTTCCATTTGAGGTTCCTTTTTATAAATCATTAAATTATCCAGTAGAATATGTAGGGAATCCTTTGATAGAGCACATTGATAGTTACGAGCTAGACACTTCCTTTAAGCGTTCGGAAAATCATCGTTGGAATATTGCTTTTTTACCGGGAAGTAGAAAACAAGAAGTCGAGCACTCAATTGAAATGATCAGTAAGTTGGCGCATCAGCGAAAGGATCTGTTTTTGTGGATCGCTGGCGTTGATAACTTACCTATTGATCTCTACGATAGTATTATAGGATTGAGTAATGTCAGGTTAGTCGTCGGTAAAACTTATGAAATATTGAACTTATGTGATGCGGCTATTGTGACTTCTGGGACGGCTACTCTAGAGACGGCATTATGGAACATACCTCAGGTCGTATGCTACAAAGCGCACCCCATATCTTATTTGATTGCCAAGTATTTGGTGCAAATTAAATTCATATCCTTGGTCAATTTAATTGTAGATAAAGAGATTGTTAAAGAACTCATCCAAAAAGATTACACCAGTGAAAATGTTTTGAGAGAAGTGGACTTACTGTTGACAGATGAAAAAACGAGGCGAAAGCAGTTAACTGATTATCAAGAGCTTAACATCTTACTTGGACAGAAAAACGCTTCTGAGATAGTGGTTGAAAAAGTCTATAATTTGGTGACTAAGCCGCTTTAAGTTTGTGGTTATACTTGGACTTAGTGAATTTTTCTGTGGCGTAAGCTTTGGTAAGCACGATGGTTTTAATCTTTTTATCTGAAGGAATCTCAAACATGGCATCTGTAATAATGACTTCTAGAATAGCTCTTAAACCTCGTGCTCCGAGCTTCAATTCCAAGGCTTTGGTAACGATATAGTCCAACGCTTTATCTTCTACCGTAAGCTTAACATCTTCCATGTCAAATAGTTTTTTAAACTGCTTGATCAATGCATTTTTAGGTTCTGTTAAAATTTTCTTAAGCGCATCTAGATCTAGTGGATCAAGATGTGTCAAAACGGGAAGTCGACCAATCAGCTCGGGAATTAATCCGAAATTCTTGAGGTCTTGAGCAGTGACATATTTCAATAAATTCTCCTTATCAAAAGCTTTTGAGGCATCATTTTGATTGGAGAAACCAATAGCTCGCGTATTGATTCGATTGGCAATATGACCTTCAATTCCGTCAAAGGCACCTCCGCAGATAAAAAGAATATTTTCGGTATTTACGGAGATCATTTTCTGATCGGGATGTTTTCTCCCTCCCTGTGGAGGCACATTTACTGAAGTCCCTTCGAGTAATTTTAGCAGAGCTTGTTGTACACCTTCACCACTTACATCGCGAGTAATAGAAGGATTGTCTGATTTCCGGGCAATTTTGTCTATCTCATCGATGTAAACGATGCCACGTTCCGCTTGGGCAACGTCATAGTTAGCACTTTGAAGGAGTCGAGTGAGGATACTTTCGACATCTTCACCTACATAGCCCGCCTCTGTTAATATGGTGGCGTCAGCGATACAAAAAGGGACTTCTAGCACCTTTGCCAAGGTCTTGGCAAGGTAAGTTTTACCGGTACCCGTTTGACCGACCATGACGATATTGGATTTTTCAATCATGATATCGCTATCAAGGGTATTTTGGCTAAGTCTCTTGAAGTGATTATAAACGGCAACCGAGAGATATTTTTTTGCTTCATCTTGGCCGATGACATAAGCATCAAGATGGCGCTTCATATCGATGGGTTTGATCAATTTGAATTCCGGCGCATCTCCGGCATTGGCTTTGGTCTTAACTTCTTCATTTAAGATCTGCTGCGCTTGAATAATGCATTTATCGCAAATATGGGCATGAATACCCGATATCATGAGATCTACATCTTTCTTATCTCGTCCACAAAAACTACAAGTTACCTGTGCCATATTATTTTTTCTCTAATACTTCGTCAATCAAGCCATATTCTTTGGCCTCACTCGCGCGCATCCAATAATCTCTATCTGAATCTTTCTCTATTTGCTCGTACTTTTTATCTGCATGCTTGGCCAATATTTCGTACAAATCTTTTCGCAGTTCTTGCATTTGCCTCAACGTAATTTCCATATCACGTGATTGACCTTGCATACCACCGCTAGGCTGATGTATCATGACCCTAGAGTGCGGAAGAGCGGAGCGTTTCTTTGGAGCACCACCAGCCAAAAGTACGGCACCCATAGAGGCAGCCATTCCTGTACAAATCGTAGCGACGTCAGGCCCTACGTATTGCATGGTGTCATACATGCCAAGACCTGCATAAACAGAACCACCTGGGCTATTAATATACAAAAGGATGTCTTTTTTCGCATCAACAGATTCTAAAAATAACAGTTGGGCCGTTATAATATTGGCGATATTCTCTTCCACTTGCATGCCTAGAAAGATAATGCGATCCATAATCAATCTCGAGAAGACATCGATTTCTCTAAAGTTGGTGGGTCGTTCTTCTATGACCGCACGCGTCATGTTTTCTACTTTATCGACGTATGAATCGAAGGTAAGACCGTTGATGCCTTGTCCCTTAACCGCAAATTTTCTAAATTCTTCTTTGTTGATCATTTTGATTATTTTACTATAAATATAGTTATTTCTAAAATAAAGCTTAAACTCTTCATATTTAAAACTTAAAAAAGGCTCATAAAGTTCTAATTTTTTCTGAAATCATCTAAAGAAACCATTTTCTCTTTAGCCGTTACCTCTTGCTCTATAAAGCTGAAAACCTTCCTATTCTGTATTTCATTAAACACTTTCATATAGTTGTCTCCATTCTCGGCTTTCAAATAGTTTTCAGCCATAGCATCCATTTGATCTCCCAACTGCTCCAAAGCCGCCATACCCCCAAATTGCTGCGCCAACATCATCTTGGCTTCACCAAGAATTTCTTCATTTTCAATTTTTATGGCTTGATCTTTTGCAATTTTATTTCTCACAAGAGACCATTTTAATTCTTTTTGATAATGATCGTATTCTTTTTCAAGCACTTCAGGAGTGATATTTTCATTGGTCCGTAAGAGCCAATTTTTCAGAAAATTATTGGGTAGCGTAATCTTAGTCACATCAAGAATTTTTTCACGAATTTTATGGTGAAACAATTTAACAGCTTCAGCTTCATAGTTCTTGCCAATAGTTTCTTTGATTTTAGCATTAAAGGCTTCTTCTGTCTTGACGTTATCCTTACCAAAGGTTTTATCGAAGAGGTCTTGATTTACGATGGAAGGTACCGTGTGACTGATGCCTTTGATGATAAATTTAAATTTACCTTTTACACTTTTTATTTCCTCTTCAGTCAATTTTGTGATGTGTGGAAAATAACGTTCGTCGTTAAAAGACTTCTTGTGATCAAGATCAATGCTGTCTCCAACTTTGAATCCAATTAGCTTTTTCGATATACTTTTTTGAAATTCTTTAAATTCAAAAGTCACTTCTTTGTCTTCAATCTTATCTTTTGCCGATAAAACGCCATATAAAGTATCTCCTTGCGTTACTATTTCTGCATTCGTTACCTCTCCAAATTGCTGTTGAAGATTAGCTAATGTTTCTTTCATCACCCCCTCATCAATTTTAATTTTCTGATGCTCAATTTTTAACTTTTTATCAATTTTGAGATCAAAATCGGGCGCATAGCCTACATTAAAAGTGAAATTAAAATCTTTTTGGCTGGCCCAATCAAGTGGGACTTCACTGTCAAGAGGCACAGGTTCACCCAAGAACTGGAGATCGCTTTCCTTGAGATAGTTATTTAAAGAATCTCCGATGATTTTATTAATTTCCTCAGCGGTGATTTGAGGACCATACATCTTTTTTATCATACCAAAAGGAACTTTCCCAGGCCTAAAGCCTTTGATATTAGCTTTTTTACTAAAATCTTTGATTTTTTCTGTTACCTGAGGTTGATAATCAACATCCTTTAAGCTAATTTTAATTAGAGCTTCTGAATTTTCAATTTTATCAAAATTAATTTCCAAAGTATTGTCGTTTAGTAATGAAATAAAAAAACCCTCTCATGACATGATATGCATAAGAGGGTTCAGTGCGGATGGAGGGACTCGAACCCCCATGCCTCACGGCGCTAGATCCTAAGTCTAGTGCGTCTACCAATTTCGCCACATCCGCAAATCGGAGTGCAAATGTAATGAAATGAATAATTGAAACCATAAAATTAGAACAAGTTTTTATAATTTATGCTTGAAGTAGAACTAGAAGAAGAAAAGAAGGAAATAGTCAATAGATATCGCAAGCTATTGCGTAAGGCAAAACCAGTGATGAAAGATGGGGATGCTAAGATCATTAGAAAAGCTTTTAATGTAGCATTAAAAGCACATGAGGGAATGCGCAGGAAATCTGGAGAGCCTTATATTTTTCACCCCCTGAATGTAGCCATCATATGTATCGATGAAATAGGATTAGGTGCGACCTCCATCGTTGCCGCATTATTACACGATGTGGTTGAAGACACTGACATAACTCTCAATGACATAAAGTATATGTTTGGGGACAAGGTGGCCATGATTATCGATGGTTTGACTAAAATTAAAGGCGCATTTGACAAGGACACTTCTCAGCAAGCCGAGAATTTTCGTAAAATGATATTGACCTTGAGTGAGGATGTTCGGGTCATTCTCATAAAATTGGCTGATCGGCTCCACAATATGCGGACATTGAGCAGTTTATCTCCAGAGAAACAATTAAAAATTGCTTCTGAGACCTCTTACATCTTTTCGCCACTTGCCCATAGATTGGGTTTATATGCTATTAAAACTGAGCTCGAAGATCTTTGTTTGAAGTATACAGATAACGATGTATATAAGATGGTTACCAGCAAGATCAATGACACCAAGGATAATAGAAATAAGTTTATTAGAAATTTTATCAAACCTATCAGAAGTGAGATCGATCGTTTGGGCTATGCCTATGAAATCATTGGAAGGCCCAAATCTGTTTATTCGATTTGGCAAAAAATGCAAAAACAGAATGTGCCTTTTGAAGAAGTATATGATCTTTTTGCCATCAGAATCATTATAGATGTATCTTCTGATCAAGAAAAGTCCATCTGTTGGCAAATCTATTCGATGGTCACAGATGCCTACCAACCCAACCCTGATCGACTCAGGGATTGGGTCAGTATACCTAAAGCTAACGGGTATGAATCCTTACACACTACAGTGATGAGTGATAAAGGTCAATGGGTTGAGGTACAGATCAGAACGAAACGGATGGATGAAATTGCTGAGAAAGGTTATGCAGCACATTGGAAATATAAAGAGACCAATAGCAGGGCCAAAAGTGACATAGGACTTGAACAATGGCTTGAGGATCTTAGAGAGGTTTTGGATCAAAACAACGGATCAGCAATCGAGTTTGTAGATAGCTTTAAGTCTAATCTTTACAGCGATGAAGTGTTCACTTTTACGCCCAAAGGAGACTTGGTTACTTTGCCCAAAGGAGCTACCGCATTGGATTTTGCCTTTCACATTCATACACAGGTAGGGGCCACGTGCATTGGAGCAAAGGCAAATCAAAAGTTGGTCCCTTTGAACTATAAACTGAGGAATGGAGATCAGATTGAAGTGCTCACTTCATCTAAGCAAAGATCCAATGAAGATTGGCTCAAAAGCGTAGTTACGTCAAGGGCGAAAGCAAAAATCAGGGAATCCTTAAAAGAGGAAGTTAAGGTAATGATCCAGGAAGGTAAAGGAATTATCAGAAGGAAATTCAGGCAAATGAAGATTGTTTTTGATCAGGAAAACATTGCCAAATTAACTGATTTTTTTGATCTCAAAACACCTTCTGATTTGTTTCAGCATGTGGGAGCCGGTAAGATAGATCATGTTGAAATAAAAAAATTCAAGCCAGTTAAAAAGGATTTGGCGAAAAGATTTTTTAAAAGAATTTTATCACCTATTTCTGACAAAAGAGTTCAAAAACCACAGGAGAAGAAGAACATTGATCAGTTACTTATTGGAGAGGATCTCAATAAGATAGATTATACGCTCGCTGAATGTTGTAGTCCTATATCGGGAGATGATGTTTTTGCCTTCGTTACTATTAATGAAGGGATCAAGGTGCATAGAAACAATTGCACTAATGCCCCCGAATTGATTGCGAGCCATGGCTATCGTATCTTAAAAGCACGTTGGTCAACTACCCGAGAAGGTTCATTTTTGGTAGGACTCAAAATCATAGGTACGGATAGAATAGGAATCATTAGTGATTTGTCTAACATCATCTCTAGTGAGTTAAAAGTCAATATGAGATCTATGTCGCTCAACACCAATAATGGTATTTTTGAAGGAATGATTGAATTGTATGTGGACCATACCTTTCATTTAGACCGCTTAATGAATAAAGTAGAAAAAATATCTGGGGTAGTTAAATTAACAAGGTACAATTAAATCAAGGAAAACCTATCTTTACAATTAATGACTCAGTTAACGGGATTAAAAGAGGAAGTAAAAAAAATATTTACGGCTTTTCTTGAGCAAAAAAAACTCAGGAAAACCCCGGAGAGATTTGCTATTCTTGACGAAATTTATGGGCGTAAAGATCATTTTGATGTTGATTCCTTGTACTTGAGTATGCAGGATAAGAATTACAGAGTGAGCAGGGCGACAGTTTACAACACTTTAGACTTACTTGTTGATTGCGATTTAGTTACCCGGCATCAATTTGGACAGAGTCAATCTCAATATGAAAAAGCCTTTGGTTTCCGTCAGCATGATCATTTAATTTGCACTGATTGTAACAAAGTAGTTGAGTTCTGCGATCCTAGAATTCAAAATATACAAACTACGGTAGGTGAATTGCTTGAATTTGAAGTGATACATCATTCGTTATTATTGTATGCTAATTGCATTAAAAAGGACTGTCAGAAAAATGCTACAAATGATTAGTGGTTTAGAGAAATGACAACGCAGTGAGTGCGCGATATTTGCTAGGACAGGGTGAGTAAAAAATAAAAAAAAAGAATGGCTAAAGTTGATGTATTATTGGGTCTCCAGTGGGGAGATGAAGGAAAAGGGAAGGTAGTTGACTTTTTAACGCCCAAGTATGATGTTGTCGCTCGCTTTCAGGGAGGCCCCAACGCTGGTCATACCCTCGAATTTGATGGTAAAAAACATGTGTTGCACCAAATCCCATCTGGAATATTCAGAGAGGGGACCATCAATATCATAGGCAATGGAGTTGTCTTAGACCCCATTACTTTTGAGAATGAACTACTTGGTCTAGCGCCATTCAATTTAGACTTGAAGCGATCTTTAATATTATCTACGAAAGCTCAGATGATCATCCCGTCACATCGTTTGTTGGATGCAGCATTCGAAAAATCCAAAGGAGCACTCAAAATTGGATCGACCTTACGAGGCATTGGTCCTACCTATCAAGATAAGATGGCGCGTGTAGGTTTGAGATTGGGAGATGTTAATGCCAAGGACTTTGATCAAAAATATCAATCATTAAAAGGAAAGCATTGCGAAACCTTAGATCGGCTAGGATTTGAGTATGATCTTTCGGAACAAGAGGAGGCTTTTTTTAAGGCGATAGAGGTTTTAAGGTCTTTTAGAATATTGAATACAGAATACGTCATCAACGATCTGATAGATCAAGGCAAGACGGTTTTGGCAGAAGGTGCGCAGGGGTCTTTACTAGATATTGATTTCGGCAGCTATCCTTATGTAACCAGTTCAAATACCATTTCGGCAGGAGCTTGTACCGGTTTAGGCGTTTCGCCTAAATTGATAGGTGAAGTTTTTGGGATATTTAAAGCCTATTGCACACGTGTAGGCAGTGGACCTTTCCCGACAGAGTTGTTGGGGGAGAGTGGTGATGCCCTTCGTAAGCAGGGCAATGAGTTCGGAGCGACCACAGGTAGGCCTAGAAGATGTGGGTGGTTAGATATTCCGGCCCTTAAGTATGCTGCTATGTTGAATGGCGTTACTCAGCTCTTCATGATGAAAGTAGACATATTGAGTAACCTAGGAGACATAATGGTTTGTGATTCTTATGCACATCAAGGTAAAAATACCGATGAGTTTACGGCAGATTTTGATGATGATTGGTCAACCAATTTGAAAAAATTCCCTTCATGGAGCAATCATGCTTTCAGTAAATATGATGAGTTCCCAGAGGAATTAAGAAATTACATATTTTATATAGAAGGCCGCACGAATATTCCAATAAACTTAGTAAGTATCGGACCAGAGCGAGATCGAACGATTATTAAATAATAATTTTCATATTTTATCTGTTACTAGCTTTTTACTATCACATTAGTTTTATATTTGCTGGCCTTAAAAGTAGGGGATAGCAGTTAGCGTGAGGGTTGCAGATTGGAGGCCTAAAAACTTTTAACATTTAAATTATAATTAATCAAGCAATCATAAAAAGTGCCCAGTTTTCAACCTCTATCTTGGTATTCATTTGCTTGGCTCTACTTTTGAGGAATTTTCCAACTGTCTCGGATCCCTCTGAAGCTGTTGCCAATTCTTGTTGCCACATGACATCTCTCTTGATGTATTTCTTGAGAGCTCTCTGGCCATTCTCACCCTCTAGGATCTCCTGTCTCACCTTGTCTGGGATGTCTTCCTCCTTAAGGAATGCTGGCTTCATAGCAGCGATGTGCATGGCCAATTGATTCGCCATTTTGTCAAGTGCTTCGTTGACTTTTTTATCTTCTCTTGAAAGGTGGACAATAGTTCCAATTTTACCAATGCCTGACCCTTTTTCGGTCTATCCATGGATATAAGCCTGCATCACTTCGCCCTCTGATGGGTTCCAAGCAGTTTGGAAGACCTTAACGAGCTAAACATTCTCTTGGGTTTTGCTAATGGTGTACTTGAGTCCATCCTCGATAGTTTGAGATGCAACATCTGATGCTGTATCTGATGTTGCTAAATGTCTAGAGATTTGTTTGAAAATTTGCATAGCTGAAAGGAAATGCTCTTTTGCAGAGCTAACATCATCACTTCTTAGTGATTTTTCTAATGCATTGACTTTTTGTGTTCCTTCTTGGAATAATCTCTTTACTTTATCTGAGGAATCAGTAGAAATCTGGTTTTGGATTTGTTCTTGTGCACGTTTAGCAATCTTGAGAAGAATTGTAGAATCTTCTGCAGCAGATACATTACTAGTCATACCTCCAAGGGCCATACTAGCAACTAAAATCAATAAAGCAAAAACTGTGATAGTTTTCATTCTTCTTCCTCCAAATCTGTCTTTAATTTGACTAGATTTTGTAAGTCTTTTTTAGAAATTTCAATTACTCCTTGTCTTTCTAGACG
>ENA-OQVM01002232-OQVM01002232.1-marine-metagenome-genome-assembly--contig:-NODE-2232-length-23152-cov-5.056381_pt1 | contig 23152 bp, 26 predicted proteins | sample MGYA00237776_ERZ505498 | MGnify/ENA primary metagenome ERZ505498 (study PRJEB26159, sample SAMN06265151) | marine metagenome | isolation source: Helgoland LTER site | place: Germany:Helgoland, sampling... | reverse complement strand
CAGAGCGAGATATTCCCCCAGTTTGCCACCCACAATGCCTACACCGCCAGCATGATACTGGCCCTGGCCGGGGAGCGGCAATTTGAGTTTCAGCGCCTGCATGGCATGGGGCATATTCTCTATTCGCAATTAAAATCCCAGTTGAAAGCAAAGCAAAAGCAACACAACAACCTGGCTGTGCGCGTCTACGCCCCCGTCGGCAACCATAGCGACCTGCTACCCTATCTGGTGCGCCGCCTGCTAGAAAATGGCGCCAACAGCTCCTTTGTCAATCGCTTTTTAGACCACCAGACCCCAGTGGAACAGCTGCTCGACGACACCCGCACAGAAGTCACCCAGCTGTTCCCCTACCAACATCGCAAGATCGCCATACCGGCGCAGATATTTGAAGCCGCAGGGGAACCCAGAACCAATGCCAAAGGCATAGACCTGGACTCGCCACTGGAAACCAGCCAGCTACTAAACCAAATAGCCAGCACCAGCGCAGAGCCGCTACTCAGTCACTCCATAATTGATGGCCAACCTATCGAAGGTGAGCTGCAACCCAGCTATAACCCCGCCGATAACCGCCAGCTAATCGGCCATTACAGCAAAGCCGACAACCACAGCATTCAGCAAGCTCTGGCCTCTGCCCATGCAGCGCAGCCCGCCTGGGATCAGCAGGGCCCAACAGCCCGCGCCGAGATATTAAATAAGGTAGCCGACCTGCTAGAGCGCGACTGCAGCCAACTCATGGCCGTGGTCAGCATAGAAGCAGGCCGCACATTGGATGATGGGGTTTCAGAAGTCAGAGAAGCCATCGATTTCTGCAGGTACTATTCATTACAAGCCACGACTCTCCAGACCACAGCAGTGACCAAACCCCCACTCCATGGCACCGGCGTGTTTCTCTGCATCAGCCCCTGGAACTTCCCATTGGCCATCTTTGTCGGCCAGATAGCCGCCGCCCTCGCCGCAGGCAATAGCGTAATCGCCAAACCCGCCGCCCAGACCCCAGCCATAGCCGCCTGCGCCATCAGACTATTTCACCAAGCCGGTGTACCAGCCAGTGCCCTGCATCTGGTGCTAGGCAGCGGCTCACAAATCGGCAAACTGCTAATACCAGACAGCAGAGTCGCCGGCATCGCCTTTACCGGCTCCACCCAGACCGCCCAAACCATCAACCAACAGCTAGCCCAGCGCCCCGGCGGCCCCATTCCCTTTATTGCCGAAACCGGTGGCCAAAACTGCATGATTGTCGACTCCACCGCCCTGCCCGAACAGGTGGTAGACGACGTAATCACCTCCGCCTTCCTTAGCGCCGGACAGCGCTGCTCCGCCCTGCGGGTATTATTTATTCAGTCCGATATCGCCGAGCAAACCCTCGACATGCTCAGCGGCGCCATGGCCGCCATCCAGGCCGGCGACCCCAGACGCCTCAGCAGCGACCTGGGCCCAGTAATAGACCGCGGTGCCCAGCAAGAGCTGCAAACCCATATCCAACGCATGCACAGCGAAGCCCGTCTAATCGCCAAAGTTGACCTGCCAGACCAATGCCAACAAGGCAGCTTTGTCGCCCCCCATGTATTTGAACTGCAAAGCCTGGAGCAACTTACCGAAGAGGTGTTTGGCCCCATACTGCATGTCATCCGCTACAGCGCCAACCAGCTGCCCGAGGTCATACAGCAGATCAATAACACCGGCTATGGTCTGACACTGGGCATCCACAGCCGCATAGAAGCCTTTGCCGAAACTGTGTACCGCAACACCATCGCCGGAAATACCTATATCAACCGCAATATGGTCGGCGCCGTGGTTGGCGTAAACCCCTTTGGCGGCCGTGGCCTCTCAGGCACCGGCCCCAAAGCTGGCGGGCCCAACTATTTGCTGCGCTTCTCCACCAGCGGCACCGTCAAAGAGACCAAAAAGCCCTTAGCGAATAAAGAGCCCTCAGCGAATAAAAAGCCCTTAGCGCATAAAGAGCCCTCAGCGAATAAAAAGCCCTATGCCATTAATCTACCAACCAGCAACAAGGCAGATACCGCCATCAAAGAGTTAGTGGCCCAGGCCACCAGCGCAGCCCCCCAATGGCAAGCCCAAAGCATAGACAGCCGCCTGGCAATCCTCAGCCCATGCAACCCAGCATTTATCAGCCAGCTGGGACCCATAGCCCGAGCAAAACTTGCCAACCCCATAGAGCTACCAGGCCCAACCGGCGAGGATAATAGGCTCGCATTGTTGGGCCGCGGCCCGATGGTATTGGTGGCAAGAGAAGAGGACGCTTTAGAAGACGCACAGAAACAAATCAGCAGCGCCCTACTCTGTGGGTGCCCGGTTATTGTGGCGGCAGATCGCGCACACCAGACTGCACTTAAGGGCCTGCAAACTCAGTATCAACAAGCAGGTTTGGCAAAAGCACTGCTGCAGCTGGCCCATATGGAAAGCCTGAGTGAGCTGATTCAAACCAACAGTATTGAGGGTTTAATAGCCAATAGCTCTAATACAGATAGCACCGCCCTGCGGCAGGTAATGGCCAAAAGAACCGGCAGTATTATTCCATTGATTGAATGGCCAGAGACGGCCGAGGGCCATAACTACCACTGGTTGCTGTGGTTTTTAAGTGAGCGCACCAGAACAGAGAATCTGGTGGCTAGAGGGGGGAATACGCAGTTGTTTAATTTGGCGGAGTGATGATTACTTCTCACAAGAGCCTATCACTTAAATGGCCGACTATATCTCGCTTCTCATGAATGACCCCAATAATCACCGGCGGATTACCAGGATCAACAACAAAAAATATGTAGTGATATTTGTACTTGGTAACCTGCAGCGTCGGAAAGACACTGGAGAAATATCTGCTTGTGGCGCTATTCATCGTCAAGCCCAAGAAGGTCTTGTTTAGGCCGGCACGATAGACATTAAGGGCTTTAAGACCCCATTTTCCCCTTGTATATCGCGCCACTTCGCGCAGATCATTTTCTGCGGCGTTTGTCAGCTCGTATGGTTTACCCATCCTGGGTTTATTACTCCTTTGCCACCTCATCAAAAATATCATCTACCGATTTATCAGAAAACTCACCACTGCTCGCTTCCTCAACTCGCGGCTTAAGAAAGCTCTCCAGTTCATACAGCGCTGACTCTTCAGCTAAATCTGGCAAGGTTTTCTCCAGCACATAGTCTTTGATGGACTTACCCTGAAGCGCCGCTGAAGCTTTTAGGCGCTGATGCTGTTCTGGTGAAACTTCGATTGAAAGACGCATTGGTCTACCTCAAATAAACAATTTCTGTGTAGATAGGTTAGGCGGCTAACAACAAAGTGTCAATTAGTTGCAAATGTTGTTTTGCAGTATGCTCTACCCAATATGATGGTAGCTAGGAGCAAGGGAAAAACGCAGTTCTTTAATTTGGCGGAGTAATTATCTACTTCACCACTTTATAGTATTCGATAAGCACGGTTCTTGAGGGCTCAGCCATTACCACCATACCCTTAACCCCACGGGCCAAGAGATACCACGCGAACAGCGGGCCAAATATCGTTGCGTAAGTAAGCCTGGAAGCCAGTGAAACGCCCGCCTCGCCAAAGACATGCTGAAAGACTCTATCTAAATTTTCTCTGGATATATTGCCTCTGAGATAGGCCATTACAAAGGGCCACAAAGCAGCTGCAGTGCCAACTGTCACGCCACCAATAACCACTTGGTGCTGGTTTACAGGCTCCATCATTGCCAGCAGCTGATCCATATTTTCTTCGGTAATATTGGTGAGTTCCTCATTAGAAATACCACTACCGAAGACACGGGGATCATTTTCATAAATCTGAGCTAATTCGTCAGTTGTCATAATGGGCATATTGGGATATTTCGCCAATGCTGACTCAATAATATCTGTGCTAGTGGTATCCGCAGCTTTGAGAGACACCTCCACCTGCACACCGGTTTCTTCATTGGTAAATATAATGTCAGAGCCAGGAAAGCTTTCGTCTGAATGCATGGTGGCGGACCAATCATCGCCGTCATTATTTTCGGCATCCGTAACCATAATCTCAAACATTTTGCCCTTGATGGTATTGATGGCCCCTTCCAGTTGATCGGGCTCATATTCGCTAAATACCGCTGCTATCTCACTTTGCGTCGCATCCGGGCCCAACTGAGCCGACCAACGCAGCCTTATAGCTTCAAGGAATGCCTCCCCAAGAGGCCCCTCCAATTTCTCAGCTTGACCAGACAGCAAATAGGCCATAGCCACCGTGGCAAAGCCCTCCCCGTTAATTTGGCGCATATCTATGGGGAAATCACCTCGAAGATAATCAGCAATTCTTTGTGCGACTATTTTAATATTCTCCGGCGACAAAACATTTTTCAGAATATTGTACTGATGTTTAAATAGATCCTTCGCCGACGATATTGCCTCCATCACCATCCTTTTTGGGATTTGAAAGGAGCCTCTAGCTCTCGCCTCTTTAAAGCCTATCAGGAATAAAATGCCCACCAAATCGGTCACAAAAAACTCAGCAAGAATAAGCGGATTAATACCAGGCACCAGCGAAAACAAAGAGAAGCCAAAACCCAGTAGTGTGCGGAACAGATAGAAAATCACCCCAACCGACGCCGCCAGGGCACCAAAGTATTTCCACACATCGGCAGTGCTTTTAACATCCACGCCAACATGCCGCGCAATTCTGTATGCCATCCACCCTTCAAGGGCCATCACCACATAGATACCAACACCCATTCTGCCCGGCAAGCCCGCTAACACGGCATTGATCATTGCCACCTGGGTTATAACGCTATAAATATGGTGATCCATCTCTTTGGGAGGCGCCTTAAACACATCTTTAAAGGGCTCAAGAACAAAGTCACGCAGGGTGTAATTTTCGAACAGGGCACGAACGCGCCTTGTGTTCTTACTCAACCAGTCTTTGGCATTGCCAGGGTTTGAATATTGGCTCAGCTTCTCTTTAAACGCATCAAAATAAGATTGGTCCGATTTTTTGCCAAATAAACCCATAAACTACTGCAACATCGCTTCACTACTGAGCTTGAGATCATGACATTATCTATTCGGAATTGAAATAGCCTGTCACCCCGCATCCATCATCAGAGCAAGAACATATAAACACCCAAAAATATTCGATCCCGCCGTAATAAAAGTATTACAGATTATCCCCGTTATAACCTGCCTGATTAAAACGCTCTATCATTTTCCTTCTATAATTACAGCTTGGCCACTCAAATGTTAATCCGGGAAGAACATCTATACACCCTGGAGATACTAAAAATTCAGTTTCATTTCGAATTAGGCTGTCAATCAAATAAATATATGGTTCGTAATCTTCAGTATAATCAATTGCAAACAACCCCCAACACTCGTTGATAAATGGGTCGATAACTTTAAATATAAAATCAGTAATCTTTATTGCTTTGGATGTGGCTCCATACCGAGAACCAGCAGCCGATCATTATTTATAAAGGATTGGAGGCTCGTTCACTTCATTAATATCAAGCAGTCTTTCGCTTCGCCAAATCCTGATCACTTGAGCAGAATTTAGACCACGCAGATAAACTATTCGAAAAGGGGGATGGATAAGTTCGCGGATATGAGCCTCCCCGAATTCCGGGACAACTCTGCCAATATCAGGGTGGTCAATAAGTGTTTCAGTATGCTCAAAAATAGTGACAACAAAATCCAAGCCAATTTCAGCCACATCCTGCTCCAAATAATAGGCTTTAATATCCTCAAGATCGGCAAGTGCAGATGCAGAGAATGTAATGTCCATCTACTTTATACCCAATCTCTTTTTAGCTTCACTTAGAGTTACAGTTTCGTCGTTCTCAATATCCATCAAGCCCTGCGCAATAGCTTTTACAAATGCCAACTCTTCGCAGTTTCTTTCATATTCCTCGAGGCCTTGAACCACAGCCACTCCCCGCCCCCGACTGGTTAAAAGAACCGGGCGGCCCGAATCTTTTGCGTGATTGACTACCTTGCCTGGATTGACCTTAAGATCAGCCAAGGAAACAACGTCTTCTGAAAATTTAGTGCCCATGAGGCTTGCCTCAAATAAAGTTAAAGACCAGTTTATAGCACCAGTTAACGGGTATGGTCAATAAGCGTCACCAAGATAACTAACTGACCTCAGCATAACGACGAAGAATATCCAGAAAATCACCGCCATATTTTTCCAGCTTGCTTTCACCAACGCCGGTAATGGTTAGCAACTCCGCCTCCGAAGTTGGCAAGGTATCCAGCATTTCCTTAAGCGTGGCATCGTGAAAAATCACATAGGGCGGTACATTAAACTCATCGGAGAGCATCTTTCTGCACTCGCGCAGCTCATCCCACAACTCTTGGTCTTCGGGCAGTATCTGGGCTTTTCTGGAGGATTTTGAGCCTGATTTTTTAGCATTGGGTGCTTTGATTTCTTCAATGCGCAGAAACAAGGCTTGCTCGCCTTTTAGTACCGGCCTGCTTTCATCTGTTAGTTGCAGTGCGCTGAAGCCTTCGATATCAACGCGCAGTAAACCACGCACGACCAGCTGTCTGATTACCGAGCGCCACTGGGCTTCGTGAATATCCTTGCCTATGCCAAAGGTGCTTAGCTGCTGATGTTGGTGCTGCAACACCTTTTCGTTCTCTTTACCCTGTAACACATCCATCACATGCACGGCACCGAAGCGCTGGCCGGTGCGATAAACGCAGGATAGGAGTTTTTGCGCCGCCTCTGTGGCATCCCAGGTTTGCGGGGGAATCTGACAGTTATCGCAGTTGCCACACTGTTCTGGGGCATTGTCGGCAAAGTAATTTAACAGCACTTTGCGGCGACAGCTGGTGACTTCGCAGAGGCCTAACATGGCATCCAGTTTATGTCGCTCAGCGCGCTTAAATTGCTCGGAGCCATCTGAGCCCTGAGCCATCTGCTGCAGGCGCACTACATCTTGTAGACCGTAAACCATCCAGGCATCGGCTGGCTGTCCGTCGCGCCCTGCGCGACCGGTTTCCTGATAATAGGCTTCGATACTTTTAGGCAGGTCGAGGTGGGCGACAAAGCGCACATCGGGTTTATCTATGCCCATTCCAAAGGCGATGGTGGCAACAATAATCACCCCGTCTTCACGCAGAAAACGCTGTTGATGGGTTTGTCTAAGCTGGGCCGGTAATCCTGCATGATAGGGCAAGGCGGTAAAACCCTGCTGGGTTAGCCAGGCAGCTGTATCTTCGACCTTTCTGCGCGACAGGCAGTAGACAATGCCGGCTTCGCTTTTGCGCTGCTTTAAAAAATCCAGCAGCTGCTTTTTGGCGGTGGTTTTATTGGCAATGGCGTAGCGAATATTTGGGCGATCAAAACCGCTGATATAGGAATTGGCGTCACTCAGCGATAACCGTTCAATAATCTCTTTGCGAGTGCGCACATCGGCAGTGGCGGTCAGTGCAATGCGTGGAATATGCGGGAAACGCTGGTGTAACAAGCTTAAAGATAAATAGTCGGAGCGGAAATCATGTCCCCACTGAGACACACAGTGCGCCTCATCGATTGCAAACAGAGCCAGCTTGCAGCGCTCAAGTAGATCTAAGGTGTATGACTGTATAAGTCTTTCAGGGGCTATATAAAGCAAATCTATCTGGCCTGCCAACAGCTGCTGCTCAATAATATTTTGTTCGCTGTGGGAGAGGCTGGAATTTAGAAAGGCTGCCTTAACACCCAACTGCTGCATGGCATCGACCTGATCCTGCATCAGAGCGATCAGCGGTGAAATAATCACTCCGACGCCATCGCGAATTAGGGATGGAATCTGATAACAGAGCGACTTACCACCGCCGGTAGGCATCAGTACCAGTGCATTATTACCGGCACTGACATGCTCAATAATATCGGCCTGATGACCGCGAAAGCTATCATAGCCATACAGGCTGTTTAAAATCTCTAGTGCTTTTTGTGACATGTTGTTCCGACTATTAATATTGAACCGAGAGAGATTTTACAGCTGCCATTCAGTTCGGCCTGCGAAGCTGTCGCCATTATTGGTAAAGCGAAGAAAGGAAGGAGTTACACGGTAGAAATTGCTGCGCTCAAAAGCCGCACCAATAAGCGTTTCCTGCTGGGTTTGAGGGTTATCAATGAGTGTTTTAATTTCCGGGAAACGAGAAAAGTAAGCCTCAGCAATTGATGCCCTATTCTCTTCAGCAACCTGCACTATGCTGCCGTGGATTTGCGCGCCACATATTGACTGCCAGTCACCCGTGTAATCAGAATAGATCGAAACTGCTGCGCTACCGTTAGCCGGAATACTTTTAATATGTCGGCTATTGGCTGAGGATAAAAAGTACAGTGCGAAGGGTTCTTCTGATGTATCTGCCACGTAGAGCACCGGCGCTGACCACGGGCCGCAGGCATCAGAAGTGGCAATAGTCAAAACCGACTCTGCGTTCAAAAACTCATGCAGTTTGGTGAAATCTTTAACGTCGTCAGTCACTTTAGACATTGCCCTGCCAGCGCTTCATACCATCCATTTCAATATCAAACAGATCGAGAATACGGGCCACTGAATGATTAATTATATCGTCGACAGTTTTTGGCTCGCTGTAAAACGCCGGTGACGGCGGACAGATAATGGCGCCGTATTGGCTGGCTTTAAGCATTAATTCGCAGTGACCTGTGTGCATAGGTGATTCGCGGGGAACAATGACCAGTTTGCGGCGCTCTTTTAACACCACATCGGCGGCGCGAATTAGCAGATTATCGGCATAGGAGTTAACAATACCGGAAAGGGTTTTCATTGAGCAGGGAACCACAATCATGCCCGCGGTTTTAAACGAGCCACTGGCGATTGTGGCACCGATATTTTTATTGTTATGGACTTCGTCGGCCAGCGCTTCGACATCTTCTGGCTTCCAATCGGTTTCAATACCGATATTCATGCGTGCGGCTTGGCTCATTACCAGGTGGGTTTCTATATCACTGCGTTCGGCCAGCACCTGAAGCATTCGGATGCCGTAAATAACGCCGCTTGAGCCGGATAGGCCAATAATTAGTCGCATGATGGTTCCTTGTTTTAAGCTGGCTATTCTGCCTTTTTTAGTGGCAGCTGGGTAGTGAAAGTTGTTTGTATGATACGGCGTAAGGGTGTGGGTGGTTTTTAATTTTTATTTAGTTATAGGGGGCTTTTGGTTGGGAGTTGGATAGCCTTTGTAGATTTTCTTGAGATCGGTCTGGGCCTGCTTATGAGTTTATCGTTTTCAGATAGAGCGAGCGCTTGTTTGAGCGAAGTGAGTTGCGGGTGCACTGGAGATTGTAAATCCATGGGACCGATCTCTAGGGAAGGTACAGGTGGTATTGTGCTTCCAAACTACGGAGTAACCGGCGAGGAGATCCCTCGTCGCTTCGCTCTGTCGGGATGACAGGATGGGTGGCGCTGTCGGGATGCAGGCAGTATGTCATCCTGAGCGAAGCCGAAGGATCTCAGCGGGCACTAAGAGATTCTTCACTTACGTTCAGAATGACAGGATGGGGGCGGTCTGTTGGGATGACAGGATGGGGGTGTAGTGGTCAACTAATTCCGGACACAGAATATATTGAAGGGCGGGATGACAGTTGGGAAGACCCCGGCCTACGCCGGGGTGACGTTTACACCATCGACAAGATGACCTTACCCTTAGCGCGACGTTCAGAAATTGAGGCAAATGCCGCTTTATAATCAACCAGCGGATAAACCTCAGTCACCAGCGGCGAAAACTTGCCGTCATCAATCATCGCAATCAGTTCCTGAAAATTCTTCTGAGATTCCCGCGGAAACTTAGTCGCCCAGGTTCCCCACCAAACACCGACAATAGACGCACCCTTCAGCAAACAGAGATTAAGCGGAATTTTAGGAATCGGCCCCGACGCAAAACCAACCACCAAAAAGCGACCATCCCAAGCAATAGCGCGGAATGCCTGTTCGGAAAAATCACCCCCGACAGGGTCGTAAATAACATCTACACCCTTACCCTTAGTTAGCGCCTTAACCTGCTCTTTAAGGTTTTCAGTGGAATAGTTAATCCGCAGATCCGCACCCGCCTCACAGGCAAAGTCCAACTTCTCCTCGCTACTGGCCGCAGCAATAACCGTCGCACCCATCGCCTTAGCGATTTGAATAGTAGCAATACCCACACCCCCTGCGGCACCCATCACCAACAGGGTTTCGCCGGACTGAATTTTGGCTTGCTGCTTAAGCGCGTAATAAGAGGTTCCATAGGTAATCGCAAAGCCCGCCGCCTGCTCAAAGCTCATGGTTTCACCCATCCCGAATGACATATATTCAGAAGTGACACACTGCTCTGCAAAGCCACCAAAAGGAACCGTCGCTATCACCTTATCGCCAACCGCACGAGTGCTGACACCCTCGCCTACCGCCGTGACTACACCGGCCACTTCGGCACCGGGAACAAACGGCAGTGGCGGCTTAAACTGATACTTACCTTGAACAGTCAGCAAATCAGGAAAGTTAACACCAGAAGCTTTTACATCAATAAGAATCTCACCCTTGCCAACTTCTGGCGTAGGTCGCTGCTCAAGATCAAGCTGTTCTGGTGGCGCAAATTCATTACAGACAAGTGCTTTCATAATGCAGTCCTACTTAATTTATTATTGTTATTTTCCAACCACAGCTTACATGTATTGTTTAAGCTCGCGACGGCCAATCACCATACGATGAACCGCATCCGGGCCATCAGCAAAGCGCAGCACACGCTGCCCGCCATACCAGTTTGCCAGCGGTGTATCCTGGGACAGACCCAGACCACCGTACATTTGCATAGCTTCATCAATAATCTTTAGAGCCATATTCGGTGCGGCAACTTTAATCATTGAGATATAGGGCTGCGCTGCATCGGTGCCCACATTGTCCATCAGCCAGGCGGCTTTTAGGCAGAGCAGACGAGTCATCTCTATCTCAATACGCGCCTGAGCAATAATATCCACATTACCACCCAGTTTAGCCAATGGACGACCAAAGGCTTCACGTTCAAGAGAACGCTCACACATCATCTTCAAAGCCGCTTCGGCAAGACCAATCGAACGCATACAGTGGTGAATGCGGCCCGGCCCTAGACGTCCCTGAGCGACTTCAAAGCCACGGCCTTGACCGAGAATCATATTTTCTTTGGGCACGCGCACATCGGTAAAACGCATATGCATATGCCCGTGAGGGGCATCATCTATATTGAAAATTTCCATGGGTCGCAGGTTTTGCACACCTGGGGTGGCAAAGGGAACTAACACTTGAGAGTGACGTGAATGACGCGGTGCATCCGGGTTGGTATTGCACATCACAATCATAATTTCACAGCGCGGATCACCGGCACCAGAGATCCAAATTTTCTCGCCATTCAAGACCCATTCATCGCCATCGGCAACACAGGACATGGCAATATTGGTCGCGTCGGATGAGGCTACATCCGGCTCGGTCATTGCGTAGGCAGAGCGGATTTCACCATTGAGAAGTGGCGTTAACCAGCGCTGTTTTTGCTCATCGGTACAGAAGCGCGCCAGCACTTCCATATTGCCGGTATCCGGCGCGGAGCAGTTGAAAACTTCGGGGGCAAGATGTGAACGACCGGTCTCTTCGGCAATATAGGCGTATTCAACAGTGTTCAAATCATGACCACCAGGCCAGTGGGTAAGGAAGAAATTCCACAGATTTTGCGCTTTGGCTTTGGCCTTTAGACCTTCGAGGATTTCTGTCTGGCGTTCGGTGTAGGTCCAGCGATCACCGTTGCCGATCTCGGCGTGATATTCCCCTTCTAAGGGCAGAATCTCTGTATCAATAAACTGTTTTACTTCTGCCAGTATGGGTTTGACCTTGTCGCTAATACCTAAATCCATCTGCTTATGCCTTTTAATTATTCTAATTTTATTTTTTCTGAAAACTCTAATACTGCTTATCTAGTAACCACTGAGAAGTGCAAAGCGATCACCATGGTAGCTATAATCGCCAAACAGCATAGCAGCCGGACGAGCACGCTTGATATAGAAGCCTATATCATACTCATCAGTCATGCCTATACCGCCGTGCATCTGTATCGCTTCGTTTGTCGCCAGCTCTGCGACTTCACAGAGTTTGGCTTTGGCAATACTGACCAGCAGTGGGCTATTGTCGTCACCCTTTTCCAAAGCTTGCAAAGCTTTCAGGACAACCGACTTACACAGCTCAACTTCACTCCACCAGTGTGCGGCGCGATGCTGTAATGCCTGAAATGAACCGATAAGCACACCAAACTGCTTGCGCTCTTTTAAGTACTGCAGAGTGGTATCAAAAGTCTGTTGCGCTATTCCCAGCAACTCCGCGGCGAGATAAGCATTGCCCACATCCAGCGTTGCCGACAGGGCCTGAAAGCCTCTGCCCTCATCGCCTAGAAGCGCGGATTGAGGCACTTCAAGATTATTAAAATTGATATTGGCATAGTTGCGGCAGTCGACCATCTGGGTGCGCTCAACCTCAACACCGGCAACGGTGCGATCGACTAGAAACAGACTGATGCCATTTATATCCCCAGCATCACCACTGGTACGTGCGGCAACAATTAACTTGTCGGCAGTGCTGCCATCGGCGACAAAACACTTGCTGCCATTTAAAACATAGCCCTGCCCTTTAGCCGATGCGGTCAGGCTGATCTCTGTCGGGGCGTGGTGAATCTTCTCATCCACAGCCAGTGCCGTGGTCAACTCACCCCCAGCAATCGCAGCCAACAGCTCAGCTTTTTGCTCTTCGCTACCTGCCTGATTAATTGCCGTAACACCGAGAATTGCCGTGGAGAAAAGCGGCGAGGCAGTTAATGTACGCCCGCTCTGCTCGACTATCTGACCCATACCCACATGACCAAACTCCAGTCCGCCGTAGGCTTCCGGAACCAGTATTGCCGCCCAACCCATATCGGCCATCTGAGACCACAAATTGTCTGCATAACCAGTCTCACTTCCCGCATCGCGCTGCTTGCGCACCTCGCCAATAGGGGCAAATTCAGCCAGAAATCCCTGCGCTGACTCTTTGAGCATTTGCTGTTCTTCGTTGATAACCATTGCCATGATGTTGCCCCCCTAACCCAAGCCGAGAATATTTTTAGCGATAATATTGAGCTGAACCTCAGAGGTTCCACCTTCAATTGAATTGCCCTTGGTACGCAACCAGGTGCGCGGTGTCCAACCACCATTGGAGTTGGCGCCATCCCAGACCATTGCATCACTGCCTTCGATCTTCATCATCAGTTCATAGCGGCGTTTATTTAACTCTGTACCGTAGTACTTGAGCATGGCGGAGGTTGCGCCGACACCATGACCAGATTTAACTTCATCGGTGACGCGCTCTGCGGTCAGGGCAAAGGCTGCGCCATCAATTTCCCATTTGAGGACATCCGCACGTAAAAGTGGGTTATTCATACGACCCTCTTCAACACCCACTGTCTTGGCGGCAATCTGTCCGAGAGTCTCTGAACCGGCATCGGTCAGACCAAAGCCTCCGATCATTTCCCGCTCATGAGTGAGCAGGTATTTGGCAATCGTCCAGCCCTTATTAAGGTCACCAACGACTTGGTTTTTCTCAACCCGAACATCATCAAGGAAAGTTTCACAGAACGGAGAATTACCCGAGATAAGCTTAATCGGCTTGGGCGTTACGCCCGGGGTTGCCATATCAAACAGCACCAGACTGATACCCATCTGTTTTTTTGCTTCGAAATCAGTGCGTAACAGGCAGAACATCCAGTCGCACTTATCCGCATAAGAGGTCCAAACCTTCTGGCCATTGGCGATAAAGTGATCGCCCTTATCTTCGCCCTTGGCTTGTAGGCCGGCTAGATCAGAGCCGGCGCCGGGTTCGGAATAGCCCTGACACCAGCGGATTTCACCGCGAATAATGGGTGGTAAGTGCTGTTGTTTTAATTCTTCAGAGCCAAACTTTAACAGCGCCGGACCAATCATCCAGATACCAAAACTATCTAGCGGAGAGCGAGCATTGATACGTGCCATCTCCTCTTTAAGAATCTTGGTTTCAGCCTTGTTTAAACCGCCACCGCCGTACTCGGCAGGCCAGTCCGGTGCAGTCCAGCCGCGGGCAGCCATACGCTCCATCCACTGCTTTTGCTCTTCACTTTTAAAAATCCAGTTGCGCCCACCCCAGCAGGAATCGTCTGAATTAGTAATCGGAAAGCGCATACTGGGAGGACAATTCTCCTCCAGCCAGTCGCGGGTCTCACACCTGAAAGTTTGTAAATCAGCCACAGTTTTCTCCTGCTATTTCGCTGCTTTGAATCAGCGGTAAATGCTATAAAATTGACGGTACAGTAGGCTTTTATAGCTTACAAGTAATTGGATGACAGGCAGCCTCTAAATAGAGCTTTTTAGCGTGCTTTTATGACTCCAGGGTTTTACTATTTTTACCCGTGGCTGTTTGATGACATACTCCTTGTCATGCTGAGATACCACTATTGTCATGCTGAGATACCACTATTGTCATCCTGAGATACCACTATTGTCATCCTGAGATACCACTATTGTCATCCTGAGCGAAGCCGAAGGATCTCAACGTTCTAGCAAGAGATCCTTCGGCTTCGCTCAGGATGACAATGTTGCTGTATGCCCTTGCAGGGATGACAATTTTGCTGTGTGCCTACACTCCTTGTCATTCTGAACGTATGTGAAGAATCTCTTGAGGCCTGCTGAGATCCTTCGGCTTCGCTCAGGATGACAATGTTGCTGTGTGCCCTTGCAGGGATGACAATGTTGCTGTGTGCCTTGCAGGGATGACAATTTTGCTATTCAAATAACAGAGACAAGTACATGACTGAAGCATTAACGCAATTACTGAACACTCTAGATCTCGAGAAAATTGACACCAACATCTATCGCGGACAAACGCCAGAAACCCGCAATAAAAGAGTATTTGGTGGCCAGGTATTTGCTCAGGCAATGCGCGCTGCACAGGGCACAGTGTCAGATGATCGCATGATCCACTCCCAGCATGCCTATTTTTTGCGCCCCGGCGATCCCTCAGTGCCAATACTTTTTGAAGTCGACGGTATTCGCGATGGCAAGTCATTTACCACTCGTCGAGTGGTTGCCTCGCAACGCGGTAAGGCGATCTTTAATACTGAATTATCGTTTCAAATTAGGGAGTCGGGACTATCCCATCAGGTGCAGATGCCAGACTGTGTAGGCCCAGAAGAGCTGGAAGATGACGGTATTCGCTGGGCTAAACTAAGAGAGTCCATGGATGCCGAATCACAGAATCGTTCAAGTGCTAACCGCCGATCGCTAAGACCCATTGAGATACGCTCGGTAAATCCACTTGATCTGGTTAATCCAACCGCTAGGGACCCCGAGCAGCTGATATGGCTAAAAGCCAATGGGACAGTTGAAGATATCAATGGCCAACCTAACCGACCCTTACATCACGCCATCCTCGCCTATGCCTCGGACTTTAACCTGATGGGTACAGCACTGCTGCCCCATGCTGTTAATCTTATAAGCCCCAAACTACAGCCGGCCTCGCTGGATCACTGTATCTGGTTCCACGATGATTTTAGAGCCGATGAATGGTTGCTGTACGCCATGGATAGTCCGCGCTCCAGTCATGCCCGTGGACTGAGTCGGGGATCCTTTTTCACTCGTGATGGGCGCTTGGTGGCCAGTACCATTCAGGAAGGGTTAATGCGCTTGCACAAAGACTAAATGCACATCTTTAGGTTAATTAAAACGCCACCCAATTTAGCCTTGAACTTTACTGATTTGTGGTGTCTTATTGGCTTATGACATCCTATCCAAAAAGCAGATTTATTTTACTCAACGTACTGGTCATTGTATTCACAATGAATGCAGTGCTGGCGCACAGTGCCTGCTTTATGGACATGGCGTCTGCTGAGCAAAACGCTAACGTTGAAATGAATATGCACAACGGTAATATGCCTTGTCACACGCAAGATAGCAGCCAAGCTGATGGCCCTGGAGAAAGTACAGAGAGCACGAAAAAAGAGTGCTGCTCTGTTTGCTCAGTGATGGTTATCACCGTTGATAGCGCAAAGCCATTCACCGCGACACACACAGATAAGATCGATGTCACCTTGGACTCATCAATAACTCGTACATTAGAAATCCCCTTCCGACCCCCCATCAATCACCTTTCATAGTTTTTCACACCCACCGCGGTGTTACATCCAATTAATAAATGAAAGGTGAAACCATGCTTAACAAAACAATAGCGATAGCGCTGCTCTATGCGCTGCTTTCCACTCCAGCTCTGGCACAAAACTATATGGTCAGCGTGAATGGCATTGTCTGTGAATTTTGCGCCTATGGCGTCGGCAAAAAAATTCGTAAGCTGCCCTTTATCGACCGCTCGCAATACGACGAAGGCGTTAAAGTCGACATTGAAAATCAGCGTGTATTTGTTGCGGTACGCGACGATGCCCTATTCGATCAATCAGCCCTTTTCGAGGCGATTGAATCCGGCGGTTATGACCCCATCGATATTCGCCAAATCACCAATAAAGAACCATCAACGGAGGCAATCGAATGAAATATACCTTCGTTGTTTTATTGATCACTCTCGTTAGCAATGCCTATGCCCATCAGCCAGTTATGGATATGGCCCCGCGCTGGAATAATGGCTACGGCGTGCAAACTCGGGTGGAGCATGCAAATTCTGAAACCACCACATGGCTTGAGGGGGTTTACACCTTCAAACCCTCCCTACGCATGACCTTAAAAGTGCCTCACAGCAATGGCAAAACTGGCGATGCTATTTTAGCCATGCCGATAAAACGCTATAAAAATGTCGGCGCATTCACCTCCAACTGGGGTCTTACACCCTCAGTGCGAATGCCGACGGGTGGCGGCAGTAAATGGGATGCTGGCCTAAGCCTGAGTTATAGCGCTGAATCTAGAAAGGTATATACCCTCTACGACCTTTACACAATCGGCGACACCACCGGCATCGATATCAACGCAGGCCTAGTGCATGCCGACGGCAAGGGCTCATCTTGGTTTACCCTGTGGGATATTACCGCCAAAGATTCAGACTCCGGCCAGCATCTGCTCACCGGCCCAGTGCTGGTCTATTTCAAGCGCAATATTATTGTCCGGGGTGAGTATAAATTTGAGGCCTATGATGACGACACCCAATGGGATGGTAACTACCTAAGCATTGGTATTGGGATGGTGTTTTAAATGAATAAACAAGCGCCAAATATAAACAAACCTCGCACCTGGAGCTGGCTACTGATATTTACCACCTCAGGCACCCTGATCTGCTGTGCCATTCCGATAACTCTAGTTACCCTAGGGCTCGGGGCCAGTGTTGCGACACTGGCATCGTCGGCACCCTGGTTAATCACTCTCAGTCATTACAAAGGCTGGATGTTCGCAAGCTCCGCCGTGCTGATAGGAATTGCCTACTGGGCCGTTCATCGCCCGGGGCGTACCTGCCCTTCAGATCCAGTGTTGGCTGCTGCCTGTAATAGAGCGGATGTTTGGAATCGTCGATTTATTATGGCTTCAGGAGTCATGTGGCTGATAGGTTTTATTGCCGCTTTTGGGCTACCGCTATTGCTGCGCTTGTAGACTGATACCAAGGATGGAAATCACTGGCTGAGATAGGGCTGAGCTAGCGCCCTATCCCAGCCTCTAAATGTCCTATAGCCAGCGGCGTACTATTGACTGGTAGGCCTCAAATTCATCACCAAACAGCTTATACATCGCGCGCTCTTCAGGAATAATCTGAAAGCGTTGGATATAAGCCATAAACCCCAGTACCGCTATCAGACCAAAGGGTGCTGCAAGATAGATAGTCCAGGCCAGCAATATAATCGCCAGTCCAACATACATTGGGTTTCGCGAGTATTTAAATACACCAGAGGTCACTAATGCAGAAGCCGTTTCAGGCTTTAATGGGTTAACCGTAGTTTTGGCCATACGAAAGGAAATACCCCCAGAGATAGCAAAACCAAAGCCCAACACTAGCAAGATAACTGCAATCACTAATGCCTGCTGCTGGGTAATAATTGAGACAGGCAATTCGTAGGTTACTGCAGAGATTGCCCAGATAATTCCGGCAAAGAGTAAGCCGACAACAGGCGGTGGAATTTTGTTTTCAAGAAAGGTCATTGGTTAATCCTAGCACTCCCCATTGCCCCAATAAAATTAATTTCTAATGACTATCCTAGGCAATAGATTGTTCTACACAACTTGCCAAACTTGTATATGCTGATAATATACACGAATGATTGATTGGACAAAGACAACAGGATTTGAATGGGATCATGGCAACTCGCGTAAAAACGAGACAAAGCATGATGTCAGCCAGTCTGAGGCTGAACAAATATTTTTTAACCAGCCTATCTTGATACTGGAAGACTCCAAGCACAGCCAGAGCGAAAGCCGCTATCATGCCTTGGGGATAACAGATATCACCAGGCTTCTGCATATCACCTTCACCCTTCGTCATTCAGGAAGTCTAATCAGAATTATCTCTGCACGTAATATGCACAGAAAAGAGAGGACAGTTTATGAGCAAGCTAAAAAAGACGCCTAATTTTAATTCGGTAGCCGAAGAGCGTGCCTTTTGGGAAACCAATGATTCAAGCGAGTATGTCGATTGGAGCGCAGCCAAGCCAGCCACCTTTGCCAATTTAAAACCATCGACCAAAACCATATCTCTGCGGTTGCCAGAAGGTTTGCTTGATCGTATTAAAATTGAAGCTAATAAGCGTGATATGCCCTACCAATCTTTGATTAAAGTCTGGCTAGCGGAGGATGTAGAGGAAAGCAGACATTACAAATGAGCGATTGGCTTTTGAGTAAACAAGTAATCCTTTAACTCTTTATCCATCCGCGGATCCTTGCGTCGAATCCACTCCAATACCATCGCTGCATGTTCCTTCTCTTCATCGCGATTATGCTCAAGAATCGCCTTTAATTCATCATCCACACAGGCATCGACTCGCTGGTTATACCAGTCAACCGCCTCCAGCTCTTCCATCAAAGATGTTATGGCGCGGTGCATATCGCGGGTTGCATCGCTCAGTTCGTTAATGGGCTCGTGGTAACCTTCATTTGACATCCTTATCTCCTTTCAGTGATAGAAATAACCGCATCCGCAGCTGTAATTTATTACTAGTAAGTTTGGTACAGAAATGACTTAAGGGCCAATCAATAAAGCGGACATTAGGGTCAAAGCCGAATTCATTTAGGAGAAAATCGAGTCTGACCCTAAATTTTTGTGACCCTAAATTTTCTAAATTTTTAGCAACCTAAAAAGCGCTGTAGATCATTTTAGCCGCAGCAATCATTAACACTGCAGCCAACAACTTACGCAAGGTAACCGGTGTCCCGCGATGAGAGGCAATCTCGGCACCAAGTAGGCAGCCGGCAAATGCTGCGATCATTAACCAGCCCGTCCCGGGCGGCCAGGGTTGACCACTGACCCCATAACCCGCCAGCCCACCGATTGAATTTAAAAGGATAAATCCGGCCGCGACTGCGGTACTTTGGCGAACGGTGCACCAGCCAAAAATCAACAGAATCGGGCTTAAAAACACCCCGCCACCAATACCACTTAAGCCGGCAGAAAAGCCGAGCAACACACCGACTGTTAGCAATAACCAATGCGAGGGCAATGCAATATTTTCTATAGGCTTGGCGGTAATCACCATACGAAGTGCCGCCAAAGTCATCAGTACACCGACTAATAAATGGTAGCTATGGCTATCAATCTTCCACAGCCCACCGATAAATGCTGCCGGTGTAGAGACTATAACTAGCGGCCAAAACAGCTTGTAGGGCATTAATTTGTAGGGTTGAAAGCGGTATAACAGCCAGCTGGTAACAACAATATTCATGGCTAGAGCCGCCGGTCGCATCTCTTCCGGCGCAAGCCCCCAGAGTGCCATTGCTGCGAGATAGCCGGAGGCGCCCCCATGACCGACTGAGGCGTACAGTACGGCCATCAGACCTATGGCTGCAAGCAGCCAGTAGCTGTATTGAAAGACAAATAGCTCTGTCATTATCAATTAGCCGCCGGTCATATTCATAAAGCGTAGTATATCGACCTGTTCAGGATCAAAATAATGGCGCTCGGGTTTGGTTTTTAAGGCTTCGGTGATTTTGCTTTTTAATAAATTTCTATCACCGGGATAACTGCGTAATAGTTCACGCAAATCCATACTGTGCTCATTGCCGAGACAGAGCAGCAACCGCCCTTCCGCGGTCAGCCGCACTCGGTTGCAGGATTCACAAAAGTTATTCGACATCGGCGAGATAAAACCAATTTTTGAATCACTGTTAGCCACCTGCAGATAGCGAGATGGACCACCGGTAGTTTCTGCGCTATTGATCAGATTAAATTCTGAAGCTAATTTTTCACGTAGGTTACTACTGGTTATCTGTGTTTTTACTCTTTGATGAGAGTCTATTTCACCCAGCGGCATCTCTTCAATAAATGAAATATCCAGCCCCTGATCTACGGCAAATTTTGCCAGATCAATCACTTCATCATCATTAAAACCGGCCATAATCACCGCATTGAGTTTGACCTTTTTAAACCCTGCGACTGTCGCGGCATTAATACCAGCGATAACCTCTTCCAGATTGCCAACTCGGGTAAGCTGCTTAAAGCGCTCGGATTTAAGGCTGTCGATACTGATATTAAGTCTTGAAAGGCCGGCTTCTTTTAACGGTTGCGCCATTGTAGGAAGCAGCAAACCGTTAGTAGTCATGGTCACTTCATCGAGCCCCGGCAAGGCTGTTAATAAGCTGACCAGCTTAACTATATTGCGTCTGATCAGGGGTTCACCACCGGTTAGACGTATCTTGCGAATTCCCAGTTCGACAAAGGCCGCAGCCGTATCATGGAGCTCTTCAAGACTTAGAATCTGTTGTTTGGGCAGGAAGGTCATATCCTCCGCCATACAGTAGGTACAGCGCAAATTGCAGCGGTCGGTGACCGACAGGCGCAGGTAATCGATGGTTCGACCAAAGGGGTCAACCAGTGTTGGCGCTTTTATTTTAGAACTAGTTTCGATCACAGGGGTTTCACAGTTACTCTGTTATTAAAGACTATAAGGAATTACATCAACCAGATCGCCAAGTTCTATGGACTGGCCGACCTGTTGTTTTACAAAGACCTCACCCCAACAGGCTGAGGACAGTACACCGCTGCTCTGGTTGGGATAAATGTCTACACCGGTGTCTGTCAGTCTGGCACGTAAATAAACTTCGCGCTTTTCACCGGTTTTTTCAAATTCGGCTATGGCTTTTAAAGGCTGAGGTAAAACCTTGGCTAAACCTTGGCTGGCCAAAATAAAGGGGCGCGCCAAAATCATAAAGGTAACAAATACCGAAGCGGGGTTTCCCGGCAGGCCGACAAAGGGCGTGCCTGCAACCTGACCAAAGGCTAATGGCTTGCCCGGCTTGATGGCCACTTTCCAAAAATCGAGGTCGCCGAGTTTGGCTACAGCATCTTTTACATAGTCTTCATCGCCGACCGAGACACCGCCAGCGCTAAAGATGATATCGCCCTCTGCGGCGGCTTTTAGCAGCACGGTTTCAGTGGCGGCAAGGCTGTCTGGCACTGTACCCAAATCGACGACAGTCATACCCAGCGACTCAATTAAGCCTGTTAGGGTTGCGCGGTTGGAGTTATAGATCTGACCGGGCTGCAGGCATTCGCCGGGTTCTACCAGTTCATCGCCGGTAGAAAAAATCGCGACTTTTAAGGGTTTAAATACCTCTACCGTTTTAACTCCGATGGACGATAAAAGACCCATCTCCTGTGCGCGTAACTCTGTTCCGGCAGTGAGAATAGTCTGGCCGGTAAGAATATCCTGACCTCTACAGCGAACATTCGCCGTGGCCGTCACAGCGTTGCCAATAGTGACTATGCCCTCTTGCTCTGTGCAGTTTTCCTGCATGGCAACTGTATCAGCGTCTGCGGGCATTTCAGCGCCAGTAAAGATACGTGCGATAGTCGATGGAGTAAGTGGCTGCGGGGCTGTGCCTGCGGGAATACGCTGACTGAGCGGTAATTGAAAATTATTTTTTAGGGCCTCTGCATAGCAAAAAGCATAGCCATCCATTGCACTGTTATCTGCCGGCGGCACATCGACACTGGCGATGATATCTGTCGCCAGTATTCGGCCGAGACTGCCAAGAACTGAAACCTTTTCTACCCTAGATGTAGCTGTGGCAGTGGTGATTAATTTATCTATAGCGGCTGAGACACTGAGCATTACTTGGCTTTAACTCCAACATGCTGAACAAAATTACAGGGGCCAAAGGTATTGTCCAGCTGCTCGCGAATAATACCGTTCCAACCGGTTTTACAGGCGCCTGTGGAGCCCGGAAGGCAGAAGATGGCGGTTCGATTCGATAAACCGGCAAGACAGCGGGACTGAACGGTTGAGGTACCTATTTCCGTATAGGAAATCTGTCGAAACAGCTCGCCAAAACCTTCAATATGCTTATCAAATAGCGGAGCAAGAGCTTCAGGGGTGCTGTCACGTCCAGTAAATCCAGTGCCGCCGGTAGTAAGAATAACTTCAATTTCAGGATCGGCAATCCAGGCGGAAACGGTGGCGCGCATCTGGTAGATATCATCAATCACTAACTGGCGATCGGCGAGTGAGTGACCCTCCTCTTCCAGTGCCTGTTGCAGATAGCTACCACTGGTGTCGGTTTCCAGACTGCGTGTATCGGATACGGTTAATAGCGCTATCTTTAGAAATCGTCGCTCTTTGGACTGCTTATGACCCACTTTTTTCTCCTAACATTTTATTTTAAATCCTATTATCTCGAACAATAAACCTGTCATCTCGAACAACAATCCTGTCATCTCGAACGTATGTGAGAGACCTCGAGATCCCTCGTCGCTGCGCTCTGTCGGGATGACAGCGTTCTGTTATTTCGAGATCCCTCGTCGCTGCGCTCTGTCGGGATGACAGTGCAATGGTCAGCCCAAGTAACTCCTGTCATCCTGAGAGAGCGAAGCGAACCGAAGGATCTAAGATCCTTCACTGACATTCAGGATGACAACGTGCGGACGTTCAGGATGGCAACGTGCGGGCGTTCAGAACGACAGTGCAATAATCAACTACAGACATCACAACCGGGTTTTGCTTCAGCGCGAAGGTTGAGCCAGCGCCCGGATTTGCC
>ENA-OQVM01002231-OQVM01002231.1-marine-metagenome-genome-assembly--contig:-NODE-2231-length-23157-cov-14.048614_pt1 | contig 23157 bp, 23 predicted proteins | sample MGYA00237776_ERZ505498 | MGnify/ENA primary metagenome ERZ505498 (study PRJEB26159, sample SAMN06265151) | marine metagenome | isolation source: Helgoland LTER site | place: Germany:Helgoland, sampling... | reverse complement strand
ACTGGTATCGCTCCTCGTGCTTCGGCGGATAAGATCTTAATGTCCTCACCGTGTGCGCTCATAGGCGTAGACTCAATGTGCGCGGCATATTGAGGGAAGGCTGCTCTAAGTTTAGCAGCAACGTCCATCTGGAGCGTCTCGCCTTTCTCCTTACGAGCATTGCTCTCTTCGGTAGTGGTGATCATTTCGTGACCTCCAGAAAAGACATTTCGTATTGATCGAAGAAAGCATTGCCCATCAACTTTTGCTCTTGGCGCATTTGATGCTGCAGCTTCGGTGTATAGAATAGGTCTGGCTGGGTGTGGCGAATAGATTGATAGTAGTCAAAGCGAGTTTTCATGCTCGGATCCTCTTGAATCAGAGACACAGCTCACAGAATCAAGGAGCGAATCTCATGTTTATGTTTGGGGATCTCGATGCTTACTCAATGGTCACACAGCATTTAGCTTGGCCAGCCTTGAGGGCGTTCAGATTCATGATCAAGCTAGGGCGAGGTTTTGCCGCTTCCCATCGTGACTTGATGAATATAGTTTTACACAAATGGAGAACTTTGTCAAGCGCTATCTCCTAAATAATCAAAGTTTTTGGTACAAAAATTATATATATTTGGTACAAAGTCTTATAATATCTATATCTTAATTTATTGTAATTGTTTAATAAAATTTTATTAGGATTATATATAAGGTGCCGCCCCCGGGCACCACATGAATAATACATGTATTTGATTTTATTAATTTATGTGAAAATCTGTTGTTTTATGTCCACCCCAATTTCCACCTTTTATCTCTCCTACCCCCCACCACTTACGATTATTTGAGGGTAGGCCCATTTATAATGCCATACGCACCCCATGGCGCCTTACTCAAGTGTACTCAAGGTTTAAAAAGCTTTATTCCTTAGTCGTTTTTTGGCATCTTTAACTGGTGACCTCTTATAAAATAGAAAAAATTGAAACCATCTCTATGGAGCCTTATGCACTCGCAAGATCGAACTGGCTTAGCTATCATTTTAAGTCTCATCTCATTAACGCTCTTTGATGGAATGGGACTGATTATCAAGCATCTCTCAAACGATTACTCCGCCACGGAGCTAACTGTTTGGCGAAACCTGTTTGGGCTATTTCCAATGCTGGTCGCATTGTGGTCATCTAGGACATGGCGCACAAGTGGTAAGACACTAAAAATACGACAGTGGAAGCTGGCTCTTTTACGTGGAGCTATTGTGACGTTTGCCCAGCTTAGCTTTTATATTTCTTTGGGAGTAATGGCTTTTGCCACGGCGTCTACCATTAGTTATTCAACCGCATTATTTACCACCGCGTTTGCAATTCTAATTTTAGGAGAGCGTATAGGCTGGGTACGCTGGAGTGCAGTTTTAATTGGCTTTCTTGGAGTTATAGTGGTTATTCAACCAGGCGCTGAAGGCTTTTCTTCATACGCACTGTTTCCTCTGGCCGCAGCGGTATTTTATGCGCTTGTAGGGGTAACAGCCCGTTTGTTTGATGATGATGTGCCAAGTGCAGTGATAAACCTATATTCTTCTTTTTCATCAGTAATTGGAGCCGTTTTGATTACTTATTTTTGGACTGGTTTCAATAAAATAACATCTACGATCGACATGGTATGGATCGTCTTGATGGGAGTGCTTGGCGGCACAGCCGTGCTATTATTGGTCATCAGTTATCGAATGACTGAACAATCCAATCTGGCACCATTCAGTTATTTTGGCATTCCTCTTTCGTTTGTCTTAGGTTGGCTTTTCTTTAATGAAGCACCCTGGTCCACTTTGTTTCCTGGTGGAATACTTATTGCGGCAGGGGGTTTGTTGATAGTTTGGCGGGAACGCTCACAGTACAAAAGAAAAAGTACTAACACGTCGCGATAGCCTGATTTAAGTTAAATTTTCGCTTCACATGCCTGCCATATTTTTTTAAACTATTGTTAAATAATTATATATTTATGAATAGGCGTTATTTTCCTAAATAAAAACTCATTTAACAAAACGGTATTGCCAACTTCAGAACTGAAGCCAGACGAATAGCAACCGCAAAATTGTTTCTTCGATTGAGGCTGCGAAAACGCTCAGTGGAAATAGAAATAAGGGAGATAAAATAAATCGCATTAATGCCTCCTGTTAAAGATAATATAATGAGACTTCATGTTTTTGGTATTTTTTTAGTCCGATTTGCATTTTTAGCGCTAAATTTGCAACTGGCGAGTTAACAACCCGCCACACCTCCTTGCGGGCAGCTCCACGCACAACCGTTCCCGACCCAAGACCAACAAGCCAACCATACCTCTCGAGGATGCCCGGCGCCGCTCTTAGCGAGCTGGGCGCTTTTTTCGTTCATAGTACATCTGAAGAATGAGTGCGTCATTGCTGCCATATCAAAAGCCAGGGGTTTAGCTGATTGTCTGGGGCGTTACACCTTCGGAAAATATTGCTGTTTTAAGCATGGACTGGAAACATGGAATAAAAATATGCTGCCGTATCGTTGAAGACCGCTTGATGCATTTCGCGCGGAACAAGGTTGCGATAGGTTTGAGCCAGTGTGGCATAGTTGGAATACAGCTTATCCACTGGAAAGTTCGATCCAAACATCACCCGATTGGGGCTGAATTGATCTAGGCAAGTTTCGACAATGGGGCAGAAATCCTCAGGTTCCCAATCATGATCAAACATACCTAAACCCGACAGCTTGCAACGCACTTGAGGCAGGCTGGAAAGCGCGCGCAGTTCGCTCGCCCAACGCGCCAGCCCGTCGCCAGAGCGGTCATGCGGGGACCCGGCATGACAAAGCGCGACAGCCGTATCAGGGGCCAAAGCAAGAAGATTGGCGGTTTTTTCCATCAGCTCCGGTATTAACTGAAGATCAAAACTAAGACCGCGACGTCCTGCGTTTTGCAGCCCCGCCACAAAGGCAGGGTTGTCTAGCAGTGTATTCGTGCCTGTGAGGGCATCCTCACCAGGTGCACGGCCAACAATTTGGCGCACGCCGGCGACGCTCGGCAGGGACTGAATGCTATCTAGCTGCGCATCCAGATCGGATGCAGTGAGGTCAACGAAAACAACTTGCTTTAAAGCCCAGTCAGAATTGGCATCGGCTACGGATTGGACCCAGCGTGCCTCGGCCATGCTATTTTCTGCACCCACCTGAATGTGCACGGATGCGCCTATGCCCTCGGCTGTGGCTTCAGAACGAAATTCATTGATGAGATAGTCACGTTGTATAGGGGCTGGGTCGCCAAAGAAACGCTCTACACCGCGCGCCATTAGCCAGGGATAGTAAACAGCGGAAAGATCCCAAAGATGGTGGTGTGCGTCGATCATGGATGTGCTCCATTTGCACCTGTTTCATGGCCTGCATGAATAGCCGTTGTGCGCGCAAGAATGTCGATACCTTGCATGTTCCAGAAATGCAGAAGATCAATGAAAATCCAGTTTTCAGCCAATTTGTTTCCGTCCCGCCGGTAAATATCAATAACCCGCATTTCACCGCGTACTTCACTGGCGGGCATCCCCATGAAGCCGCCGGTATGAACAGCTGTGAAGTTTGGCCAGCCAAAAAAACCACTAAAACGACCCTCGGCCAGTCTGCAAATATGTCCGGTTGAAGACCTGTCCGAGAATGTGGCCCGAAAGGGCCCAGAATGCTGTTTGGCATAGCGTTTGATTGTGTAGGTAGCGCCGATGCCTGCGGGTCCCCACCAGACCATGTTGTCATTCCACGTTCGCGCTAGTTCTTCTTCCAGCGGCAACCCCAAAGCCCAGGTTCCTAAGTCGCTTATCATTGCATTTGTCACGTCCAACGTTTTACGCCCTTCTTCAGGGTCTTGCGGGTCAAACATCAGCCCATCGTGGGTCATTGGACCGGGTTGCACCAAATGCGCCGCTGTTTGCGGCGGAAACGGTTGTAACCCTGCCTGCATCATCAGGTGTGGAATGTCAAAAAACATTGCAGTTTCGGTTATTTTACCATTATCCACCCGATTGAACTCGCAATAACGCAGCATGGCGATTTTTCCAGTTGGGGGAATGCCCAGCCAAGGCTGGTCGAACAGCCCCATCAGATGTCCCATGGAAACAACCCAAACACCACCCTGCTCGGTAATCGAGTTATGCCCGGCCATAAAGACGTCAAGACGTCGCTGAAGGGAGGTCAGCGCACCTCGCAGGGGCTGCCAAAACGATTCGCCGACTTCTTGCGCCGAGGTGATTTCGTTGAAGGGATGAAACCCTCGCCACAGATATTCAGGTGATGTGAATGCTTCCAAAATCTCTGGGATATCCGTCTCGCATGCCTTGTCTAGGCGTGTATAGAAATCTTTAACTAGTTGTTTTTCATTTATAAAATTTGATTTTATCATCGCACCTTCCGGCTTTTCCATATTTTGCATTCGTTTGCAAAAACAGCTTGTCAAACAATTTGTCCACTGTCTATAGTCTTTGCTAACGAATGCAAAAAATGGTGTGTGCATTCTATCAGGGGGAAGATATGGCCGAAATCCAGCTCCGCAATTTGTCCAAACGTTGGGGGTCGTTCGTGGGTGTTCACGAATTTGACCTCACCATTGCAGACAAGGAGTTCTTGGTTCTGCTCGGGCCGTCCGGGTGCGGCAAAACCACAACAATGCGGATGATTGCCGGGTTGGAGGACGCGACCGAAGGCGACATTCTGGTAGACGGAGTGAGGGTCAATGATTTGGAACCCAAAGATCGCGACGTCGCGATGGTTTTTCAAAGCTACGCGCTTTACCCGAATATGAACGTTTACGAAAACATTCGCTTTCCTCTGCGCGTACGTGGTGTTGACCCTAAAACCCATGATCAAAGAGTTCGCCGGGCCAGTGCCATGGTAGAACTTGATGATTTTCTGCATCGTAAACCAGCTGAATTGTCAGGTGGTCAACGCCAGCGGGTCGCGCTCGCCCGCGCGGTTGTGCGCGAACCGAACGTATTTTTGATGGACGAACCCCTGTCCAATCTTGATGCCAAGTTGCGGGTATCGACCCGTGCGCAGATCAAAAACCTGTCACACGAGCTTGCTGTAACGACCATCTATGTGACCCATGATCAGATTGAAGCCATGACGTTAGCGGATAGGGTCGTGATTATGAGGGCGGGTGTGGTGCAGCAAGTCGGTACTCCGGTTGAAATTTATGACAATCCCGCTAACGCGTTTGTTGCCAGCTTTATTGGCAACCCGGCGATGAACCTGATGGATGGGTCAATTAAAGACGGTACATTTACCACCAACAATGTCCAAATCTCTGGGCTAGAGGCAGTGGATGGCCCCGTGACGCTTGGGTTCCGTGCAGAGGATGCTAAAGTCATCGAAAGCAGCGGGCAGATCAACGCGCCGATCTACACAATGGAGCTTTTGGGCGATGCGACGACGGTCAGCGTCCGCATAGGAGGCGCATTGGTTTCCGTGAAAGCCGACAAAAATTACCGGGCAGCAATCGACGAAACTGTGTCGATTGAGGTGCCCGTGGAGCACTGTCACCTATTCGAAGCAGAAACAGGTGCGCGCATCGGGGGGTGACCCTCGCAATTTCCCGCCTCGGCGGGGTCAACGGATGCAGGCTTCGAAGATGCATCCAATCAAAAGGGAGAGAGACGATATGTTTCTAAAAAAAGTAACACTTGCGAGCGCCTTTGCAATCACTGCAGGCACCGCGTATGCGGGCTGTGAAATTTCTGGCAATGTCAGCATTGTCGGAAACGAATTTCCAGCCATTCACACAGTTGCCAACGGTGCGGCAGCCTGTACGGGCGGCGACGTGAAGATTAACCTGACGGCAGACCACCAAAAAATCAATGTCGACGGCATGAGCGGAAACCCCGCGGAATATACGTCAGCGATCATTGCGAACTCGTCACTAGTGGCGCTCATGAACGCAGATGTCGTCCGTCCATTGAATGATCTTGTTGCAGCACATGGTCAGGACATTCCCAAGAACCAGCTGATTACGATCGACGGCAATGTTATGGCCGTGGCCTTTATGGCGAACGCGCAGACGCTTGCTTATCGCAAAGATGTGCTGGCTGAGCTTGGCGTTGAAGTGCCAACCACTTACGAAGAAGTTCTGGAAGCTGCTAAGAAAATCCGCGCAGCAGGCATCAGCAAATACCCCGTGGGCGGCGCCTATGCGGCGGGTTGGAACCTGGCCCAGGAATTCACCAACATGTACATCGGTCATGGCGGCGAATTCTATAAGCCCGGTACAGCCGAAGTTTCAATTAACAATGCTCAAGGTGTTGCAACTCTGAACATGATGAAAGCGTTGACTGAGTACATGAACCCAGACTTCCTAACACATGACAGCAACGCCACCGGCGCTGAAATGGAAGCAGGCAACGTCATGATCATGAACATGTGGGGATCCCGCATGGGTAACCTGATGGATGACGAAGGTGCAGAAGAGCAGGTCTATTCAAACATCACCGTCGGCGGTCCGCTGACTGTGGGCGGTGGTTCAACCCCGGCTTCGACCCTGTGGTGGGATGGTTGGACTGTTGCAAGGAACGTGTCGGATGAAGATGCGGTCGCGACTTTCCTAGCAATGAAGAATGGGACCAGCCCGGCAATCTTGACTGAGGAAACCATGGGTCAGGCCGTCTGGATGATTGACGGCTACACCCCGGCACCGGTCAATGACGGTGTGTTTGCAGCAATCGCAGCGGGCACAACCTCGTATCCAATGCTGCCATACCACGGATTGCTGCACACCGCTTTGGGTGGCAACCTCGCAGACTTCCTGTTGGGTAAAGAAAGCGCTGAACAGGCGCTGGCAGACGCAGAAGCTGCCTATACTGCCGCTGCTAAAGAAAAGGGCTTCCTAAACTAAGGAGCCCATTGATCCGGGGCGGAACTTTTTGCCCCGGATCATCCCACAACCTTGACCGGCGCCCGGAGATACCAAGATTATGAAACATAAATCCTTTTTCTGGTTTGTTCTTCCGTCAGCTTTGGCAATGTTGTTGTTTATCTTTTTCCCGATCGTTTCGGTTCTTGTGCAATCGGTTTACGTCGACCACGAACAGGTGATCAAAACCGTTGAAACCTGTGATCTGTTTGGGTGCAAGGAATCCACAACCGTTGATCAAAACGCAACTGCTGCATTGCGCGCAGAACACCCTTTGGGGCAGTTTGCCGGATTTAAAACGTATACAGACCGCAACCACCTAGCGATTGACGAGTTTGGCGAGAATTGGACAAGATCCAATTCTTGGCGTGATTTCGGGGCGCAGATGCTTAATCTTCCTTTTTACAAGGCTATTTCATTCACGCTGGTTTTCACATTCGTCGTAACACCGCTTGTTATCGTTCTTGGGTTTGTGGTTGCTGTCGCCGTCAATAGTGCGGTCAAGGCAATCCGCGGCCCACTGATCTTTTTCTCTCTGTTGCCGATGATGATAACTCCGCTGGTGGGCGCACTGATCCTTTTCTGGATGGTGGATGCGCGCGGCGTTGTCGGAGCGGCGCTGCAATACCTTGCAGGCGATCCTGATCTGTCGGTCAAAGCGTCAACGCCGCTGATGTGGATCATGTTGATGGTCTATGGTGTGTGGCATTCCACGCCCTTTGCATTTATTGTTTATTATGCAGGGCTTCAGTCAGTAAATCAGGACACGTTAGAAGCTGCACGCGTGGACGGTGCCAATCGTTGGCTGCAAATCCGCCACGTCATTATCCCGCACCTGCTGCCATTGACCACGTTTATTGCCCTTATGCAGCTGATGGATAATTTCCGGGTCTTTGAACCCATCGTCAGTTTCTCCGCCGAAGCCCATGCAACATCGCTAAGTTGGGCAATCTTCAACGATCTTGGTGGCGAGACGCGCCAGCTGTCTTCGGCGGCCGCGACCTCTGTTCTTACAATTATTGGTGTCGCGATCCTTTTGTCGCCGGTTTTGGTGCGCACTTGGCGCGAATTCGATCGGAAATAGGTGAAACATGTCTAGCAAAGCACAACGCCAACCCGTCGCAATCACTTTTCTGGTCATCGGCGTACTGGCAATCTGGATGATCCTTGCCGCCTTTCCGTTCCTCTGGACGCTTTGGGGATCATTTAAGGTAGAGGGCGATTTCTTTTCTAAGGCCAATTGGGCCAACGCGCTGACCGGCAAGCTGACGGTCAGCGAAACCGGCGCACGCGTTACTGGTGATGGATATTACGGGGCCTGGGTTCAAGAAAAATTCTGGCTCGCAGCCTGGAATTCCGTCATCGTGTGTTTCTTTGTGGTTACCATATCGCTGACGCTGGGAACGTTAGGGGGCTATGCGCTGGCGCGGTCTACCTATCGCTATGCCTTTTGGTTCCTGCTTTCGGCGCTGATCTTTCGGGCCATGCCACCGATCACGCTGGTGTCGGGCTATCTTCCGGTGTTCTTTCAATGGAACCTTTGGGGGCATACTGCAACAACAATCATCGTTCTGGTAGCGATCAATCAGCCATTTACCCTGTGGATGCTACATTCGTTCTTTAAGAACATTCCTGCCGAGTTGGACGAAAGCGCGATGGTAGATGGTTGCACGCGGTTTCAGGCCTTTCGCAATGTCATCATTCCGGTGATGTGGCCGGGGGTGATTACCACGGGACTGTTTTCGTTTCTGCTAGCCTATAATGACTTTGCGGTGACAACGATGCTATTGTCCAGAGAAAATCAGACGATGATCCCAAAGGTTGCCAGCTTCCTTGGAACCACACAGACCAAGGGCAACGTCATGTTTGCCGTATCTGCGGTTGTATCCGTCACCGCCCCATTGTTCCTGATGGTCCTGTTCTTCCAGCGCCAGATTGTTGGTGGCCTGACGGCCGGCGCGGTTAAAGGGTGATCAAAATGAGCACCTACTTGCCAATTCGAAGGGGCGTCTGACATGAACAAACGCGCAAACCGTCCAGCAATGGGAATTGCGACCGAGACATCCTCCGAGAACAAAGCTCGCTACCATCAGTTTCTGCGTTGCTTTGATTTGGGTGAGGTTGAGAAAGCGGTCGCAGATAATTTCCATGACGCCGCAAAAGTGAATGCCAGTCACCCGATCAACGAGGCGCGGGATGGCCTTGGGTATTACAGCGATGTCATCGCGCCGATCATGGCTTCGTTCGAGGGCCTAACACGGCAAAACTATATTGCTCTTGGCGGTGAATACCTTGGTACTGAATGGGTTACCTCAACAGGGTATTTTCGCGGCCACTTTACCAAGCCACTCTTTGGCATCCCCGCCAGCGGTAAGCTGGCTTACTTGCGGTTTGGTGAATTCCACCGGATGGAAAACGGCAAGATCGTTGAAAGCCATGTGTTTCTTGGGTTTGCAGAGTTGATAATCGCACTTGGCCTTTGGCCATTGGACAAAAGCCACGGGTACGAAGGCGTTGTGCCTGGCCCTGCAACGCATGATGGGACCCACGTTGGGCCATCTGATCCAGACGCGTCGCGGGCGTCTGCTGATCTGGTCGAAGGGATGCTCAAAAAGCTTGCGACGGAAGATGAAGCTTGGCGCCCTTATTGGCACGAGCGGATGGTGTGGTACGGGCCTGGTGGGCTTGGCTCTTATGCAACTGTTGATGCATTCGCTACGTTCCAACAACCGTTTGAGCAGACCTTTGACGGATGGGGTGACGGCAGCGAGGTCGGCATCACGGGTGTTGAGGCCGACTGCAAGTCTGGTGACGGAAACTACGCGTTCCTAAGCGGCTGGCCAATGATCACGGGCGTCCATGTCAAACCATTCCTTGGCCTTGAGGCCACCGGCAAACGTGTGTTCATGCGCGATTGTGACTGGTGGCGCTGCGAAGACGGAAAAATCATCGAAAACTGGTGCATGCTGGATATTCCGCATGTGCTGCTCCAGCTCGGGTTTGATGTGTTTGCAGAAGTGGGAAAACGCGCATGACTGCCGATGCCGATTTCATCGTTGTCGGCGCTGGCTCGGCCGGATGCATCGTCGCTGCTGAATTGGCGCGGCGTGACGTTGGTCGCGTACTATTGCTCGAAGCGGGCCCGTCCGACAACCACCCTTTGGTCAAAATGCCATTCGGTTTGACGTGGTTGATGGGCAGCAAGCGAGATTGGCGGTTCAAATCAGATCCGCAAAAAGGTCTTGGCGACAGGCAACTGAATGTGCATCGCGGGCGTATGCTTGGCGGTTCAGGTTCGATAAACTCTATGGTTTGGTTTCGCGGGCGGCGTGACGACTTTGACGGCTGGAACGTGAAAGGCTGGGAATGGCCCGACGTTGAGCCCGCATTCGAAGCGGTAGAAGCAAAGCTTCAACCAAAGCAGATGACAGGCGTTCATCCGTTGGTTCAGGCGCTGTCTGACTTGTTTGGTGGAAACGCAAACGAAGCGCCTACACCGGAATATGAAAGCGCTGGAACTTTCAGGTTTAACATGCGTAATGCACGCCGTTGGTCAGCCGCAGATGCCTTCATGCGCCCGGCGCAAGCCGCATACGATCTTAAGGTGAGGACCGGATCAGAGGTTGATCGCATTGAGTTTGAGGGTGATCAGGCAAAACGCGTAATTCTGCTTGATGGTACCAAACTCTCTGCGTCCAAAGGCATCGTTCTATCGGCCGGCTCGATCGGTTCACCCGCGATCCTGATGCGATCTGGCGTTGGACCAGCAGAGCATCTGCAGGAACTTGGCATCACTGTCACGCATAACTCTGAAGAGGTTGGCGACAACCTCCATGATCACCCAGCGGCGGGGCTTCATTTTGCGGGGCCGCGTTCCGGATATGGTCTAACGCTGTCTCAAATGCCAGCGTGGATGCTTGCCCCTTTCCGCTACCTATTCACCCGCAAGGGGCGCTTTGCGTCACCAACGGTAGAGGGCGGCGCTTTCTTTAACGCGCGCTGCGACACGGGCGAACCTGATGTGCAATGTCACTTCATTCCCTTCATGTTGGATTGGAAGGGCAGCCGCTTTACCCATGGATCCGGATATTTCGCGGATGTCTGCGCGTGTCGACCTAAATCTCGGGGGCGGTTACGCCTTACCTCTGCCGATCCAAACGTCGCGCCTGATATCGACCTTGGCCTTTTTCAAGACCCCGATGATGTTGAAACCCTGCTCGCCGGGCTCAAACGTCTGCGGGAACTGATGTCCAAAGCCGCCTTCGGAAAACACCGCGCGCCTGAGGTCTATCCGGGGCCAGAGGTGTCCTCTGATGAGGCACTGCGCCAGCATATCAAAGACCGTGGCGCAACCGCCTATCACCCCGTCGGCACGTTGCGTATGGGGGAGGGGACCGCCCCCGTCACACCACGCCTTGCCGTTGCAGGCGTCACCGACCTTTGGGTTGCTGATGCGTCGGTTATGCCATCGGTGACCTCCGCAAATACAAACGCGCCCTCGATGATGATCGGTTATCGGGCGGCAAAATTCATAAGTGAGGATACAGCATGAAGGGATCACGCCCTGAACAAGCAGTACTAACCCGCGACACCGATATGTCCAAAACGGACGATACCCGAGCGGTTATCGAAGGCATGGTTGATGGCCTGAATGACCACCGCATTGGCGATATTGGCGAATTTTTCTCAGAGAACTTTCGTTGGATGGGCAATCAGGGCTGTGGTCAAAAAACCGGCCTGCGAGAGTTTCAAGACAACTGGCAACGCCCGTTTCAGGCGGCATTCTCAGATAAAGTCTGCATCGACGAAGCACGTCTTTATATGGGCGAATGGGCCGCTGCCTTTGGCCGACAAGAGGCAACGCATTCCGGTGAGTTTCTCGGCATAAAAGCCACCGGCAAGCGGATCGAAATCCGCTATATGGATTTCTGGAAAGTGGTCGATGGCAAGATCGTCGACAACTGGGTAAATGTTGATTTCGCCCATGTCGCAGCACAACTGGGTATGGACTTGTTCAACGGTGAAGGCTGGGAAGCCTATGACCGCGGCGACTGCACTGCCCCAACACCTGAATAAGCGAGGATAATACAATGGCAATAACCCACCTCAAACACGGAAAACCCGAAGCCGATCGCGCTGAAGACGACGCCAAAACCGCAACCGTGGTCGCAGCCACGCTCAAAGACATCGAACAGCGCGGCGATGTTGCGGTGCGTGAATTGGCCAACAAATTCGATGGCTATGATCGGGACAGCTATCGCCTTGGTCAAGACGAAATCGATGCACTAATCGCCAAGGTCAGTCCACGCGACCTTGAGGACATCAAGTTCGCCCAAGCACAGGTCGTCAACTTTGCGCAAGCACAGCGCGACAGCATGCTTGATATCGAAGTGGAAACCATGCCCGGCGTGATCCTCGGTCATAAAAATATTCCGGTGCAATCTGTCGGCTGCTATGTGCCCGGGGGTAAATTTCCGATGGTGGCCTCAGCGCATATGTCGGTTGCAACTGCCAAAGTTGCGGGTGTACCGCGCATTATCGCCTGCACTCCACCATTTAATGGCGAGCCGAACCCAGCTGTGATTGCCGCAATGCACCTTGGTGGTGCGCATGAAATTTATGTACTCGGCGGCATTCAGGCCGTGGGAGCAATGGCGATTGGTACTGAAACGATTGACCCTGTTCACCTGCTTGTCGGGCCTGGGAATGCGTTTGTGGCAGAAGCCAAGCGTCAGTTGTTTGGGCGTGTCGGTATCGATCTGTTTGCGGGTCCAACCGAAACGATGGTGATTGCGGATGAAACCGTTGACGCTGAAATGTGTGCGACCGACCTCCTTGGTCAGGCCGAACATGGTTACAATTCACCTGCAGTTCTGGTGACCAATTCACGCGCGCTGGCAGAAGGGACCCTCTCAGAGATTGATCGTATCCTCGAAATTCTCCCTACAGCGGGGACTGCAGGGGTTAGTTGGGCTGACTACGGCGAAGTGATCCTATGTGACACCTATGATGAGATGCTTGGAGTCGCAAATGAAATCGCTTCTGAGCACGTTCAAGTTATGACAGACCGAGATGATTGGTTCCTAGAGAACATGACTTGCTATGGCGCGCTGTTTCTTGGGCCACGAACGAACGTCTCTAATGGGGACAAGGTGATCGGTACCAACCACACATTGCCGACGAAAAAAGCAGGCCGTTATACGGGCGGTCTTTGGGTTGGTAAGTACTTGAAGACACACAGCTATCAGAAAATTACCACGGACGAAGCGGCCGCGAAGATCGGGGCCTATGGGTCACGTCTTTGTCTGCTGGAAGGCTTTGTTGGCCATGCAGAGCAATGCAATATGCGGGTGCGTCGCTACGGTCGGCAAAACGTCCCTTACGGCGAGGCCGCTGAGTAATGAGCGATCCTGACAGACTCAGGGCGCTGATTGCGCCGCTGCGAACGGCAATGGCAAACTTTGACCCCGCCTCAGTGCAATCGGCACTGGGCAGGGTCATGGCAGCAGATGCAACTGTGCACCTGTGCCATCCGTTTGGTGATCTGTCAGGACGACAGGAGCTATATGATGTCGCCTATGCGCCATTGTTTAACGCCTTGCCCGATCTAGAGCGCCGCGACTGGATCGTCAGTGCAGGCACGGATGCCGACGGGCACGACTGGATCGGTTGTGCGGGGCATTACGTTGGCACTTTCACGCGGCCTTTCCTTGATATTCCGCAAACGGGCCATTTTGCGCATATGCGGTTTCACGAATTCTATCGTGTCGAAGACAGTCGTGTTGTGGAGATGCAAGCGATCTGGGATATTCCTGAACTTATGATGCAAGCCGGTGCTTGGCCTATGGTGCCGAGCCTTGGGCGTGAGATGTATATCTCCGGACCTGCAAGCCAAGATGGACTGTTTTTTGAGGCGCGCACTGCAACTCAAAGCGCACAAAGCCTAGAAACCGTAATCGGGATGTTAACCAATCTTTCTCGACATCCGGCCGAGGGTGGCCCCGAGATCATGCATGCAGAGAAATACTGGGATCCGCGCATGAATTGGTACGGCCCTGCGGGTATCGGTACTGCACGCGGAGTTGCCGGGTTTCGCAATTGGCACCAAATCCCATTCCTGAATGCACTGCCGGATCGACGCGGTGGCACAACCGGAACACTCAATTGTCACTTCTATGGCGATGGCGCCTACGTCGTCGCGACGGGTTGGCCAAACATGCAGATGACAGTCACCGGTGACGGGTGGTTGGGCATCGCCCCATCCGGGCAGAAAATCACGATGCGTAGCCTTGATTTTTGGCGTGTCGAAGGGGCACTCATCCGTGAAAATTGGGTGTTGGTCGATCTGTTAGACATCTATGCACAGCTGGGCGTTGATGTGTTTGCCCGATTGTGTGAATTCAACAAAGCGCGCGTGTCAGGCGCACTTTCTTTGCCAATTGGAGCTAACTGATGACTTTGCCCAAAACACCTTCGTTTCGCTTGGATCAAAAACGCGCTTTAGTCGCCGGTGCTAGTTCTGGCATTGGATTAGCCTGTGCTGTTGCGCTGGGTGAAGCGGGTGCAAAAGTCACGCTTGCCGCACGCCGGGTTGACGCTCTAAACACGCTCGTCGATAAAATGAACGCGGCCGGCATGAAAGCTGACGCCTTGCCTCTTGATGTTTCTGATATCGCTGGCACGCGGGCTTCTGTGGCGTCACATGGCCCGTTTGATATTCTCGTAAACTCGGCGGGCTTAGCCCGTCACAGCCCGGCTTTAGATACAACAGAAGACGATTTCGACACTGTGTCTGATGTGAATGTCAAAGGGGCCTATTTCCTAACGCAAGCCGTCGCCAACGGATTGGTAGCCGCGGGAAAACCCGGAAGCTTAATCAACATTTCCTCCCAAATGGCACATGTGGGCGGCATAGATCGCGCCGTTTATTGTGCAACAAAACACGCGGTTGAGGGATTTACCAAATCCATGGCAATTGAATGGGGTAAGGCGGGCATTCGCATCAATACAATCAGCCCAACGTTCATCTTGACCGATCTGACCCGCCCAACCTTCGCAGACCCTGAAAAACGTGCGTGGATCGAAGATAAAATTAAACTTGGACGCCCAGGCAAAGTCGAAGACATTATGGGCGGCGTTGTGTTTCTGGCGTCCGAAGCCTCTGCAATGGTCACCGGAACGTCGTTACTGGTTGATGGAGGTTGGACAGCCGAATGAGCAAAAACCGCGTCACATCCCAAGAGGTTGCCGAGCGCGCAGGCGTTAGCCAGTCTGCTGTGTCACGTACCTTTACGCCCGGCGCGTCTGCATCCAAGAAAACTGTCGAAAAGGTACGCAAGGCAGCGGCTGACCTGGGTTATCGCCCAAATGTTCTCGCGCGTGCGATGGTATCTGGTAAAAGCCGGATTATCGGTTTGGTGGTGGCCTATCTTGAAAACCAATTCTATCCCGAAGCACTTGAAAAACTATCGAATGAGTTGCAGAAGCGCGGCTATCACGTGCTAATTTTCATGGCTGAGCAAACTGCTGGGAATATCGATGCGGTCGTCGAGGAAATTCTTGATTACCAAGTCGATGGTATTATTGCTGCCTCTGTCGCAATGTCGAGCGATCTGTCTGAACGTTGCCGCGCGGCTGGCGTGCCGATGGTTCTGTTCAACCGCAGCCAAGACGACCCGAACATGTCTGCTGTGACATCAGACAACTATGCTGGTGGGCGTAAGGCCGCCAAATTTTTGCTCGCTGCTGGGCACCAAAAAATTGGGCATATTGCAGGTTGGCATGGTGCGTCGACACAGCGCGATCGCGAAGCTGGTTTCATATCTGTATTAGCTGAAGCGGGCGTCGTCCTTCATTCCCGTGCAGAAGGTGACTTTACATTGGAGAAAGCTGCAGATGCTACGCGCAAAATGTTTGCCCATGATGCACCTGAGGCAGTTTTTGTCGCCAATGACCATATGGCATTGGCTGTTCTCGACACGTTGCGTTTTGAACTTGGGCTAAAGGTGCCCGAAGATGTCTCAGTCGTCGGGTATGATGATGTGCCTGCGGCGGGATGGCCTGCTTATGCCCTGACCACCGTACGCCAGCCTGCCAATCGTATGGTCGCAAACACGGTCGAAATTTTGCTCGATCAGATTGAAAATAACACTGGTGAAACACGCCGTATAGCAATTGATGGCCCGCTCATTCTACGCGGTTCTGCAAAAATTCCAGAAGGGTGGACTACATGAAAGGCTTCTCAAACAGGTGGAAAGATTTCCCTGACTATATTCTCGGTATCACGCAGGAAATTTGGGAAGATCGTGGTATAGCTACGTTAAACCATCGGTATTCGAAAGACATTCCCATGCGTTTTCCTGAAGGTGTATCGATCGGCAATCAAAATACAATAAATGGTACCATGGCGACACTGGCAGAATTTCCGGATCGTGAGCTGACCGGTGAAGATGTGATCTGGTCGGGCAACGAAGATGAGGGGTTCTTGTCGTCTCATCGGATACTAACTATGGGCACGCACACTGGTGGAGGGTTTTTTGGCCCAGCCACAGGCAAAAGGTTCGTAATTCGTGCGATTGCTGATTGTGCTGCCATCAACGATCAGATTAACGACGAATGGCTAATCCGTGATGTTGGAGGGTTGGTTAAACAACTTGGTATGAAACCCAAAAAGTTTGCTCGCCAGGTGATTGCCCGTGAAGGTGGTCCGGAGCATTGTGTCAAACCGTTTTGTCCTGCAATTGATGTTGATGGCCCTTATAAAGGGCGCGGAAATAACAATGAATGGGGTGTACGAATGTCTGACATCCTGACTAGAATGATGGATAAGGATTTTGCTGTTATAAGAGCAGAATATGACCGTGCTGTGCAGACTGAGCATCCCGCCTCAACTACCGTGCATTCTTGGGCGGATACAGAAAAGCTGTGGATGGGGCTGCGGGCATCGTTCCCTAACGCTGAGTTCAAGATCGAGCATCAAATTGGACGCGAAGATCCGATGTTATCCCCACGCGCTGCTATTCGCTGGAGCCTGTACGGCAAACATGACGGCTGGGGCATGTTTGGCCAACCCACTGGTGCTGACGTGTATGTAATGGGATTTACCCATGCGGAATTTGGCCTAAGGGGCTTACGTCGTGAATGGACGTTGTTTGACCATGTTGCGATTTGGAAGCAAATCTTGATGCAGACAGGATAAACAAATGATAGCATACACGCTCCTACTGAGGTTTTCCCATGCAACGCATAGGTGCAGCACTTACCCTGCATCGACGCGGGCGCAGACTATAATTAAGCAGCCTCCGAATAATTGGGTTTGATAAGTACCCGACTAAAATTACTGGAGAAGTAAAATGACCAATATCCAAGACCGCATTGTTCGCTACGGCGAGTTGAAACCCTGCAAAACCGCATTCATCGACGCCCACACCCCGGGATCGGATCAAAAAGAGAACTTTACCATCATTGGTGGTGGCGTTTCCGAAAGCCCAGATCAACACGTGCATATCACTGAGCAGATCGGGTTTAACATTGGCGCAGCTGGTCAGCCGCCACGCGTGCGTAATTCGCTGCACGACCATAACACAGCCGAAGTGTTCTTTGTTCTAAGTGGTAAATGGCGTTTCTTCTGGGGTCGTTGGGGAACTGCGGGCGAAGTGACGCTCGAAGAAGGCGATATCTTCAATATTCCCACTGGTATTTTTCGCGGCTTCGAAAACATCGGCACGGACTACGGTATGATTATGGCTGTTCTTGGTGGCAACGACGCTGGTGGCGGTGTTCATTGGGCGCCACAAGTGATTGAAGACGCTGCGGATCATGGGTTGATCTTGGGTGAAAACGGCGTGCTCTATGACAGAAAAAAGGGTGATACCTTGCCCCATAATGTCCACCCAATGCAGGTGATGTCGGAAGAGGAACTTGCCAAACGCGCAGAACCGACAACAGCAGATGTTCTGCCAAATCACGTTGCCCGGTATTGGGACATGATGGCGCTGTCCGATGCCCAACCAGTTCAGGTTATTAGCGGGAATGGATTGCTAAAGGACAAGCCCGGTTTTGAAGTTGATTTCTTGTCCCGCAACTCGATTTCTGACGAGATGCATAGTCATAACAAACCGACGGTTCTGATGCCAATGCGCGGGCACTGGAGACTACGTTTTCAGGACAGTGAAACGGTCCTCAACCCGGGCGATACGTGTCTAATTAATCCTGGCGAGGTTCACGCGATCTCTACTTCAATGACCGGTGAGGCAAGCCTTTACCGAGTCCGTACCACAAATGATCCAGCTGGATTGACCAAGACTAGTAACTAAGCTCTGGGAGGGGCCCAAATGAACCGAGTTAAAACAACCCATGTAGGCTCCTTACCGCGCGCGCAAGACGTGGTGGATTTCATATTTGCCCGCGAAAATGAACAGCCCTTTGATCAGGCCGAATTTGACACCTGTATGACTGCCGCTGTTTCCGAAACCGTGCGCAAACAGGTGGAGGCAGGCATTGATATCGTCTCTGATGGCGAGACTTCCAAAATTTCATACGCGACCTACGTAAAAGATCGCTACACCGGATTTGGCGGCGATAGTCCGCGCAACGCGCCTGCGGATCTCAAGATGTTCCCCGGCTTTTTGCAACGCCTTGCGAATGACGGTGGCACGCCGCAATACGCACGACCCATGTGCGTCGGTGAAGTGAAGTCCAAAGGACAGGGCGAGCTTGAGAAGGATATCATCAACCTCAAGTCGGCCATGGCCAAACACGGCGCCGAGCGCGGATTTATGAACGCAGCAAGCCCCGGAGTGATCTCGCTGTTCTTGCAAAACGACTACTACAAATCACGAGCGGCGTACCTCGCCGCGTTGGCTGATGCGATGAAGAAAGAATACGAAACAATTGTTGCTGCCGGTTTAGACCTACAGCTTGACTGTCCTGATCTGGCCCTGTCGCGCCACATGCTTTTTACCGATCTCAGCGATGACGAATTTATCAAAGTGGCAAATATGCATGTTGAAGCGCTCAACCATGCGCTCTCTGATGTGCCTGCCGAAAAGGTCCGTGTTCATATTTGTTGGGGTAACTATGAAGGCCCGCATTGCTGCGATATCCCTATGGCCAAGATGTTTGATACCTTGATGTCGACTAAGGCCGCCTCGGTATTGTTCGAGACGTCAAATCCGCGCCATGGCCACGAATGGGCTGTGTTCCGGGATCGCAAAGCCGATATACCCGAAAACAAGATCCTTGTGCCTGGTGTTGTGGATACGACCACCAATTTCGTTGAGCACCCAGACCTTGTTGCGCAGCGGATCAGCAGGTTTGTTGATATTGTCGGGGCCGATCGAGTTGTAGCGGGGTCCGACTGTGGCTTTGGTACATTTGCAGGCTTTGGCGCGGTTGATCCCGACATCGCATATGCCAAACTGTCTGCCTTGTCGGAAGGGGCAGCGCTGGTCAAATGACACCGCTTGTCCTGATCCCTGGAATGATGTGCGATGCGCGGCTGTTTGGACCGCAGATAGCCGAGTTCTCTGGTCAGCGTACATTGGTGTGTGCACCAATTTCGGGACGGACATCAATCGAAGATCTGGCAGCGGGTGTGTTGGCCAACGCCCCTAAGAGTTTCGTCCTCGCGGGCTTATCTATGGGCGGCATCGTTGCGATGGAGGTCATGCGCCAAGAGCCGGAGCGCGTTGAGCGGATTGCTTTGATGGATACCAACCCACTGGCTGAAGACGACGACGTCAAAGCACGTCGCCTGCCGCAAATGATGATGGTGCGTGATAATGCTTTGAGCGCAGTAATGCGTGACGAGATGAAGCCGCGATACCTGAGCAATACGCCGCAGCGAGAAAACATTTTGGATCTTTGTATGGAGATGGCCCTGGGCCTTGGCCGGCATGTCTTTTTGAAGCAGTCTCGCGCGTTGATGGACCGGCCCGACCAGTCGGACACATTGCGCGGCGTTGACGTGCCCGCGCTCATTCTGTGTGGGCGCGATGATATGCTCTGCCCTGTTTCGCGCCATGAATTGATGGCTGAGCTGATCCCTGATGCGCGCTTAGAGATTATCGAAGGCGCGGGCCATTTGCCCACACTAGAACAACCTGAATTGACCAACGCGGCTTTGGCCCGCTGGCTGGAGGCCTAAATGAACGAAAATCTATTGAAATTACTACAGAGAGTAGATACGCCAACCGCTTGTAATGCGATCGAAGTTGCCCAAGGTAAGCGTGGTTTCAATGCCTTCACCCGTGGTACTATGCTTGCCTCCCATACTGATGTCCCTGCGATGGTCGGCTATGCACGTACCGCGCGGATCGCAGCAGTCGCCCCACCAACCGAGGCTCCTGAAGTAATCAAAGCGCGCCGAATGGCGTATTACCGCCATATGTCAGAAGGTCCGCGGCCTGCCGTTGTGGTGATTGAGGACATGGACTTCCCACATTGCATTGGTGCATACTGGGGCGAGATCAACACAAACGTTCACAAAGGATTTGGCATGTCGGGTGCCCTGACCAACGGCGTTATGCGCGATCTCGGTGACCTTCCGGACGGCTTTCCCGTTGTGGCTGGATCAATAGGACCTAGTCATGGTTTTGTACATGTAAAAGAGGTAGGTACGACAGTTACTGTTTTTGGGATGCAGGTTGCTGACGGTGATCTGATTCATGCAGACCGCCACGGTGGGGTAGTAATCCCGTCTGAGGTATTGGACACATTAGAAGTAGCAATCCACAAACTCCTGGACACCGAAAAGCTAGTTCTCGACCCTGCTCGCAAAGACGGATTTGATTTAGACGCGTTCGAGACTGCATGGGCAGCCTTTGAAAACGCTCGCACTTAACATTATCGTGAAAAAGGCGCCCGATTGCGTGGTTCAAATTTGGTTGTGTTAAACAAACGATTGCCGTTTGGTATTGTCAGGCGAGCATACCAGTTGTTAGTTAACTACTTACTTTGTTTGGTTTCTGCCTGCTTCGAGGCAGGAACCGTAGAGCCCCATACGGAGTCATTTTGAACCTATGAGAGCCTGCCGCTGTTATATTTATACCTATGAGCAAATATCTTGCTGTGACTGATAATTCGTGCATAGCAATTATGCTGATGGGAATGGCGTTGAATGCGCAAGGCATCGCCAATGTCGCATTCGTTGATATTTCTGACAACCGCTTAGAGCTTGCCTGTAGCTTTGGGTTCAAGGCTGTGGCAAGCGGATCGGATGATATGAGAGAGTGGCATCGCGGCGCTTAAACTGGTGGAGCAGGGTAAGCTGTCAGAGCAAGGATTTATTGCTATTCTAGGCGTTTAGGCAGTTTTATGCATCGTCCATCAGACGTATAAAGGTTCGTTGTGGTGCTAATCGAAGACTTTATCTCTCGGTTTGGCCAGCTTCGATAAACTCTCTATCAACGGTTGGCATCGGTAAATCAGCGATAGCCGCCTCGAATGCTTGAAGTCTTTTATATATAGATATTAGCTCAATGATTGTTGTCCAAGAAGACACTAAAAACTGGAAAGATGATGCAACCTGTCCAAATGCTCGCAGTATTTGGTTCATAATTCCTAGCGTTATTCGGCCAGAGACAATGGTAGGAATTAAAAATACGTACGCAATAACATTGTCTGCTTGCACATACATGTATCTGAACAAGTTAAAATATGTATAATGAATAAAAATCCTAAAATAATTTTTTCGGACGTTAGAAAATAACTCTGTTAGAGTTTCAGGCTCGGCCCTTTCTGAACTGTCCTCGCCTAATACCAGCTCTTTCCGAAAAGCTGCCTCCACTCTTTGATTTTTAAACTCTAATCCTGGTAACTTTATACCTGCGACTAAAAGTAAAAGGGTTCCAAAGGTCGACCAGAATATTGCGATTGTAACTAGAGGATAAGGAATCTGGCCGATTAATGGTAGTTGTTCTACATGGACGGAGAGCGCGGCCAACACCGGTAAGAAAGCAACAAGGGTCATCACTGAGTCCACAAATGCAATCCCAAGTCCCTCCATTATGCCTGCAAATCGCATTGTGTCTTCTTGTATTCGCTGCGAGGCGCCTTCTATCTTTCTAATTTTCGCCCAACGCTCAACGTAGTAGTCATTCATCGCAGTGCGCCAACGAAAAATATAATGTGATGTAAAAAATCGGTTGGCAATTATTAAAGCGATGTATGGAAAAGCAATTAACGAAAAATTTCCAAGATGAGAATACAAATCAAAGGTGGTTACTTCACCTGAACCAGTGAGTGCATTTTGAATATCGTCATAAAACGGTCCGTACCAAGCGTTAATAACGACAGATACCTGAACCGATGTGTAAGACAGATAAATTAGTAACGCTGATCCCAGTATAGACCAGTTTGACCAGGTGTGTTTCGTTTTAAAGTTCCAAAATAGGTAAATTGAGCCTGCACCAAATAAAAAATATGCGTCGAACCATAGAAATTCTGGTGTGATGAAATGCCCAAGTCCAATTACTGTTTGGCTTTCTTTTAAGTTGAAACCTAAAAACGTGCCAATGCTCTCGCCCAAGGTGTACCAAACTATGATGAGCGTCATTATCCATGCTGATGAAGAAACAAAAAAATACCGAGGAGAAGGGAAAAACGAACTGAACATCTCTGGTAACCTCTAAAAATCTGACTACTGTTTTTACTGTACTAAGTTACTAAGGATGGAGCATACATGACTGACTGGTTGTATCAAATTAGAATTGTTGTCACCTCTGCATTATCGACAGACCTTCGGTCGCGAGGTACTTCGACAACAGCTATAAAAGTCACAGAGATTGCAAAAAAATATGATATGCAAGCCGTCTGTACCTACGATGCGTTCAAGGCATACTGTGAAGAAGCAGAGCGAAACGGATTAGACGGTTATTCTCTTTACAATTGGACAAAGGCGACACTTAACAATCCTGCCAAACGCGAAAAGCATCAAAAATCTTTCGCTTTCTACCGCGATAATGATCAAATTTATCCTAAGGATGTGGCAGAAGCTTTGTATCGCGACCTTATGGCTCTGAACTCGCCAGATATTCTTGAAGTTAAATTAATAGACTCCAATCCAGAAAATAATCCTCAGCCACCGCAATGAAAATCAAGATTTAAGGTCTGTTACAGCTTTAGTAATTGTAATTCGCGCATTGTCAGACAAACTTGACGGTTTCGCGGTCGGTCCGTATTTTTGGTAAATGACAACAGAAAACCCATTTAAATACTTCAAGACTTCACCTGAAATCATCCGATTGGCAGTGATGTATTACATACGTTATCCATTGAGTTTTCGTCA
>ENA-OQVM01002230-OQVM01002230.1-marine-metagenome-genome-assembly--contig:-NODE-2230-length-23172-cov-2.897813_pt1 | contig 23172 bp, 17 predicted proteins | sample MGYA00237776_ERZ505498 | MGnify/ENA primary metagenome ERZ505498 (study PRJEB26159, sample SAMN06265151) | marine metagenome | isolation source: Helgoland LTER site | place: Germany:Helgoland, sampling... | reverse complement strand
TTGCGGGGCCTGTACGGTGTTACTCGGGTCGATGGACGCCGATGGTCTGCGCTATCGCAGCGTTAATGCCTGTCTTCTATTGTTGGCCCAGGTTCAGGGCCAACACCTACTCACCGTAGAAGGCTTAACCGAGTCCGGCGACCTGACTCTAGATCGTCTGCATCCGGTGCAGCAAGCCATGGTCGCCTATCATGGCGCTCAATGTGGTTTTTGTACCCCAGGATTTATAATGAGCCTGACCGGCCTCTATCTTAATCACCGTGACTATCCGGGCGACAGTGTGGTGATTCACGCACTGGGCGGTAACCTGTGCCGCTGTACCGGTTATCGGCCGATCCTCGATGCCGCGCGCAGCCTTTTTCAAGCGCCGCCGGTGGAGCTGTTAACCAGCCCGGCGGCGGCGGCCTTTTTTGCGGCGCCGCTCGATCCGCAGCCGAGTCTCAGCGCTGCGGGCCGGACGATTTACCTGCCGCAAGACTTAGCCAGCCTACTGCGCCTGCGCGCGGCTAACCCGGCGGCCCGTCTGGTGGCCGGTGGCACCGATCTATGCCTGGAATTTAGTCAACAACTCAAGCCCTGTCCGGATCTAATCTCCGTCGCGCAGGTCGCCGAGCTGAAGTCCTGTACCACCCTGGACGGTGCCTTAAGTATCGGTGCGGCGGTACCCTACAGTGAATTTCAAACAACGATCAATGCGCTCTATCCGCAGGCCGCGGAGCTCTGGACCCGACTTGGCTCGGAACAAATTCGCAATGCTGGCACGCTCGGCGGGAGTCTGGGCAATGCCTCACCCATCGGCGATCCGGCCCCGCTCTTATTAGCGCTGTCGGCGACCGTGCTGTGCAGCTCGGTAGAGGGTGAGCGCGAGCTGCCGGTGGCGGATTTTTTCACCGCTTACCGGCAAACGCTGCTGCGTCCCAATGAGGTGATCCGAGCGGTGCACATCCCGGCCCATTCGGCCGCGACCAAGCTGGTCTGCTACAAGATTTCCAAGCGTATCGAAGACGATATATCCGCGGTGCTCTGTGTCATTGCTTATGAACTGGACGACAATCAGATCGTTCGGGTGCGCACCGGTTTCGGCGGTATGGCGGCCACGCCGGCCCCGGCTCGCCGGGTAGAGCAGGCGCTATTGGGCCAAGACTTTAGCCTAGCCACCTTGCAGCGTGCCGCCGAGCAGTTAGCCGCCGATTTTCAACCATTGTCCGATGTACGCGCCTCCAGTGCCTATCGCTTGACGGTGGCCCAGAATTTATTCGAACGCCTCTGGTATCAACATCAGGGCGATATTGAGGTAAGGGTAGCGCATGCGGCACTTTGAAACCGATCCACCGCCGAACGAGCATCGCGTCGTTGGCCAGGCCGTGGCACACGATAGTGCGTTGCTGCACGTCAGCGGTCGGGCACACTATGTCGATGATCGGGTTGAACCGGCCAACTGCCTGCATGCCTACCCGGTCTTGTCGACTATTGCAGCCGGCGCCCTTGTGTCGATCGATGCCAGCCAAGCACTGGCTCTGGCCGGGGTCATCAGGCTAATCACGGCCGCCGATATACCCGGGCGTCAGGACATAGGTGCGGTCTTTCCCGGTGATCCGCTCTTGGTCGAGACCGAGATTCGTTATCACGGTCAACCGATTCTGCTCGTTATAGCCCAGTCTTATGATTTGGCGCGACGTGCCGCACAACTGGTCAAGCTGGAATATCAAACGGCTGTACCCTTACTCGATATCCACCAGGCGTTGCAGGGCCAGTCCTTTGTCCGCCCGCCCCATCGCATTGCCCGCGGGGATGTTGATGCGGCCCTAAGCTTGGCACCGCATCGGTTGAGTGGGCAGTTGCATCTGGGCGGCCAAGAACACTTCTATCTGGAAGGGCAGGTGGCGCTGGCCATCCCGCAAGACGATGGCGCGGTCCATCTGCATTGTTCAACCCAGCATCCGACCGAAGTGCAGCACCTAACCGCGCAAGTCTTGGCCAAACCGATGCATGCTGTGACGGTTGAAATGCGCCGCATGGGTGGCGGTTTTGGCGGCAAGGAAACCCAGGCCGCACAATGGGCCGTGTTGGCCGCCTTGGCGGCAACCCAGACCGGCCGGGCGGTTAAGATCCGGCTCGCGCGCAGCGATGATTTCCGCATTACCGGTAAGCGGCACCCCTTCTTTAATACTTATGAGGTTGGCTTCGATGCCGAGGGTCGGGTCAGTGCGGCGGATATAGTGGTCAATGGCCATTGTGGCCACTCACCGGACCTGTCCGATGCCATAGTCGACCGTGCCATGTTCCACGCCGATAACGCCTACTTCTACGATCAGGTGCGCATCGTCGGTAACCGCTGCCTATCGAATACCGCCAGCAATACCGCCTTTCGCGGTTTTGGCGGTCCCCAGGGCATGATCGTGGCCGAGGCCCTTATGGACGATATAGCCCGGGCCTTGGGTAAGGACCCGCTCGCGGTTCGGCGTGCCAACCTCTATCAACCGGGCCGCCAGACCACCCCCTACGGTCAGCAGGTCACGCAATTTGTCGTCGCCGAGATGATCGATCGCTTGGCCCACGATGCCCAGTACGATACGCGCCGCGCCGCCATCACTGCCTTTAACCGCAACTCACCGATCATCAAGCGGGGCCTGGCGCTGACCCCGGTGAAGTTCGGCATTTCCTTTACCGCGCAGCACCTCAATCAGGCCGGTGCGCTGGTGCATGTCTACAACGATGGTTCGATCCATTTAAATCATGGCGGAACCGAGATGGGTCAGGGGCTGAACACCAAGGTCGCGCAGATTGTCGCTCAGGTGTTTGGCGTCAGCCTGGACCGGGTCGCGATCAGCGCCACCCGGACCGACAAGGTGCCCAATACCTCGCCCACCGCCGCGTCCGCCGGCACCGATCTGAATGGCATGGCGGCATTGGATGCGGCCACTAAAATCAAAGATCGCTTGCTCGATTTCGTCGCCGAACGTTACCACGCCGCGCGTGACGACATCGAGTTTGGCGCCGACCGGGTGACCTACCCAGGTGGCGAACTGAGCTTTGCTGAGCTGGCCAATCTGGCCTATCTGCAGCGTATTTCGTTATCGGCCAATGGCTTTTATGCCACGCCGAAAATTCACTATGATCGCGAGCTCGGCACCGGCCGACCGTTCTTTTACTTTTCCCATGGCGTGGCGTTGAGCGAGGTCGAAATTGATATCCTCACCGGCGAAAGCAGTGTGACCCAGGTCGACCTGTTGCACGATGTCGGTCATTCGATCAATCCGGCGCTGGATATCGGCCAGATCGAAGGTGGCTTTATTCAGGGCATGGGTTGGCTGACCAACGAAGAGCTGCGCTGGAACGACCAAGGCGCGCTGCTCAGCGCCGGGCCGGCGACCTATAAGATACCGGCCATCGGCGATACGCCGACCCGCTTTAGCGTCCAGCTCTATGAGTCGGCCAATCCGGAAGTGACGGTATTTCGCTCCAAGGCCGTGGGCGAACCGCCCTTTATGCTCGCTAACAGCGTCTGGTGTGCCCTGCGCGATGCCTTGGCGAGCCTAACCGATTACCGCTATGCGCCACCGCTGGATCCACCGGCCACGCCGGAGAAAATTCTGCAGGCGGTGACCGTGGCACGGCACTGGCAAAAGCAAAATCAGCAGGAGCCCCGCGATGATTAATAGCTCAACAGCCGGTTTTCACGCCGCCTCATGGAGTGATGCGGTGGCCGACTTGACCCGGCGCGGCGAGGCCTTTGTGCTCGCCACCCTACTGGGGTCGGCCGGATCCACGCCGCGCGCCGCCGGCACTAAGATGGTGGTCAGTGCAACCGATATCTATGCCACGGTTGGTGGCGGCCATCTGGAACTGAAAATCATCGAGGCCGCCCGTGCGGCCCTGTTGACCGGGCAAAGCGAGCAGGCTTTGGTGCACTTCCCGCTCGGTGCCAGCCTGGGCCAATGTTGTGGCGGCTCGGTCAGTGTCTTACTGGAAACCCTGGTACCGGACGGGCTCAGGGTCGATCTATACGGTGCCGGTCATGTTGCCCAAGCCTTGGTGCCGCTCTTGGCGCAGTTGCCCGTGCGCGTGCGCTGGATCGACAGCCGCGCCGCGCTGTTTCCCGCGCCGATGCCGGCTAATGTCCAGGCGCTGGTCGATGAAGATCCGGTCGAGCAGGTGCGTCATGCGCCAGCCAACAGCGTGTCGCTGGTAATGACCCACAACCACGCCCTCGATTACCGTCTGTGCAGCGCCATACTCAAGCAGGGCACTGGCCTGATGCTCGGCGTGATCGGTTCCGCAACCAAGGCCGAACGCTTTAGATTGCGCTTGGCGCATCAGGGTTTTAGTGCCGAACAGATGGCCCGCTTACAGAGCCCGATCGGTCTGGCCCAGGTCAGTGGTAAGCTGCCGATGGAGGTCGCGGTGTCGGTTGCCGGGCAACTGATCGAACTCTATCAGAGCCGCCACAGCCCGTCGCCGATGCGCCAGGGAGTGCAGTGGCGCCAATTGAAAGATACCCTGATCCAATCGCCGGTCATCGTGTCCGCCGATGCAGAGGAGACAAGCCCGAGATGAGCCATCAACTGTTTTCCAGCCAACGGGTGATGATGCCCGAGGGCGAACGGCCGGCTTGTGTCGTGGTGCGCGCGGGCCGGATCGTCGATATCTTGCCCTATGATGGGCCGCGGCCGCCGGCCGACCAGCAGCACGACTTCGGCGATCGGGTGCTGATGCCCGGCCTGGTCGACAGCCACGTGCACATCAATGAACCGGGCCGCACCGACTGGGAGGGCTTCGATACCGCCACCCATGCCGCCGCGGCCGGTGGCATTACCAGCCTGGTCGATATGCCACTGAATTGCATCCCGGTGACCATCAGCGCCGCGGCCTTTGCGGCCAAACAGGCGGTGTTGGCCGGTAAACTGTGGGTCGACGCCGGCTTCTGGGGCGGGGCCACGGCCGACAATCTGACTGAGTTGCCCGCCTTGCTCGCGGCCGGAGTGCTCGGGGTGAAGTCCTTTACCATCGACTCCGGTATCGACGAGTTTCAGTCGGTCAATGAGGCGCAACTGACCCTGGCCATGCGCCAACTGGCGTTGCGCGGCTTGCCGCATCTGATCCATGCCGAGCTGGATCACAGTCCGGCCGAGCCGATGTCGATACCGACCAGCTATCAAGGCTTTCTGTCCAGTCGCCCGGCGCGCTGGGAGAACGACGCCGTCGCGCTGGTGATCCGCGTGATGCGTCAACTGGTCAGCGAGGGCCTGACCCCACGTGCTCATATAGTGCACCTGAGTTCGGCCCAAGCCTTGCCGATGATTCGCGCCGCGCGCGCCGAAGGTCTGTTGCTCAGCTGCGAAACCTGCCCCCATTATCTGGTCTTGGCAGCCGAAACCATTCCCGATGGTCAGGCTTCGTACAAGTGTTGTCCGCCGATCCGCGAACAGTCGAATCAGGAAAGCCTGTGGCAGGGCCTGCTCGATGGCAGCATCGACTGCATCGTCTCCGATCACAGCCCCTGTACGCCAAATCTTAAAAATCTCGACAGCGGCGATATCGAAAACGCCTGGGGTGGCATTTCCGGTCTGCAATTTGGCCTGTCGCTGATCTGGACCGCGGCACGTCAGCGCGGCATGCCGCTCACCGACCTAGTCAGGTTGATGGCGCAGCGTCCGGCCGAGCTCTGTGGCCTAACCGACAAGGGCGCGATTGCGATTGGCCAACAGGCCGACTTCTGTGTCTTTGCGCCCGAGCAGAGCTTCACCGTGAGCGCCGAGATTATTCAGCATCGCCATAAGGTGTCGCCCTATCTGGGCCATCAGTTGACCGGCGTGGTGCGCAGTACCTGGCTGGCTGGCGAGCTGATTTATAGCAATGAAGACCGGCCCCACTTTCCCGGTCCCGCGCGCGGCCGTGCGCTGCTGGCCGAGCAGGAGTCGAACTAGATGAGCCTGGCTGAACTGAACAAACTGAGCCCGGCGGCGGCGCAACGCCAATTCGAAAGCTGCTGCGCGGCCGAGGCTTGGGCCACCGCTATGGTGCAGGGCCGTCCCTATAGCAGCGCAGAGCAACTGCTGACGCGGGCCGACCAACGCTGGCAAGGGGTTAACCGGGTCGATATTTTGCAGGCCTTTTCCGGCCACCCGCGCATCGGTGATATTCACACCCTGCACGAGAAATATGCCCATACCGCCGATCAGGCGGCCGGCGAACAGGCCGGCATGGACTCGGCCGAGGCGGATCTGCTGCAAGCTCTAGTTGATCTGAACGATGCCTACGTCGCCAAGTTTGGCTATATCTTCATTGTCTGTGCCAGCGGCAAGAGTGCGGCCCAGATGTTGGCCTTGCTGGAGCAGCGCTTGGTCAATGATGAGGCGTCGGAATGGCCCCTGGCGGCGGCCGAACAGCACAAGATTACCACCCTGCGCCTGCATAAGTTGCTGGCATGAGCGCTCGCTGTGATACCGTCGAGCCGACGATCTACCTGACTGACCTAACAAGAAGCCCGTTATGAGCAAGAGTTTAATCACCACCCATATACTCGACACCAGCCTAGGCCTGCCGGCGGCGAACGTTGCCGTGACGCTGTCGGTGCAGATCGATCAGCACTGGCAGGAACTGGACACCCAGCAGACCGATGCCGACGGACGTATTTTCAATTGGGCGCTCAAGGATGCCCAGTTACCCTTCGGTCTTTATCGACTGCGCTTCGACACCGAGGCCTACCTGGGTGAGTCGGCCTTTTTTCCTTGGGTCGATATCTGTTTTCAGCGCCGGGACGAGCGCCATCACCATATACCCTTGCTGCTCACGGCCTTTGGCTATTCAACCTATAGGGGCAGTTAAGCGATGCACAACCGAGTCATACTCTGTGGCGATCTACTCGACTTTACCGATGATCCGGCCGTTGTGGGCGAGCATGCGGTGCGTTATCAGGCCCAGGGCGCGTTGGTTATTATCGATGGCCTGATTGTTGCTCGGGGGCCTGAGGCCGAGATGCTCAGCCAGTACCCGAGCGGCTTTACCCTTCAGCGTCACACCGGGCAGCTCATTATCCCCGGTCTGATCGATTGCCATGTCCATTTCGCGCAAACCGAAATGATCGCCGCCTATGGCGAACAGCTGCTGACCTGGCTGACCGAACACGCCTTTCCCGCTGAAGAGAAGTTCGCCGACCCAGCCCATGCCAGCGCAATCGCGAAAATTTTCACCACCGAACTGCTTAACAACGGCACCACCACGGCAATGGTCTTTGGCACCGTGCACCCGCAGTCGGTCGAGGCTCTGTTTGAGGTGGCCGAGGCTAAGAATATGCGCCTGATCGCCGGCAAGGTGATGATGGATCGTAATTGCCCGCCGGCGCTGCAAGACACCGCCGAGTCGAGTTATCACCAATCCAAGGCCCTGATCGACAAGTGGCACGGCCGCGGCCGCCTGGCCTATGCGCTGACACCGCGCTTTGCACCGACCTCGACACCGGCGCAATTGGCCGTCTGTCGCGACCTGATGGCCGAGTATCCCGATGTCTATATGCAGACCCATGTCTCGGAAAATTTGCAGGAATGTGAGTGGGTGAAAGAGTTGTTTCCGGAGTCGGCCGACTACGTCGGCGTGTATGAAGATGCTGGCCTGCTGCGCAAACGCAGTGTGCTGGCGCACGGTATTCATCTCAATGAACGCGAGCTCACGGCGATTCGCGACCATGATACGGCCATCGCCCACTGCCCAACCTCGAACCTCTTTATTGGCTCCGGCCTGTTTAACCTGAAGGCGGTGCGCGAGCACAAGATCACCGTCGGCATGGGCACCGATGTCGGCGGCGGCAGCAGCTTCTCATTGCTGCAGACCTACAACGAAGCTTATAAGGTGCAGCAGCTCCTGGGCAATAAGCTGTCGGCCTTCGAAGGCCTGTATCTGAGCACGCTCGGGGGCGCCCGAGCGCTCGATCTGGAAGGCACCATCGGCCAAATCGAGGTTGGTGTTGAAGCCGACATAGTGGTGCTCGATTGGGCCGCCACGCCGTTTCTAGAATTTCGCCTCGCACAGAGCCACAGCCTGCACGATAAGCTGTTCGCCCTGATGATGCTCGGCGATGACCGTTCCATTGCCGCAACCTACCTCATGGGTGAGCGGGTCAGCAAAGACCCGGCCGGCACTTGGGTGCCGCCAGTCACTGACCCGATAGCCGGGCCCTCAACCTAAGCGAGTTAAACCGATGGCGAGTTATTTTCTCGAAGTGCTGCACCTGATTTTGCGTTACTTTCACGTTGTCGCCGGCATCGCCTGGATCGGTGCCTCGTTCTATTTTATTTGGCTCGACAATAATTTGCAGGAGCCGCCGCAGTGGAAGAAGCAGAAGGGTATTAAGGGGGATCTATGGGCCGTGCACGGCGGCGGTTTCTATGAGGTGGCCAAATATCAGCACGGGCCGGAACAGATGCCGAGCCGCCTGCACTGGTTTAAATGGGAAGCCTACACCACCTGGATCAGTGGCGCGTTGCTATTGACCTTGCTCTACTACGTCAGTGCCGACGCCTATCTGCTCGATGCCTCGAAATCCGCCATCGGTGCGGCCAGTGCCATCGGTCTGTCGATCGGCAGTATTCTAGTCGGATTCATCGTCTACGAAGGCCTGTGCCGCACCCGGCTGGTGGAGCAGGGCCTGTGGTTTACCGTCACGGTGACCCTGCTGTTGACGGCCTGGACCTGGGCACTGGACCAGTTTCTATCGGATCGGGCGACCTATATTCACATCGGCGCGCTGATCGGTACCTGCATGGCGGCCAATGTCTTCACCACCATTATTCCCGGCCAGCGTTTTATGGTCAGCGAAATTGCCGCCGGACGGGTGCCCGGCCCCGGTCCTGGGATTCGTGGCAAGCAACGCTCGATCCACAACAATTACGCGACCCTACCGGTGATCTTTATTATGCTCAGCAATCACTTTGCCTTTACCTACAGCCATCCCTTCGGCTGGCTGGTGCTGATGGCGCTGTTTGTCGATGGTATGTGGATTCGCCACTTTTTCAATTTACGGCATCGCGGTGAGGTCAAACCGCTGGTTTTGATCGGCGGCTTGGTGGCCTTCTTAGCGATCATGGTGGCCATTGCGCCCTGGTCGGAACTGAATCGGAGCGCCAGTTCGACCAGTTCGACCAGTCTGATGAGCGATGAGCAGGCGATGAAGCTAATCGACTTGCGGTGCACCGAATGCCACAGCAGTAATCCGCGGTCGAACATGTTTAGTACGGCGCCGGCCGGTTACCTGTTGGACACCTTGGCCCAGGTTCAGCTCAGTGCCGATAAGATCCGCACTCGGGCGGTGGTGAACAAGGATATGCCGCTCGGCAATCTGACCCAGATGACCCAGGCCGAGCGCGACCAATTGGGCCAATGGTTACTGGCTCTAGCGCGCTAATCGATCGACACAAAAAAGCCCGGTACACAGACCGGGCTTTTAGGGTTTGACGGCCGCGCCGGTTATTAGACCGGAGCTTTAGCGCGACACTTGTACTCACCGGTACGGGTATCGATTTCGATCCAGTCGCCGATATTGCAGAAATCCGGTACCTTGATTTCGGTGCCGTTGGACAGTTGCGCCGGTTTCATCACCTTGCCGGAAGTATCGCCGCGGGCAGATCCTTCGGTGTAGGTCAGTTGACGCACGATCGTGGTCTGCAGGTCGACCGAAATGACCTTGCCTTCGAAAAAGATCGCGACACAGAGGTCGGTCATACCATCGACAATAAAGGGTAGGACAGCTTCCAGGTCGTCGGCATCGAGTTCATACTGGTTATAATCAGCATCGACAAACACGTAGACCGAGTCACTGTTGTAAGAGTAGGAAACTTCGATCTTGTCGAGAATGACCGGTTCCAGCTTGTCATCCACCTTGAACACGGTCTCAGTCGAGGAGCCGGTCAGCAGATTCTTGAGTTTCATCTTAACAATGGCGCTGTTACGGCCGGATTTGGTGAAATCGGCTTTTTGAATCAGCCACGGCTGGCCGTCGATCAGTGCCACACTATTGGGCTTCATTTCTTGTGCGGTTTTCATAATTATGTCCGATTGGCATGGGAAGACTAATTTCCTGGAGCCGCATCATAACCAATTTAGGTAAAACTGTACTAGGGCTTGGGACATATTTTGTTGTTTTGCCAGCCTTTGGCACCATTTTTCGGCGTGATCGGTCAATTCTGGCCAAACCATCTGCACCGCCAACCAACTTTGGGTCATCGGCTCGCCGCAATTCCAGGCCTGCCATTGGGCTTGCACGGTCTGTTGGGCAGCGGGAGACAGAGCGGCACAGTAATGCTGTAAAAAGGCCTCTAACTTGATCAGATGGGCCTGCTCCTGTTGCGGATAGATATGCCAGAGCAGCGGCCGGCCGGCCCACTGGGCGCGGATAAAGGAGTCTTCGCCGCGCACCAGGTTGAGGTCGCAGCTCCACAGGAGCCGGTCATAATCGAGTTGACTGACAAAGGGAATCTTTTGCACCGTGAGTTGGCCACGCACCGCGCGCGCGCCAACGGGCCAGTCGGCGATCTGCAGCCACTGCTGCAGCTCGGCATCGAGACGCCCAGCCGGCACCAGCAGCAGGGTCGCTTCGGTGTCGCTGGCCAAACAGTCTAGCCAGCTAGGCAAGGCGCTATTTTCATAGCCAAAGAGACTCATTAGCCGCTCTGTCGGCGCAATCTCCACGCCCAAACCCTGTAAAAACTGCACCCGAGCCGTCGGCGAACTTTGAAACGCGCGCCGGCGATCGAGCAGATCGGCCTCGCGTAATAGACCGCCGGTTTGGGCACTAAAGCCAGGAAAGAAGAAGAACTTGTGTAAGCCCTTGGCTTGCAGTGAGGGCAGGCCGTGGCAGCCCTCAACCCAGTCTTCGGCGCTGAGATATTCCAGGTTGAGCCACAGCGAGGGGCGCTCACGCTCGGCCATGGCGGCTATATAGGCGGCTGGCAAATCGCACGCGAAGGCCTCGATGACCACATCGGCGGCCTCGGCACCGGGCCACTGGGTTGGCCACTGTTTGACGGTAACGCCGCTCAGGCTTTGCTCATCGAGGTTGGTATCGGCCTCCGGGCAGAGCGGGCAGAGGGCATTCAGATCATCGACCCAAAGGCAGACGGCCATATCCTGCTCGGCGACCAATTGGCGCGCCAAGCGCCAAGTCACCCCGATATCGCCAAAGTTATCGACAACACGGCAAAAGATGTCCCAGCGAGTACGCATAAAAACCTGCTCTAATGAAGTAAGGGGTGAGTGACCGTCCCACGACCTGGGTCAGCGGTGTGGTGCAGGTCAGCATCTTACCGCCCAGGTGCGGCCGCGTCACGCGGGTGAGGCATCTGTGTTGTCCTGCGTTGTTGAGCCGCTATGCTACCCTTAGCAAATCAGGTACCTGTTGCAAGGAGAACAACCGATGAAAGCAATTATCTACCGTCAATACGGCGCTGCCGAGGTACTGCAGTTGGCCGACCGACCGACCCCGAGTCCGTTGGCGAATGAAGTGTTGATCCGAGTGCATGCCGCAGAGGCGACCAAATCCGACTGTGAGTTGCGCAGCTTCCACTTTCCGGTGCAATGGTTCTGGCTGCCATTGCGGCTTGCCCTGGGCATCCGCAAACCCAAGCGGCAGATCTTGGGCGGTTATTTTGCCGGGCAAATTACTCAGGTGGGTGCGGCGGTGCAAAATCTCGCACCCGGCGAGCGGGTGTTTGGCTCCAGCCAGCTGCGCTTTGGCGCCTATGGCGAATACCTGTGTCTGCCGAGTGATTACACCCTGGCCACCATTCCCGATGGCCTGTCCTATGCCGAGGCGGCCGCGGTGCCACTCGGTGGCTTGAATGCGCTGCATTTTATGGATCGGGCGGGCATTCAAGCGGGCGAGCATGTATTGATCAATGGTGCCGGTGGCAGCATCGGAACCTATGCCGTGCAAATCGCCAAACAACGGGGTGCGCAGGTCACCGCCGTCGACAGCGGCACCAAGGCCGCGCTACTGCGCGGGCTTGGCGCCGATCGGGTGATCGATTATCGTCAGACCGACTTTCGCCAGAGTCCGGCCAGCTATGACGTTATCTTGGATATGGTGGCGTCCAGTCCCTATGGCCGCACGATGCGCGCGCTGCGTCCGAAGGGCCGATATCTGATGGCTAACCCGACCCTATTGAAAATGCTGCAGTCCGTTGTGACCTCAATATTTTCAAGCCAGCGAGCCCTGTTCGCCTTTGCCGGTGAAACTCGCGCAGAATTACACTGCTTGCAGCAGATGCTCAGCACCGGCGAATTAAAGGCTGTGGTGGACCGAGTGTATCCGATGAGTGAGGCGGTCGATGCGCATCGGCGAGTGGAGTCCGAACAACGCCTAGGCAGTGTGGTGATACAGATCGGCACAGCCGAATCGTGAGAGTATGCGCTGTTATCTGGATGGCTTCTTTCGGGCCGAGGCATAGATGATTTGCGCCGGATCGATATCGGGCCGATTGCGAATAATATTGGGCAACGCTCGGCAATAGCTGAGTGGCACACCCAAATCCCGGAGCAATTGGCTGGCAGTCATTGGCTCGCTCTGTTGAGCAAGGTACCAGCGCACCCGATCTGCCACCGCATAGGGTATGGCCGGCATTCGTTCCGCGCTGACCGCAATCTTATCGTCCCATGAAATCAAACCCGGCTGGATGACTTGGCCAAAATAACCACGCTGGTGCAAAATCGCCTTGGTACTAACCACACCGGTGATCTTCTTGCACGGTTCACAGTGAAAGGTTAGGCGGACTTTGACCGCGCCGATGGTGATCACAGTGCCCGAAGGTAGGTCATGAATATTGGTGCTGCCCCGAATAACCACGTTGGCTCTGAGCGCGGTGGCCGAGAGCGCAAAGCCATCCAAGGTTGCTTGGGGCACAAATAGAATTTGTCGCCAAGGGTGGGTGTCTTGATGGGCGACTATGCCGCTGAGCGACAGCTCTAGCGTTTGGCTCGAAGTAGCAGTGCCATCAAGGGTGTAGTGAGCTAAGTTGCTGATATTCAATGGAGGTTCTCAGGCTGGCTATGCAATAGTAATGGTGGTGGTCACTAGGCCCACAACGAGCAGCGTCCGTTGCCGGACCGCTGCGCATCGCCGCTGCCTAGAGCACGTCGCGCCAGGAGTGTTGCGGTGCAAAGCCGACCAGTCGTTTGGCCTTGTTATTGGCATAGAACGTCTCATTGGGACCCATGTCGCGCTTTTGCGGCACGCCCCGATAGAAGCGTTCGATAACGGCTTGATTGCTAATGCCGACCGACAGATCGTCGTTTGAGACATTAAAAACTTCATAGCCTAGGCCATCGGTTTTAAGACAACAGTCGACCATATGACCGAGGTCACGGGCGTCGATGTAGGCAAAGATATTGCGCCGGCGCAGCTCAGGCTGGTCTAAGAAGGCGGGGAAATTGGTCGCGTATTCGTGCGGCTCAATCACATTGTTAATGCGCAAGCCGTAAATATCAAAACCGCTCCGGGCTTGAAACGAGCGGGCGGTGATCTCGTTAACCACCTTCGACATGGCATAGCTGTCTTGCGGAATCGTCGGGTGATCTTCATCGATGGGAATGTAGTCGGGTTTTTTATCACCATCGGCAAAGCAGATGCCGTAGGTCGTTTCCGAGGAGGCAAAGATGACTTTGCGAATGCCCAACTTAACGGCCGCGTCGAGCACGTTATAGGTGCTTAGCGTATTGATGCGATAGGTTTCGTTGTCGGGCCGAATCAGAATGCATGGGATCGCGGCAAAGTGCACGACCGCATCATAGCTCGGCACGCCGGTGCCGGATTCAAGCTCATCAAAACCGGCATAGGCGTGCAGGGCGTTGAAGACTTGGCCCGCATCGGTGAGATCAACTCGTAGCGAATCAACGCCAGGCAGATCAAGCGGCATTAGGTCCGCATTGGTGACACGGTGGCCCTGCTCGAGTAAATGCGCGATCGCATGTTTGCCGGCCTTGCCACTGCCGCCGGTGAATAAGATTCGCATGGCTTGATTCCTGAGCGACTGAAAGAGGTGTCTAGAATAGACCTACAGCCGCATTTTGACCACGTTAATCCTGCCCATCTTTAGTCGAAACCTAGGGCGGTGTTGTCGAGAACCTAGGTGACCTGTCGGCCATAGAGGCGAGGAGGGCCTGCACGGTGTTTAAGGTTGATCTGGGTCGATGGCATTGGCGCAATAGTTGGGCTAACTTTTAGCCGCTATTGGATAAAAATATAAAATAGTCTTAGGCTATCGATGAAATATATTTAATAGTAAAAAAATATCAAATAGAGGAAGGGAGCTTGTACTATCAATGCGACATTCGGTCGGACTGGTAGAGGATGTTTTTTTAAACACGAAACAGGAGATTAACCGATGTCAGAATCCAAATGTCCGGTGATGCACGGTGGTGCCACAGTAAGCCGTACGTCAAACGTTGAATGGTGGCCGAAGGCGCTCAACCTAGACATTCTGCACCAACATGATACTAAGACCAACCCGATGGGAGCCGCTTTTAACTATCGTCACGAGGTCACCAAACTCGATACAACCGCCTTAAAGCAAGACCTACACGCCTTGATGACCAGCAGCCAAGATTGGTGGCCGTCAGATTGGGGCCATTACGGTGGCCTGATGATTCGTATGTCTTGGCATGCGGCCGGGACCTACCGCAGCGCCGACGGTCGAGGCGGAGCCGGAACCGGCAACCAACGCTTTGCGCCGCTTAATTCGTGGCCGGATAACGTCAATCTGGATAAGGCGCGTCGTTTGCTCTGGCCAATTAAGAAAAAATACGGCAACAAGCTCAGCTGGGCCGATTTGATTGCCTATGCCGGTACCATGGCCTATGAGTCTATGGGTCTGAAGACCTTCGGCTTCGCCTTCGGCCGGGCGGATATTTGGCATCCAGAAAAGGACATCTATTGGGGTGCCGAAAAAGCATGGCTTGCCCCAACCGATAATCCCGATAGCCGCTACTCGGGCGACCGTAATCTCGTCAACCCACTCGCCGCGGTGATGATGGGTCTGATCTATGTCAATCCAGAAGGCGTGGACGGTAATCCGGATCCGCTCAAGACCGCTCATGATGTGCGCGAAACCTTTGCCCGCATGGCCATGAACGATGAAGAAACCGTGGCCTTAACGGCTGGCGGTCACACCGTTGGCAAGGCGCACGGTAACGGCAGTCCGGATCTATTAGGACCGGAACCGGAAGGCGCGAGTATCGATGATCAGGGCTTGGGTTGGTTAAATAAGACCAAGCGCGGTGTGGGTCGAGACACCATGTCCAGTGGTATTGAAGGTGCCTGGACGACGCACCCAACCGAGTGGGACAACGGCTATTTCCATCTATTATTGAACTACGAGTGGGAACTGAAGAAGAGCCCGGCCGGCGCATGGCAGTGGCAACCGATCAATATCAAAGAAGAAGACATGCCCGTTGATGTTGAAGATCCGTCGATCCGTTGCAACCCGATCATGACCGATGCCGATATGGCCCTGAAGATGGACCCGGCCTATCGCAAAATCTCGGAACGATTCCACCGGGAACCCGACTACTTCTCCGATGTCTTCGCGCGCGCTTGGTTTAAGCTGACCCACCGCGATATGGGACCCAAGGCCCGCTACATTAGCCCGGATGTGCCCAGTGAAGCGCTTATCTGGCAAGATCCGGTGCCCGCCGGTCGAGCCGACTTTGATGTTCAGGCTGTGCAGGCCAAAATTGTGGCCAGTGGCCTGAGCATTGGCGATCTGGTTGCCACCGCCTGGGACAGCGCGCGTACCTTCCGAGGTTCGGATATGCGCGGTGGGGCCAATGGTGCCCGGATCCGCCTGGCGCCGCAGAAAGACTGGCAGGGCAATGAGCCGGCTCGATTGACCAAGGTACTGGCCGTACTTGAACAGATCGCCGCCCAGAGCGGTGCCAGTGTCGCGGATGTCATTGTGCTCGCCGGTAACGTCGGTGTTGAGCAGGCCGCCAAAGCCGCTGGCTTCGAGACCAAGGTACCGTTCTCGCCCGGTCGCGGCGATGCCACACAGGAGATGACCGATGTGGACTCGTTTGAGGTCTTGGAACCGCTCTATGATGGCTACCGTAACTGGCAACAGCAGGACTATGCCGTGAGCGCGGAAGAGCTCATGCTCGATCGTACCCAGCTCATGGGACTGACAGCGCATGAGATGACCGTTCTGGTCGGTGGCATGCGCGTTCTGGGCACCAACCATAACGCTAGCAAGCACGGTGTGTTTACGGACCAGGAAGGGGCACTGACCAATGATTTCTTCGTGAACCTAACGGACATGAATTATAGCTGGATTCCGACCAGTGATAATCTGTATGAAATCCGCGATCGGGCATCGGACACAGTCAAGTGGACAGCGACTCGTGTTGATCTGGTGTTTGGATCCAATTCGATCCTGCGAGCCTATGCCGAAGTGTATGCCCAGGACGACAACAAAGAAAAATTTGTGCACGACTTTGTTGCCGCCTGGACCAAGGTGATGAATGCGGATCGTTTCGATCTACCGTGAAGCTGACAACCTGTTATTGCGCTCGCATTGTTAGCGGCGCGGTGACGGGTCGAATGCCATTCTCTACAATAGGCTTGCGATGATTCACGAGTTAGGATGCATTATGTTCGCGGATGGTTCGAAGCCATAGCTACCGGTCGCCGAGCCTTGCAATAGGGTAAGAGGATTTTCTTTGATTATTAGAAAAGCAAGGCTAACGGATTGCCTGGACTTAGCGGCGCTATCGTTGCAGGTTTGGCTGCAGACCCACGCGACCCAGGGTCTGCGTGCAACAATTTCCCATTATGCCTTATCGACCTTTACCGAACGATCCTTTCAGCAGCGTTTAAAGGAGCCCGGGGCTGAAATCTGGGTAGCCCTAATAGAAGGGCATCTGGTGGGCTATATTGCTGTTGACTTGGGATCGTATTTCAACAGCAAGGCCAATGGTTATGAAGTCACAACCCTATATGTATCGGAACATTTTCAGGGCCAGGGTATCGGTCGGCAATTGCTTGAGACGGTAAAAAAGCAATATGGTCTGCCCTATTGGTTATCGGTCTGGGTGAAAAATGATCAGGCGATTAACTTCTATACTAAGCCGGGCCTAAGAGTGATTGGCGAGGTGAATTTTAATCTCGATGGCGAGCTGCACCAGAATCAGGTGTTCTCAAACACTTAAACTTGGCATTGGACTGTCGATTGTGAGCTCTATCGAAAAGAGTAACCTTATAGCACTTGGTTTAACACTTGCCTACGGTGCAAGGGTCTACCCTATAGGCGGGGCCATTAATCTCTCCAGCTCCACAGCCAATAGATCGAATACCACCCGCACTCGGCGACTGGTATGAAGCCCCCTGTGTACCGTTAGCCAAACGGGCGATCTATAGTATTCATCCTCTGGCAGTACTCGACTCACGGCGGGCTCACGATCGCCGATATTGTCTGGCATGAGCCCAATACCCAGCCCCTGTTTCACATAGGACCAATGCGTCATATAACTGTTGGTCTGCAGTGGGAAGTTCGCCTGCGTTAGGTTATAGCCCATCGCATTGAAGCCATTGAGCAAAACACTGGTATTCTCAAAACTTATAAAGTTGGCTAGGCATAGGGTTTGTTTGGTGAGCGCCTCAGGGAAGCGTTGCAGGTACGATGTGCTGGCATAAAGCCGCGCGCAGATGTCGCCGATTTTCTTGGCAATGAGTTCCGGTTGGGTCGGTCTGAAATTGCGAATGGCGATGTCTGCTTCATGCAGCTGTAGGTCACTGACCGAATTAGTCGAAACAATCTCAATGATGATTTTGGGTTCGTTATGCCGCAGTTGGTCGATAATCGGCCCGAGCCAGAAGGCGGCGTGGACCTCACTGGCCGATATGCAAACAGTGCCTTCGAGCTCCTGAGATTGGCCACTGGCGGTCAAGGCGACGCTGTTGGCCGCATCCGCCATTCGCTTTACATGTTCCAAGAGCTCTAAGCCGCTCGGCGTTAGAATGAGGCTATGGCCCACGCGCTCAAACAGGACGACATCCAGTTCCTGTTCCAGGGCCGCTACTTGCCGGCCGAGGGTCGGCTGTGTCAGCCCGAGCACACGCGCGGCACCGGACAACGTGCCTTCTTCCGCCGTGGCCAGGAATGCTCTTGCTCGGTTCCAATCAAAGCCTATCTTCTTCCAATCCATGCGTTTTTGCATACTCATCATGCCATCGTCGGCAATTTTTATTCTAGTGTGTATGGATTAGGATGTCGATCTGAAGTCGCCACGACAGTCGATCTGCATTCATGCAGAGTTGGAGTGTTGCGCCGGCTGATCATCCATCAACCGAAAAGAGAGGATTTTATGACCCATTCACCCCAACGTTCCGGCAGGCTCTTTGGTATCTTCTTTATTCTGACCTTTCTGTCCTATGGCATTGGCAGTGGCTTAACCGAATTCGCGACCGGCACCACCGATCTACTGACACAGGTAGCGCAGCATAGAGCGCACCTCATTACAGGTGTCATCCTGATGGCCATTTGCCATAGCCTGTTTAATATTGCCCTGCCATCGTTGATGCTACCGATTCTAAAACACCACAGTGCGTCAATTGTCTATGCCTACTATGGCATTGCCATCGCAGCGACGACGACATTGGTGGTGGGAACCGTGTTTCTACTGATGCTGTTGCCACTGAGTGAAGGTGGAGTAGGATCTTTGGAGCTGGCGAAAATCCTCAAGCAAGGCAGCTTCTATGCGTATCAACTGGGCATGGCCTTGTGGGGTTTTGGCGGCATACTGCTGTGCGGGTTGTTGTATCAGTCCAAGGGGGTACCGACCTTTTTCCCGGTTTGGGGCCTAATTGGCTATATCATATTTATTGCTGGAACGGTTTTTGAATTATTCGGCGTACCGGTCGGCGTCCTGTTGTCTTTGCCGGGCGGTTTGTTTGAAGTCGGTTTGAGTATTTGGCTGATTACCAAAGGCTTTAGGGTGGTTTAATTGGTGTATCAACCTAGGTCACAGCATCCGCAGCTATCGCGGGTCCGATGGCTGTGCGGCAGCACCATTCGCCCTTTTAAATAGAGACCGGCGCAGGGCTGCATTGCGTGCAGCTCATCGCCTGCCTATAGTAGCCGCACTTACCCCATTGGAACCTCCTATGCGCGTGCTGCACACCTCCGACTGGCATCTGGGCCGACAGTTCCACAATGTCAGCCTGCTCGAGGATCAGCGCCATGTTTTGCAGCAGCTGATTGAGCGCGTGCGCACCGAGGCCTGTGACGTGGTGCTAATCGCCGGCGATATCTATGACCGGTCGGTGCCGCCGGCTGAGGCCGTGGCGCTGTTGAATGAGACGCTATCGACCCTTTGTCTGGATATGGGGGTCGCGGTGGTGATGATCAGTGGTAATCACGACGGACCAGAGCGCTTGGGCTTTGGCGCCGATCTACTGCAGTCGGCCGGCCTGCATATTATCAGCGACCTGGACCATATCACTCGGCCGGTGGTGATTGAACGGGCCGGTCAGAGTGTGCACTTCTATGCTATTCCCTTCTGTACGCCGGAGCGGGTCCGGCACCAGTTTCAGGTGCCGGTGCACAGCTTCGATGCGGCCCATAGCTATCTGGTGGATGAAATTCGCAAGCACCTTGCGCAAGACGCGCCGGGCACGATAAATGTATTGCTCAGTCATTGCTTTGTCGGCGGTGCGCTGGTCAGTGAGTCGGAGCGGCCGCTGTCGATCGGCGGCGCCGATACGGTGAGTTGGCAGCCGATGACCGATTTCGACTATGTCGCGCTCGGCCATTTGCATGCACCGCAGTTTCGCGGTCAGGAGCAGATCCGCTATTGCGGTTCGCTGTTAAAATACAGCTTCTCCGAAGTGAGCCAGGACAAGGGCGTGGTTATTATTGATCTGCTTCCGGGCCAACCCGCCCAGATCCGCACCGAAGCCTTGGTCGCGCAACGCGGCATGCGCATCATCGAAGGGACGTTTGACACCATAGTGGCCGCTGCCTTTGACGACCCGCAGTCCGACGACTACCTGCTGATTCGCCTGACCGACAAGACCGCTATTCTCGATGCCATGGGCAAGTTACGTGGCCTCTACCCGAACCTGCTGCATCTGGAAAAGCCCGGCGTGATGGTCGACAACCCGCTCGGGTCGCTGTCGAAAGAACAGCTCAAGCGCAGTGAATTCGAGCTCTTTGCCGACTTCTTTGAACAAACGCTGGGCGAGGCCATGCTACCGGCCCAAAGCGAGGCCTTGGCGCGGGTGATTGGCGCTCTGCATCAGAGCGAATCCCGGACGAGTGCGCCGGTTGAACCAGGCGGCGCAAGCGCGAGCCCAGGAGAGCCATCATGAAACCTATTCAGCTGTCGATCCAGGCCTTTGGTCCCTTTGCCGGGACCGAGCGGATCAACTTCCAGGCACTCGGTGTCACCCCGCTGTTTCTGATTAACGGCCCAACCGGCGCCGGCAAGAGTACGGTGCTCGATGCCATCTGTTTTGCCCTCTATGGCCAGACTACTGGCAATGAACGCGAAGCCGTCTTTATGCGCTGCGATCTGTCTGCCCCCGACTTGGACACCGAGGTGGTGTTCGACTTCAGTCTGGCCGACCAGGTCTATCGCATTTACCGCCGGCCACAGCAGGAAGTGGCCAAGAAGGTCGGCGCGGGCACCACGCTGCGCGCGCCCAGTGGCTCGGTCTATCGTATCGCCGCGGCCGATTTTGTCGCGCCGTTCGATGAAAGCCAAGCCAGCCTCCTGGCGCTCAAGGGCATCAAGGAGATCAATGAATGGGTCAAAACCACTACCGGTCTGAGTGCCGAGCAGTTTCGCCAGGTGATGGTGTTGCCCCAGGGGCAATTTCGCAAGTTGCTCTTGGCCGACTCAGACGAGCGCGAGCAGATCTTCAGTCAGCTGTTTCAGACGCAAATTTTCAAACAGATTGAAGACCGGCTCAAAAGCGAGTCGGCCCAGTTGCGCAGCGAACGCAAAAGCCTGCGCGATCACGCCGAGGGGCTCTTGGCCTCGGTGCATCTGAGCGATGGCGAGAGCCTGGTCTTGCAGCTGGCCGAACTCGAACCGCGTTTCCTCGCCGAACAGGCGGCGTTTCAGCAGGCCGAGGTCGTGGCGGCCGCAGCCGCACAGGCCGTGGCGCAGGCCAATAGCCTGACCGATAAGTTCGCCCAATTCGAGCATTTGCAGCTTGAGCAGGCCGAGCTGATGGCCCAGGCGCCTGCCATGCAACAGCAGGCCATTCGGTTGCAGCAAGCCGAGGCGGCACGCGCCATTGCGCCCTATCAGCGGACACTGATTGACCAACAGGATCGATTGCTGCAGGAACAAGCAGCACAGCAACAGCTCGGCGCTCAAATCGAACAGCTTCGGACAGACCAAACGCTGGCGCAGAGTCGATTCAGCGCGGCCGCGCAAGACTGGCAACAACTCGACGCCCATAAGGCCGAACTGTCGGCCTGGCAGGCGAAACAGCAAGGCCTGCAAGCCTTGACCGAACAGCTGGCCCAGATGCAGCGCGCTCAAGCCAATAGCGCCCAGGCCGTTCAGGCAGTAGGTCAAATAACCGATCGGCAACGGCTCCTGCAGGAACAGCGCGCGCAACTGGATGCATTGCAGCACGAGCAGGGCCGTCAACTGCAGCAACTGCCGCAGCTCAAGGTCGACCTGGAGCACTGCAAACGCCAGGGGCTATTGAAGAAGCAGTGGCACGATCTGCAAACCAGCCTGAGCGAGGGCCAGGAGCAACTCAGTCAAGACCAACTGCTGCTCGGCCAAGCCGAGCGCGCGGCAGAGCAGGCCGAACTCAGCGCCAAACAGACCGAGCTGGCCTGGCATCAGGGTCAGGCCGCGGAACTGGCGCGTCAGCTCAATGATGATCAAGCCTGTCTGGTCTGTGGCAGCCTGACGCATCCCAACCCGGCCCACCTGGCCGCCGGGGCGGTGCTCACCACCAAGACCGAGCTGGATCGAGTGCGCGCCCTAGCCGGCCAAGCCCAGCAGGGCGTCGCGGCGGTGCAGGTTCGGGTACAACAGCAGGCCTTTGCCCTGACGCAACAGCAGCAGCGGGCCGACGAACTGTGGGCCGAGATCGGCGCGCAGGCCGAGCAATCGATCGATTGGTTTCGGGCGCAATGGCACAGCCTCAACCAACAGATCCAACAGTTGCTGGTGGTGCAGCACAAGCAGCAGAGTGAACTGGCGCAGATCGAAGCGGGCGACAACGAGCGGCTCGAACTCGATGCCGCCCTGAGTCGGGCTACCCTAAACCGTGATCAATGTGTGCAGGTCGAGGCTGAATACCGTGCGGCGGTGCAGCAACTGGAACAGCAAATCCCCGAGGCGGACCGAGAGCCGGGTCGAGTAGCCGACCAACTGAATCGGCTGGCGCAGTTGATTGCACAGATCGACAGTCGCTATCTAAGCAGTCAACAAGCGTTGCAGGGCGTGCAGCAACAGTTGGTCAGTCAGCAGTCTCTGCAGGCCGATCGACTGAGCCGTATCGCAACCTTAACCACCGACATCGAGCAACGCCAACTGACCTGGGCTGCACAGCTGAGCCAGGCCGGCTTCGCCAGCGTGGCCTTGTTTCAGGCCGCTCTGCTCGAGGCCGGCCCGCTTTCGGCATTGGTGGCCGAGCTCAAGGCCTATCATCAGCGCGTCGCCGAACTGACCGGCCGCATGGCCCAAAGCGAAGGAGAACTGGCGCAGCACAGCCGACCCGATCTGCCGGCCTTAGCGCAGGCACTCGAGGCCGCCGATGCGCAGAAGAAGCTGGCTCGCCAAGGTTTGAGCGCGACCACCAGCGAGCGCGACTCACTGCTGCGGGTCAGTAAGTTGTTGCAGAAAAACCAAGGGGACTTGGCGCAAGTTGAGGCCGATTACCGCATTTACGGCACCCTGTCGGATGTCGCCAGTGGGCAAAGCGGCAATCGTATTAGCCTGCAACGCTTTGTGCTCGGGGTCTTGCTGGATGATGTTCTGCGCGAGGCCAGCCAGCGCTTGCAGCTGATGAGCAAGGGCCGCTATATTCTCAAACGCAAACTGGAGCGCAGCAAGGGCAACAAGACCTCGGGTCTGGAACTGGAGATTGAAGACGCCTACTCAAGCGCCACTCGGCCGGCCAATACCCTGTCCGGGGGTGAGTCCTTTATGGCGGCACTG
>ENA-OQVM01002229-OQVM01002229.1-marine-metagenome-genome-assembly--contig:-NODE-2229-length-23174-cov-4.988830_pt1 | contig 23174 bp, 14 predicted proteins | sample MGYA00237776_ERZ505498 | MGnify/ENA primary metagenome ERZ505498 (study PRJEB26159, sample SAMN06265151) | marine metagenome | isolation source: Helgoland LTER site | place: Germany:Helgoland, sampling... | reverse complement strand
CCGGAATCGACTTGGAAGCATTTGCTAAGAAAGTAGCTGAAGAAACTGCTGCTAAAATTGCAATGAAACAAGCCGAACAAAAAGCCGCTGACGAAGCGCAATCAAAAATCGCAGCTGACGCTGTAGAAGCAAAAGCTGCTCAAGACGAGCAAGTTAAATCAGTAATCACATCAGGCATTGAGTCTGGCGTTGAGCGCTTAGAAGCTGACATGAAGGCTGACTTCGAAAAAGCTCACGGCGATGAAATCAGTGAGTTGATGAAAAAATACGAAGCTGATGTTGCAGAAAAATCTGCAGAATTAGAAGCTATGCGTAATAGTAAAATGGAATTTGCTCGCGAAGGCAAGCATTCTATCAAAGACTTTGGCAACGAAGCTCTTCAAGCAGAAGTTTTAGGTAAGATTACTGGTAAAGGTTGGGACACTGACTATGCTAAAGGTCTTATGGAAAAAACTGCTGCAGTCGTTCCTGGCGCTGCAACTACTTCTGTAAATGACTTTGCAGTTTCTTATACTGATGCTTTCGAGCAAGCAGTAGGCTTAGAAACTAAACTTGGCGGCGTTTTCGAAGAAATTCAAATGCAATCAGCCTCGTTAGTAATTCCTTTCTTAGGTGAGGTAAACCCTGCGAGTTTCGGTACTAGCACAGGTCTTTTGGCTTCTGCTAACTCTCTAGAGTTAGATGGTGTTAGTGATGATGATTTAGATATCGCTAACCGCGTAATCGTAGCAGAGCGTTTAGTTGCTGGTACTTACATTGATAATCATGTTGACGAAGGTCAGTTGATTAGCTTCCTTCCAATGATTAACGCTGCTATCGCACGTGCTCACGGTCAAGCTATTGATAGTGCTATTCTTTATGGTACTGCTGGTGCAACTGTTGGTGTTCTTGATAATTTAGGAGCTAGCACAGGTGTTGTAGGCGCTCACGCAGGCTTCGGTACTGCAGTAAGTACTGCTTTCCAAAATGATAATACTACAGGCTTAACAGCTGCTGAATTACTTACAGCTCGTGCAAGCATGGGTGTACATGGTACTAATCCAGATGACCTAGTATATGTAGTTAACCTTGCAGGTTACTATGACTTACTAGTAGATACTGATTTTGATACTATTGATGAAGTAGGTGCTTTAGCTACTCGTGTAACTGGTCAAGTTGGTATGTTATTTGGCTCACCGGTTATCGTTAGTGATCAAATCTCAGCTGCAGCTACTGGTACAGCTTATGGTGCAATTCTTAACGTTAAATCAACCTTAATCGGTCGATTAAAAGGCGTTAATATTGAAACTGAGTACAAGCCTTCTGAGCAACGTACTGGCATTATTGCAAGTCAATCTATTGGTGTTAAGCTTATCCAAGCTGCGACTTCTAATATTGCATTGTATCACACTGTAGACTAATAGTAGTATTCTACTTAAACTTCGGGGTGGTTCGCCGCCCCCAAGTTTTTACTAATGGACTTATAATATGACAGTTTCAATTAATGGTACAGACTTAATCTCCTTAGCCGGTTACAAAACGCGGGCAGGTATTTCTTCGTCTTCAGAAGACTCAAAGTTAGAGGCCATTATAGATTCAGTGAGTCAATTAGTAAAAACTTATTGTGGAGTTAGTTTTGTAGATTTTTATTCACAACCTAAGACTGAGTATATTTCTAATATGTACTCGACCCACCTTGTGCCTCTTACCGAAAGTCCTGTAAGAAATCTACAGTCGGTAAAAGAAAGGAGCTCTCCTACTCAGGACTATAAAGTATTGTCTGAAAACTCTGACTATGTACTTGATAGCACAACAGACTCTTTATTTAGGGTAGAGGGTACAGGGTATAAAAGCTGGGCATCTGGTCCTAATTCTGTACAAGTAACTTATACAGCAGGATACGAGACACTACCAAAGGATTTAATATTAGCAGTAGTAGACTTAATTACTTACTACCACAAAAACGAACAAAAGGCAAGACAGACTATTGCAGGAGCCACTTTGCAGAATAATAGTACTACTAGCCATAGCGATCATATTGGATTCCCTGACCATATTAAGAGAATTCTAGATCTTTATAAAGTACTGTAATGGCCCGTAAGAATCTATTAGATACTTTAAATCTTATAGAGAAGAGAATATATAGTAACTCAAAAGAGTTTAGAGCGTTAGTTTCAGACAGAAAAGCGCATTCTATAACTGTAGATAAGAAAGACTTAATTTTTCAAGTTAGTGCAGAAATGAGATTTAGGTTAGGGCTTAAAGAGCTTCCTGACGAAATGAAACAAGTAATAGAACGTCAAGTTACTGTTATGTGCAGAAAGTTTTATACCGCTTTGCATCCTAAAAAATTCAATAGTAGCAGAAAGACGTACGAAACCAGTGGGTTGACAGGTACTGCGACTAGCTTTACTGTAGTATATGCTGCAAAAAGCGTAACAGATACAACGAATGTATTTAAACGCTTTAAGACTATAAAACAGCAAATACAAAAACCGCTGCTCCAGGCTCTAAACAAAGAAATAGCAAGCCTGAATAAAGGAAAGCGAAAGGGTAACAGGTTCAGTAATATAAACGCTAAAGGAGCGGGCTTCTTAGATATAGGCCATGGTGATGACTCAAGTGTTAGTTTACAGAGGCAACAAGAAGTAAATAAAGCTTTGTTTAACTTCGACACTAGTAACTCTCCTTTAGCACATAAATTCTTAGGAGAGCTAAGAGATAATTTAGGGCTGAAAGGTAGCAGAGTAAATGGAAGAAACTCAGATACCATTAGCATCTCTCTAGAAAGTAAAAATATAAACCGAGACTCTTTTTCCAAAGGAGAAGTAGCGGGGTTGAACAAAGCCATAAAAGCAGAAATAGAAAAGCTAGGGGGCCAATATTGGGTTGATCAAGAAGGTTCCGACTCCAAAGCTACCAAAGTAGAAAAAGAGATAGTAGACGCGTTTGTTTCTAGCCTAAAAGGTGTTAAGAAAAAAGTTAAAAGAGCTAAGAAAGGCCCGATTAAAAAAGCAAATACATCAGGCGTTAAGAGCAAAGGAAGAAAAACTAAAGCATCTGTAGGAGCAGCATTCAAAGATACTAGTGCCGCAAAAACAAAAACAAGAAAATTAAATAAAAAAGGTCTTGCATCCACACCTTTACAGCTCATAGGCATAATGAACCAGAGATTGCCTCAAGAAGTAAGAGAGAATATGCAAACACCTGCGCTAGTAAATAGAACTGGTAGATTTGCAGATAGCGTAAAAATAACAGATATTAATAGTACGGCCAAAGGGTTCGCCAGTGTAGGGTATACCTATGATAGAGACAACTATGGTCAGTATGAGTCCACTAGTGGCAGCAGATGGGCTGACCCAGATAGAGACCCCAGAATTTTAATAGATAGATCAATACGAGAGATAGCTGCAACAGCAGCATTAGGTAGATTTTTTACTAGGAGAGTTTAATGTCAACAAGAGATTATACAACGAGACGCCAAAGTATTATCAATGCTCTTGTAGTTAAACTTAAAACTATAAACGGGGAGGGAGACTTTCTCGCTAATTTAAACAACAATGTAAGCCCTCGTCTCAAGTTTTGGGACGAAGTAGATGACTTCCCAGCTATTCACTTAAATGCCGGGCAGGAAACTAGAGAGTATCAAGCAGCAGGCTATAAAGATCGCTTCCTTAGCGTAACAGTACGCTGCTATGTAAACGAAGAAGACGCAGTAGACGCGTTAGACAAATTACTGGAAGACGTAGAGGCTGTCTTAGAGACAAATTCTAGGTTGAGTTATACAGATCGACAAGGTGATAATCACACTACACAACAAATTTCCATAATTAGTATTGATACTGATGAGGGAGTGCTCGATCCTTTAGGCGTTGGAGAAATGCAAATAGAGGTTCGTTATTAGAAAATTCTGGCAGGAACAAACGTTCAAGACCAAGTCTTTTCAAGAAACATAGGAGATAAACTATGACAGCAGCAAATACTACATTATTTTTGCAAAGAGACACAAAAATATTTGTAACAAAAGCAGCAAACGCTAAAGCGTATGAGATTCCTGCTCTAGAAGGTCTTTCATTCTCTCAATCAGTTAATAATGCAACAGTTACTTTAAATGAAGCAAGTCCTGATGGCTCAACTCAACGACGCGGGTCAGCAGCTTTTGCAGAATCCTTAGCGCCCGCAGAATGGTCTTTTCAGACATATTTACGACCAACTTTAGAAACCAATGCTGGTACTTATGCCGCAGGTGATCGTGACCATGGTAACACACATGGCGCTGTAGAAGAGATTCTATGGGCAGCACTGGCAGGTAATTTAGCGGATTGTGACTTTCCTGCAGAGGGTAACGACAAAGATCTCACAGGCTGGACATTTGGAAGCACTAATGCAACTTTAGATTTTGCATCTTCAAATAAGCTCCAACTAGCCGAATTAGACATGATTTTTGCCTTGTCTGGAATGGGTTCATCATCGAATGAGGCTGAAAATGTTATATACCATTTACAAGACGCGGTTGTGAATGAAGTAAGTATTGATTTTGACATTGATGGTATTGCAACTTGTAGTTGGAGTGGTTTTGCTAAAAAAATCTCTGAAGTGACTGCAGGGGCTCGACCTGACGCCACTGCTGCAGGTTACTTCCAAAATATTAGTACTACAAATGTTATAACTGCAACTCCGAATGGAGACACAGTTACAGGAGAGAATACTTCTACTTCCAACTTTATTCAAAATAGATTAAGTGAAGTTACACTTGCTACTAATAGTGGAACAGATCCAAACAGCAACTACTTAGATGCGTACAGTGTTACACTAACGGGCGGTAATATTACAATTAGTAATAATATCTCGTATGTTACCCCCTCTATGATGCAAACAGTGAATCAACCTCTTGGACATGTAGTAGGCTCTAGAACAGTTTCAGGTAACTTAACTTGTTATGCAGACTCTACAGCAGGACGAAGTATTGATCTTTACGAAGATTTACAAGAAGCTAGTGTATTCGATGCTACTAATATGTTTGACATGAGAATCTACTTGGGAGGTAAAGCAAGTGCCTTCTTACCTAGTGGTCCAGGTGCTTTGTTCTTCTTACCTGCAGCGCATATCGATATCCCTACTCATAATATAGAAGATGTTATTAGTTTTGATATAGGATTTACTGGTCTAGCCAGTAACGGTGTATTCGCCGTCCATGCGGATACAGGAGTAGTTACACAGACTACTGCAGTAACCGCAACAAACTCATTAACTGCCACAAATGAGTTACTAGTTGTAATGACAGGAGCATAATCCTTCATAACTTAAAAAAGGGGCTTCGGCCCCTTTTTTACCTCCTAAAAAAAGTTCTTGACTTTTTCCTTGAATTAAAATATACTATCTATTATAAATTATTGGTACTAACTCTATTTGATTAGTACTCACATTCTGTAGAATTATTAAAAAGGTTATTTTTATGAGCGACACCCCTGTATCTTTGGCATCTTTGATGACGCCAAGCAAAACTGTAACATTAGATTTTCCCGGCTATAAGGATTTACAAGTCGACTTATGCTATCTAGGAAGGGATGAATTACTTAATTTACGTAAAAAATGTGTCTCTACTAAGTTCAATAAAAAAACGCATCAGCCAGAAGAAGCGTTAAATGAAGAAAAGTTTTTAACAGAGTACTGTAAGGCAGTAATTAAAGGGTGGACAGGTTTCAAATATTCTTACCTAGAAGAGCTTCTTTTGGTGGATATATCAAATCTAGACCCAGATGATGTGCTTCCGTTTACACAAGATAATGCAGAGACGTTAATGAAAAATTCTAACGGCTTTGACACTTGGGTATCAGAAACTGGAAGTGATCTAGAAAATTTTACTGGGCGCAAGTAGAGCGCATACAAGAACTACTACAAAAGCATATAAGAGAAGAAGACCAGACTTTTGATGTAGCTAAGTATCTACTAATTTGCGAACAAATGGGCGAACAGCCCGATCCACAAAAGATGCCGGTGAGCCCCTCAGTATTTCCTGCGGAGGTTCAGACGGCATTTTTTGTGCTCAACTTTTTAGAGGATAGCTGGGACGGCTCAAGTGGTTCCTACATGGGAAAGAAGTGGGATAATCTAGAATACTTATTTAAGTTATATGAAGTAGAAGATCCTAAAACTGTACTCTTTTTTATGAAGCTATACGAAGGGTGTTTAATAACTTACAGAGCGGACAAATCAGAAAAGAAAAGAAAAGCAGAAGAGCGAAAATCAAAAGCATCTTCAGGGGGCGGTAAGCAGTACGCTCATAATGTGAAACTATAATGGCTAAGAATAAGGTCGAGATAGATGTAAAAGTAGATGATAAAGGCACTACTGCGAAAGTAGGTGTCGGAGCAAAGAAAGCTGCTGAAAATTTAGATAAAGCAGGTAAGAGTGCTCATTCTACAGATCGCAGACTAAAAGGTGCTGCAGCAGCTTCTTCCAACACTACTAAAAACTTTTCTAAGATGTCTCAAGGCATCTCAGGCGGTCTAGTACCTGCCTACGCAACTCTTGCAGCTCAGCTATTTGCTGTTTCCGCTGCCTTCACCTTTTTAAAGCGTTCTGGCGATATAGTAACTCTTAAACGCGGTCAAGAAGCGTTTGCAGCAACAACAGGTGTTGCAATGCGCTCACTAGCAAAAGATATTATTGCAGCTACAGATGCGCAGATATCTTTTAAAGAAGCGTCTCAAGCTGCCGCTATTGGTGTAGCCTCCGGCCTCTCTCCTGAACAACTTACCAAGTTAGGTACTGCAGCTAAACAAACAGCTGCTATCCTAGGTAGAGATGTCACGGACTCTTTCAATCGTTTAGTAAAAGGCACAACAAAAGCAGAGCCAGAACTATTAGATGAATTAGGTATTATACTTCGCTTAGAAAAAGCAACAAATGACTACGCCCAATCTGTAGGAAAAACCGCAAAACAACTAAGTGCCTATGAAAGAACCCAAGCTGTAACTAATGACGTATTGGCCCAGGCCGAAACTAAGTTTGGTGCAATAGAGAAAGTTGTTGGAATAACTGTAAACCCTTTTAACCAGCTCGGAAAAGCTTTTGATGATATAATTATCACTTTACAGGAGTTTACAGCAGCAATAGCTGGCCCTCTAGCAAAAGTACTAACTGACTTTCCTTTATTAGTGGGGGGTGCATTTGCATTCTTTACAAAAGGCGTACTAACAGCCGCTATTCCTGGCTTGCAAGACTTTGGTAAGAATATGAAGCTAGTAGCTGCTAATGGAGTAGCAAATCTAGCTTCTTTGGAAGCTCAGGCTTTATCAACTCAAAGAGCTTTAGCTGCAGGTTTAGCAGATCCAAAAGCAGCAGCATCTATGGGTTCCATGGCGACTAAAGAGCTATCTGGAACTCTTCAAGCTTCTGGATTAGGTGGTGGTATATTTAAAAGAGCAGCAGCAGGTGGCTCGTTAGGTAACGCACAAATTGCGAAAATGAAAAAAGCCCTTGAAAAAATGTATGGAGATGCTAGCGACATTTCGGACGAAGCAATAAGTGGAATGATTGCAAATTTAGATGACCTTACACTTGCAAACAAGGTTGCACACGGTAAAATGAGTACTGATGGAGCATCCTGGGCAACTAAGAGTAAGTTGCGTTTTGCAGCTTTTTCTGCTCAAGGCAAAGCCGCATTTGCTAGTGTAGCATCAGCAGGTGCAAAGGCCATGGTATTTTTAGGCAGAGCAATGGCTGCTTTGGGAATTATCTCTTTAATATTTTCTCTAGGCGCTTTAGTGTACAACTTTTTCAAGGCAAAAAATGCAGGAGACGGTTTATCTAATACTTTAGACCTTCAAGCAAAGAGAATGGCTGTATTAAAAGAAAAGGTAAAAAGCACAACAGAAGAGTTTAAAAACTTTAATGCTGTTCAAAGTGTGATGGGAACAGATAGGGGAACAGGTTACAGCTTAGCTTTAGGGAATAGAATGTCTGCGCTGAGTAGCTCAGATTTAACAATGGGCTTAAAGAACGAAAGAACGGAAGGACTTGAAGATTTTCAAAAGAAAAGGGCTGAATACGATAAGCTAATGTCTCGAATAGATGCAATATATAAGGAAGGTGGCGTTCTCGATCAGATAGATAAGAAAGGCCGTTTTGAAAGAATAGATATAGATGGAAAACGCTACGGCGGCCAAAAAGAAAGTCTTAGACAACTAGCTACTAACAGAGCAACCCGCCTATCCGACCGCGCTGCAGATTTAGGGCCTGGTGTAGGAGGAGGTTTTAGCTACCACCAGTCTCAGAGTCAAGAAGGTATAATGGCTCAATTAGTTGATGAGCAAAAAGGTTTTACGGCAGCGCAACTAAAAAGCAGTAAGGCACTAAGAGAATACAATAAGGTATTGAATGACGCAACTTCAAAAACAGGTGCTCTTGATGCCAAAGAAATAAAAGCTCTTGCGACTAAAAGGGCGGTAGCTTCACAAGACTTGGTAAGAATAGGACAACTTGCTAGATTGAATAAGGATGCTGTAACTGCCATTACAAATACAGAAAATTCTATACTGCCCCAACATAAATATGCGTCAGCATTGACAGCGGTAAGAAATGCTATACAGGGAGCAGAAACAGCCGGAAATTTACTCAGCAAACAAGAACAAAAAAGACTAGAGCGTAATAAAGCCTTTTTGCCTGTACTCGAAAAGCTAATAAGATTGGAAAGAGACAAAGCAATGCTAACTTCGATAACTCAAGTAGAAAATGCAGAGATGACACAAATAGGACGAGGAAGTAGAGGTTTTCAAAACTACTCTGCTTCTGGTCAAAAAGAGAGCCAAAGGTTAGCAGAGCTTAACGCTCAAGAGACAAAAAGAACAAACTTACTTGCACATCGTTCCCTAATGGAGTCTCAGTTGGACTCTTTAACCGCAGGTAAAACCGCTTTAGAACTAGAACAGAATAAAGAAAAAATTGGGCAGGCAGAGCATCTGCTGAAATTAAAAAGTGATGAAATAGAACTGATAAACATCGCTACAGAGAGACTTCATGATGAGGGTAACGCGTACAAACGTATGGCAGAAAGTTCAGCTCTAGCTATAGAGTCCTCTCTTGGCAATGCCTTCGCCTCAATTGTAGATGGTAGTAGATCCGCTTCAGAGGCTATGAGCGATTTTGCAAAAAATGTACTTGCTTCTATCGCAAAAATAGCCGCCCATGAGCTAGCTGCTCAAATAATTGGAGGAATATTGGGCGCTTTTGGTGGCATGAAACTAGGCGCGGGTGCAGGTGCAACCTCCGCAAACTATACTACCAGCTACGCTGGCTACGCTAGACATGGTGGTGTATTTGAAAATGCACCTGGATATAGAACTGGAAAAGTTCCTGAATATGCTAGAGGGGGTATTGCAAAAGGACGCCAAGCAGGGTACCCTGCAATGCTTCATGGTACAGAGGCAGTAATACCTTTACCCAACGGACAAAAAGTACCTGTAGAAGTCAAAAACGGTGGAGGAGATCAAAACAATATTAACATAACCATTAACAGCGAAGGCGGCACTCAAATGGAAGGAAATAACGAACAACAAAAACAGATCGGAAAAGCAATTTCACTAGCCGTACAAAAAGAACTGGTAAATCAAAAAAGACCCGGGGGCATACTTAGCTCTTATGGAGCAGCATAATGGCAATAGGATTTCAAGACTTGAACGGAACTTTTAGGCTATTTGATAAAGGGGTATCTGTTGAAAACTCTCCAAATGTAAGAGTTTCGCAGTTTGGAGATGGCTATCAACAAAGACTTTCTTACGGACTTAATAGTAATCGCCAAACGCTATCTGCGTCTTTCACCGACAGAAGTAAAGAAGAGATAGATGCTATAGTTACTTTTTTTGAGTCGTTACAAGGGGTTCGTTCTTTTGAAGTAACTTTACCTTATGGAGGCGATGGAGTACCTGCAACTATTGATCCTACAGAAAAAACATTAAGAGTTATTTGTTCACAATGGAACCAGATATATACATATGATAACTTCTATTCTTTAACAGCACAATTTAAGCGAGTATACGAAACAAATGCGCAATAATAATGAAGCGACAGAACAGGCCCAGAAATTAGAGATAGAAAATGTTGTTAAACTCTTCACTATTTATACTAATTCCGGAGCTATTCTCAACCTAGTAAATTCATCTTCAGAAGGAGGAGTAGAGGACGTGCAACTAGGTAATGTAACCTTTTCGACATTACCCATAGATATGGATGAGCAGTCTTTTACCTCAGAGGGCCCAGCAGCTAGGCCCACTCTTTCAGTTGCCAATATTTCAGGAGCTTTTTCAGATTCTGACTATGCGAACTCAGATCAATTTGAAGATATACTAGGAGCTTCTGTACTCATTAGAACAACTTTTAAAAAGTTTCTAAATAGATTCAATTCTGAGTATCCTTCAGGTAGCCAGACAGATATAGAGAATTATTTGCCTCTTGTACGAAAAGATAAGTATATTATTGATAGAATTTCTAGTAAAAACATAATGCAGATTACTTTTGAACTTGCATCTGTTTTTGACTTACATAATGTAAAAATACCTTCTAAGACTATTGCAGGAGGCTTTTGCCCTTTTATATATAAAGGTGCTAGTGAAGAGTACTTAGACACATACGGGTATAATACCGGAGCTTGCAACTGGAATAATTATGCTAATGCCGACATAGACAGAAATGATATAGAGAGTGTAAGTCTGTCTTCTAGGTCTATTTTTATGACGGCGGCAGATGAGTATGTAGTACCTTATAATGACAGTACCTTTGCACAACTAACTCTACCCTCGGTATTAGATACAGGAGAGGGAGTAACCATAGAAAAAGATCACTACTACTTTACTTCTCGTAGCAGTGGAAGTACGCGTATAAAGCCTAATGGGTCTACAGAGGTGGTAACTAACCTTTATGACTATTGGCAAGCGTCCCGAGATGTTAGCAACGCATTCGAAGAATACCATTCACCTTCCGATGCCTCTAATCTTTGGAGACGTGTCAGGGTATCTACTCCGTATAACCCAAGTAAGGCATATAGCGGCTATACAGACAAGATTAGAAATGAGTACGTTGTTGCAGCGGAGTATCTGCCCGAGGATACCAGTCAGGCAATATCGGACTTCAATACTTCAGAAACAGTAACTCGATATTTGTCGGGGGAGGCCTATGTTTTTAGACGCAGCCTTTTATCAGATACCTACTCATTAAATGAAATTAATAATCTAGTTGTTTTCACACCTTATGGTCTTCAACTTCAAAGGTTTATCCCTAACCCTGTTGCTTATCCTGCGACCTATGGCCTGACTAGCGAGTTACAGTACTCAATTGTCACTGAAGGGGGAGAGCAGTTTCTTTATACCCTATCACCTCATAGTACCCACATACTTTCTACTAGCTTAGACGAAACGGGCTTTTACTATAAATTATATCAAGTAAGCGGGGTTAGCATAGATCCAGTAAATAGCAGCGGGCCTCCTCAAAATAACTCTATGTGGAGATCAGGAGATGTATGTGGTAAGAATCTAACTTCTTGTGCTTTAAGATTCCAAGCCTTACCTACTACTGATGAAACTGAAGGAGCTTTTCAGATACAAAATATAAAAGGGGTAGAAATATCTACAGTAGATACTGCAATGATCTCATCGGTGAAGAGCAAGATAAATATAGGTACAGATCAGTGGTCGGTTCTACCGGAGTACGGCCAAGTAAGCCCTTCTCTTGGAGGAGAGATAAGCACCCTATTCGAAGAAGCGTGGACAGCCCAGACCGAAAGCGCAGAGATTGTAACCGATTACACTCGCACGTCTTTTAATAGATTTGAACTAGGCAGAGGAGGAGGTTTTACTCTTCAAGTGTTAAATGCAGAAAATAATAATACCAGTCTAAATACAACGGTGATAGGTAAGTTATTTGGCTTTACAGGCTTCTACCTTGACGGTACAAATGTTGACATTGCTAACGTCTCCTACCCCATACATTCGGGTACCAGCAGCTCTTTTCACTTTCTATATCTTACAAATACCGTTTTTGCCTACAAGAAAGAAGATGACGGAGAAGGTCGCAATATAACACTCTACTATCTCGCTACTCCTAAGTTGACTCAAGAAACAGACCCTGAGGAAGTAGTGCAAACTGGCCTTCCAGTGACGTTTGAGGAAATTGGGGGTACAGCTTCAATACGAAGACTACTAACACTTACTGGGGACTCGGCGGCAAACTTTAATTCAACAGATGCTGCAATAGACCCGGGCGCACTTTTAGTAACATTACCAAATAAACTAGAGCTTGATTTTACGGGCGTCCTGCAACAAACCGGCGTAGGGGCAATCGATCAGTATATAGCTACAGATAGACAAACTAGTATCCCTTTGCCTTTTGGAGGGTTCCCTGGAACTAAGAGGTTTAGTTAAATGGAAGAAGTAATACTCGAGTATCTAGATTCGGAATATCCCAATGAGGGCTGCGGAATAGTTTTAAATAAAAAAGGTACGTTAGAGTGGATTCCTTGCAAAAACGTATCACCAGAACCTTCAAAACATTTTAAAATATGCCCAAAAGAGTACGTTAGTGCAACACTAAGAGGAGATATACATACTATAGTACATAGTCATGTAAATGGAAGCTGCAAACCAAGTCAGTTTGATATAGAGCAAAGCACCCATTTACAAGTACCCTACACTATATACTCGATCCCAGAGCGCGAAAAGTACGTATACACGCCGGAATATAAAGTAGTCCCTCTTCTAGGTAGGCAGTATGAGTTTGGAAAGCAAGATTGCTGGACATTAGTTAGAGACTACTACAAGCAGAACTATAATAGTGACTTACCAATGTTAGAGTTTGAAGAAGACTTCCACAATAAGGGCATTAACTATTTCGAAGATCTAATCGAAGCGTGGGAAGGTACTATAGTAACAAGTCCAGAAATAGGAGACATAATCTATTTCAAAATTAATAGTGATATTCCTAACCATTGTGGAATATATACAGGAAACGATACTTTTATTCACGCAAGAACAAAACACTTGTCTTGCACAGACTTTTTACCTAGATGGCAAAAATATATAGTGAGGTACATAAGATGCAAAAAATTTACCTGAAAGGTGACATAGAAAAATTTGGTAGTGTGTGGGATGCAGATGTTCCTGATCTCAAAGACGCTCTTAAGCTTATATCCTGTCAAACACCTGGATTCGACAATTATATAGCAGAATTACATACACGAAACCGTGCTCTAGAGATTGTAGTAGGTAAGGATATTATTCAAGATCCAGAAGATTTTCTACTTAGACTAAATGAAAAAGATATTATAATAACTGAAGTACCTCAAGGAGCAGGAGATAACCCCTTTACGTGGATTGCGGCTGCAATTTTAGTCTTTGTAGCTCCACAGATGATACCAGGCCTTTTTGGTGCCGGCGGAATTACAGCCGGTCAGCTATTATTTATAAATACATTGGCAATTAACTTAGCTATAACAGGGATATCAATGATGCTAGCCCCTGGCCCAGAATCCGACATACCAGACGGCCTTGAAGAAGAAGCAAAGGCAGGCTTTTTTAATGGCCCTGCAAATGTGAGTAAAGAGGGTATACCTATACCATTACTGTACGGAGAATTGATTGTAGGTGGAGCAGCCATCTATTCATCCTTGAACACTTCGGACACCGATATTAAACAAAATTTTCAACAAAAAATGGCAGAATCGCTTAAATTTGGAGTATAGAACAAAATGGCACAAATCGTAAATCAAACAGGTATAGTTGTAGACGCAATCTCGCATGGAGAAATAGATGGTCTTGTAAAAGGTGGCCGAAGTATATACTTAGAAAATACTCCTTTGAATACAGAAAATACTGGAACAAGCGAAGATCGAGCATCTATGGCAACAGTACAAACTAAGGTAGCTTGTAAAAGTGCTAGACAGTTTACTGTACCCTTTACATCTGTCGAGCATATACTAGATAGAGAGGTATACACAAATACTACTGCAGACCATAACATAGGCGATCTAAAAAGTTCAGAAGTTCGATTCTTATGGGCGGATAAAGCAGGTCCATCGTATGGAGGATTTTATCAAAGCGGTAATGGTCTTGACGTGCTCAATCATATACCTCTTCTTACCTATGCTAAAGGCCCAAGAGAGGGCTCACCTGCATTTGCGTTTGAAACAGACAAGTCAGATCTGCACTATACTTACACCATTGATCAAGTGCCTGGGTTTAGAAGCTACATAAAAGGGGCACACCATCTGAAACTTTCTACTTATCGGGGAGGCACCAGTAGGTCATTTCCTTATGGTACCGGCCAAACTCTTGCCCAGTTTAATGCTTCGGCTGCCCAAGCCGGAATTACTTATACTACGGCAAATTCTATTCCTTATAAAGCTTTAAAGGTATCAGAAAGAATAGGCCGCAGCGGTACAAAATGGTCGCCAAGTACGGGAACAGTTAGATTTGACTTTCTAGGTGAAATAACTAATATTCTAGTAGACCCCGGTGGTTTAACTGCAACTGTTACAACAAGTAATTTTAACCCTGGGTGTGCTACAATAGGCAAGGTTAATGTAAATGCATATATATTTTCTTCACAAGCCGGATTAGATAAAATATCTAATTTTTCCGGGGACTATGATTTTTTGCCTGGAACAGCAGAGCAGGGGTATCCCAAAGTATTAGAATCTTTGCCGGCAGGCCTAGGTGCTTCCTTACCCTTGAATGCACCTCTATATTGGGGAAGTACATATGGAGGAAAAGCCAACGCAACATTTTTAGCTTCTTCTGGTACAGGCGGAGGAGCTTCTTTAGGTTTAACAAATGAACAAACTAAAGAGGTAGATAAGTTAAAATTTGGTTTTGTTTGGCCCAATGGCTTATTCTTTAGAAATGAAGATGGAGGGAACCAAACAGCGATTACAGAAATTATAGCAACTATTCAAGTCAGAAATGGTACAGGTCCTTTTACTAAGCATGTACTTTTTGGGAGGGACGAAGATATATATAACGAAGTTACGTCGGCTGGCCGAACTTGGGAAGACGATTATCCGCTGAGCTCAACTGGGTGGCGTGGGAGCTCGGAGCGAGCATCTGGACTAAGTACAGCGTACCAACTTAACGATTATCACGGAGATACTGTAAGCGCCTTATCGGGAAATACTGACGCCAAAAAAAGACTGGGGCTGTTCGCTAGGACGATGACGAGTGCTTTTGGGCATGATGTCACCGTAGATTTAACTCCTTTCAAACCTTTTTCCGAGTTTATTATATCCGTCGAGAGAGTCACACCCGACGCACATAACGATTATAATACTAGAACTAGTGATGTCAATAAGCAAACAAGAACAAGTTTTGTAGGTGCGTGTGTTCTACAAACTGTGGAAGCTGTTTTTGTGGAGAGACTTACTTATCCTCTAACTGCTTACGCAGCCATAGAGTTCGATGGATCAGAATTTCAAAACCTACCTTCACGAGCATACCACTGCAGAGGTATAAAAGTAAAAGTGCCTACTAACTATACCACAAGAGAGGAGGATACCCGAGATGGAGGTAAAGGAATTGCTCAGTATAACAGAGCATTAGAAGTAGACGCAAGTCTAGTTAGCAGTACCGGTGCCCCCGTATATTCAACCGCGAAGCCGAATACGTATAGATTTTCGTTCGTTCCTCTAGCAGATACTAATTATGCCTATACTACGGGCAATAAAAACATGAAAAGATACGGGGAGTGGAGCAACTATAATTTCAATGAAGCTGAAACTTCTTATGGGGGTGGAGGGTCAGATTATATCCCTTGGATAAAATCTATGCTTTCTATAGATAGAACAGAGTTACGCTCACAGATAGGACAACCAATACAAGCAAGGTCAGTAGCACTACATCTAGTATATAGAAATAACATAGCTGGAAATATAGTCACGCCACAAGATGTATCTTCTATTAGTTTTACGGATAGATCTACGGGAGTATCAAAAACGTTCCAAGGCTCGCAGTTACTAGCTAATATCGTGCCGGGCTATCACTTAGAGAGGTGGGGACAATTCCCTGGGGATAGCTCACTTACTGTATTAGAGCTACAGACGAATTCTTATGGTACCGATGCAAATTTTGAAGCTTTAGCTATATTCAATAAAGGCGGAACAGTACATGACGTTGAAATAGAGTTTAAGTCTAACCTACAAATATTTCCAGCAGCTTATCAGCCTTGGGATGGGCGCTTTAGAGGGGATGAAAGTCTTCTTGCTGAGAACCCAAACAGAGCCAAAGTGTATACAAATAATCCTGCATGGATATACTACGATATATTAACAAACAAAGAGTACGGGCTAGGTACCTATATAGACGAAGATAGTGTCGATAAATTCGAACTATACCAAATAGCTAGATATTGTGACGAGTTGGTTCCTGACGGCAAGGGAGGGTTAGAAGCTAGATTTACTTGCAACACTTATATTACTAAAAGTACAGAGGCTTACAAATTGTTAAAAGATTTAGCTTCTGTATTTAGAGGAATGCCCATATATCAGCAAGGTCTTGTATCTGCCAACCAAGATAGACCGAAGGAAGCTATTTCAATTTTCACACAAGCAAATGTTATAGATGGGCTGTTTAATTATGAGTATACGGGACAAAGAGCTAGAACCAACCAGGTAAATGTTACTTGGAATGATCCTCTGCAAAACTACAGCCAGGATGTAATAAGTGTTGACGACTCAGAAAACATACGTAAGACTGGAAAAATACGCCCTAGATCTCTAATTGCTTTTGGGTGCACTTCTAAAGGGCAAGCAATTAGAGCAGGCCAATGGGCCCTAAACACAGACTTACTAGAGACAGAGGTAGTTAGCTTTGCTACTTCAATAAATGCAGCTAGTTTATCTGTGGGCGATATTATTCGAGTACAAGACCAAGAAAGCGGCCTTAAGTTTAAAGGAAGTGGTAGAGTTAAAAGTGTCCCACTACTAGGTACAGGCGCAAACATGTTAGAGTTAGATAGACCTTTGAATTTAGATGTAGAATCTGAATGGGATTTGCATATACATATGCCCTCCGTTGCTGTGTTTTTACAACAAGAGTCAGCATTGATTAATGGAGTACTTTACTCTAAAGGCGATATATTAAAAACAAACCACCAAGGACTTGCACTGAGCCTTTTAGAGGGTAGGACTAATTTATCTTCTTTTTCTGTTGAAAAAACCCTTATAAGCTCAGACTTATATAACTTAGTAGATGATTCAGGTGATCCTATATTTATACAGATAGCTAAAGATTCCCATGTTAAGACGTTACGAGTCGATACATCTTTTCAAGACGACTTAAGTAATGGGTTAATACGCACACACACTCCTATATTTGAAGCGAGTGAGGTGCATATAGACTTGGCTTCCGCCATGTGGGCTGTCTCTAGGTCCGTGGCTTCTGAGATAAATGACGGTATATTTAAGCTATATAGAATCGCTTCTATATCGCTATCTGAGGGGCTAGAAGAGATTTCTATATCCGCTACTTTGTATAAGGAAGAAAAGTATGGTGAAATAGAGCAGGTATACGAGACTGTAGTCTCTAATCTTCCCGTCCAGCCTTCAAACCCTACTGATGGAGGTTTAGGAAATGATACAGGCGGCGGTGATAATGGAGGCGGCGATGATGGTGATACAGGCGAGCCTCCGATTACGGGCGAGCCTCCGATTACGGGACCGGGTACTCCTGGGGAAGATAATTCCCTAAGAAACTTAGCAATCTCGTCTTTAAGCGTACTTAGTATAGGCACCACTGATAGACCTATAGGCATAACTATTATTACAGCAATTAATTTTGCGTATTCAGATAGCTTTAGCGCAGGTAAAGAAATACAACACAACTTCACTCCCAATAGTGTAGGCGCATCAATATCAGGAATAATATCGGTAGATATAGGTATAGATAACGCTCTACAGATATCAGAGGCTATAGAGCCAGGAAGCTATAGTATTACAGTTAAGCCTTATTTGTTAGATAGTAATTCGGTCAAGTTTTATGGAGAAAGCTCCACTCAGCTTGTAGAAATTGCTGCAGAGCCTATTATCAGCGGGCCTGATATTTATCGTGTTCCCGTAGGCGGAAAAATAGATTCGTCAGTACAGGTTAACAGCAGTAGATTCTCATTCACTTCAGGATTGGAATCAACTTTAGAACTGCCTAATGGGAATAAATACCCTGCCATGGGCGTACTTAGCTCTAGACAGAGCCAAACCTACTCAATAAGTAACACAGTAAGTAACTCTTACTTCGTAGCCTTTGATGAGTCACTATATATCCAAAGTGCTTCTAGTGGGCTTTCAACGTTTATGGCTCACGAAGATACTGCAGGTTTTGAAAATACAACATACTTTAAAGATATTCAAGATAGCTTAAATAACGGCTTAAAGGAGGCAACTAAATTTGATACGGACAGTCCACAAAGTGCTCACGGACTAATAGGAAGCCATATCCTAAACGGCGTGAATACACGATTTTTATTGGATCTGGAAGCAGGAGATCTTATACGTGTATCTTTGGGAGCTGCAGCAACCTCCGATGCAGAGAAGGCAGACTACTGTAGAATTGAAAAAGTTATTGATGATAATACTTTAAGGTTAACCGAGCCTTTGTCTCAGACCTATAGTACTCTAGGTGAAAATTCACAAGCAGCTATAAGTGTCAGTCCTGGTATGCGTAATTACTGGATTCAACACTTTAATCAATATGCTGCCAGTTACCCGGCTGCATTGTATGATATTGGAAAAATCGCGTCAATTAGCAACTCTGCTACTCCACAAGTTACTTTTGGCAGTATTTATGAAGCACTATTCTCTAGTACCAGTAAGGCTGAATATCCCAGTGATTCCTCAGAAAGGATACCTGTCCAGTGGATAGGTGGTAACGTAGCAGCGCTGGAGGGTAGCATATATTGGCTACAACCTTTGTCGACTCCTAGCCTCACTGTTTGGGACGTATACTCTTATGCTACCGGAAATGATAGACCTGATACTAGTAATATGGATACGTATGCTGCAAGTACTACACAAGCATGGTTTCGCTTTCTATTGGCATGGCCTTGGAAAGAGCAGACCGGCTCTGGCTCAGACTTATCTCCTAAGCATATTCGAGCAGAAAGCAATCGGGTGATAAATATAGCTCTCCCTGAAAAAACCGAAAATTTTACTGGCCGTACCATTCTGCAGACTAGACTTGTTGGAGGCAGTACAGATAATGCTATTTTGGCAGGAGATGTTTCCTCAAATATTCCATATAGCGAAACTGTTCCTAACATAGCTAGGTATGCAATCTCGGGACTTAACGGCTATGACAGAATATCCGACTCAGACGAAGATACTTATGTAGACGGAGAACTTCAAGGTGTTGTAGAGCTAAACTACTACAAAGGTGCAATTACAGCAGTAAGCATAGAAGCCGCCGGAGCTAACTATTTTAAAAATAGAGACGACAGCGCTACAGCCACTTTTACCGCTAGAATGCAACCAAGAGAGAAGTACGACGTATATGGCGTACAAATTTACAGTGTCCAGCAGTACTCAAGCGACGATCTAGCTACTTCGACTAATATACAAAATTTTTATAATACAGACGTACCTACATTTGACTGTGTGTTTAACAAAACCTCAGGAGCACTAATCAGTGCTACTGTAGTAAATGGTGGAACAGGGCATGTAGTTGGAGAGACGTTTAAAGACTTTCAAGAGTATATGCCTGCAAACAACCCTGATATAGGTTACAAACGCGATACTGTTACAGTGGCAGAACTAAAAGTCTCGGCTATAGACGGCATGTATCAAGCGGTACAAAGTATGAACATACTAGAACCTTTAAGAGATAAGAACGGGATAATAAATTTACAAGCGGCCGAAACTTACGCGATCGTCGGGTTGGACGCAAATAATAATCTCGTAGAGGCTTTTGAGCCTATACGAATAATGGGTTCATCAACTTCCGCTACATTAGCAATACCTAAGAAGCAATTAAATATTTATAGAGATTGCATTTTGGCCCAGATAGATACTACTGAAGGTGTTAGTGGAGAAACTATACAGGTTTACGTAGAAGGCCAAGCCCCGGGAGCTAATGGGGAGGGGATTATACAATATGATGCTGTAACTGTAGGTAAATCGTACGTATTGGATACTTCTTTCGAGAGAGGAGTCTTAGCAGAAATAGAAATGGAAAATACTACAGGGATAGAAGGAACAGCGTACGCTTCTTGTGCGATATCTGGTAGAAATGGTCAAATTGGCAAAGTTGAGTCTCAAGTTCTCTCGATTAATGGCATAACAAGTGGAAGGGTTCCTGTATTCACTTCAGCGGTCGATATTGATGAGGCGTCAAACGGCTTTCACTATCAAAATGTTCTAGAGATAAACGGTATACCGGATGACCTGCCTATGTCTGCATTAAATGGAAGAAGAGCTTTTATAGTACCCGGTAGCGCAAGTCTCGTAACAGGCACTAGCAAAATAGCTAAATTGGTTCCTTCAACTCTTACAGGTGCAAATGTTACAGGAAATACTAGTGGCCTCGCTTTAATTCCTCGCTTTGACCCTCTATTTGACTCAGCTGCAACTATAACAGCTTCTTGCTCTGCAACAACGTTGACTATAGTTAGTATTGATACGGCTGGAAGCAACTATGGTACTGGATTACATGAGGTAACTTTGGGAGGTAAAACCTGGCAAGTGAGCATACAGGGTGGAACTGATGGAGTTATATTAAACACTCACGAACATCCTGCAGAGAGAAGAAAGTTCAGAGTAAAGACTAGCTATACGCCCAGAAGTTTTCCCGCTATCCATATTCCTGTCTTCTCAAATAAAGTCAGCGTCGACGATAGCATAGATACTAGCTCCTTAACCGCCCTGGGTAGTTCTACAGGTGCTAACATAACACAAATTAATCCAGTGACCTTCGAGCTAGTTATATCAGGAACTTTTGATAGTGAGCAATCTACAATTCCTAGCTCTTATATAACAGCAGTAGGAAGCCTTGACCTAGGAGACGTCTACGGTAATAATAGATATATGGATATATCAGGAGGTTCTCTGTCTTCTACGAGCTTGATTTCTACCTATAGCTTGCATGAACTTGCAGAGATACGTCAAACAGATGGTAATAGCAAGAGAGTCTTTATGGGCACAATACAATCCGTAGTGACCTTGAGCGCGACCAAGGTTAGATTAATATTTAAACAAGCGGATACTTCAGGCTCTGAGCCTGCCATAAATGGTTTCGGTACTGAGAGTGGTGCATTTTCTAATACTGGCTCTACTACTACTTTGGTGGGATCAGGAAGTGCAGGTGTGTTAACCTTTACAAATGTTACTCCAACTGCTGCGCCTCTTGGCGGAGCCGCAACTATGGGTACTTGGGATTTTAAAATAAATGATGCAGGTCTTGTATATGATATTGTCCCAAATAACCAAGGCTCATATCTAGAAGGAACTCTTTTAATTTTTGGTCAAGACGATCTAGTTAGTGCTAACTCGGGATATGTTTCGACAAGAGGGCAGTTCTCAGTATTTGTAGATGTCCACGGAACTCCTAGTGCTTCTCTAGATGGTAGCCTACTTTTTTCTGGTACAACTGAGCAAGTAGTGGCATCGGCGGATCAAGTACTTGAGGAGAACTTTATAAGTTTGTCAGGTAGTGTTCCTACTAAATCTACTGCTAACTATACTGCTAGACTGCAGGCTAAATTAGAAAGAGGGGCGGGTTTTGAGATTGTGGAGCATGTAGGCTTAGGTACAACTAATCAGGTAGGTTTCTCAGCCTTTAATACTGTAGGAGACGCGGACGACGACTTTACGATTGTACAAGCAGATCACGGTATAGGAGAACGCGCAAGAGCTTTCTTTATATCAGCGTCTAGCGGCCGTAGTGATTATTATAGCTACTATATCTCAAACGAACCTAGTAACAGTGATTATGTCGTATACCTATATAAAGACGTAGAGGCATCCGCCACAACACAAACTGGTAGCGTATTTACCGACTATGACGATGCATCAGATGCCGGGATATATCCACACCAGGAAGGTTACTCAAGAGGTATGTACGGGTATGTACATGAGGACAGAGGATACACAGAAATTGAGAGAATACAAATAGACGGAGAAATAAAACCATGATGCAAGACAAATGGATAGAAATGAAAAACGGTAGATTTATAGGAGGTCCTAAAAACAAAAAAGGTACAACAGGGGTCTGGGCCCCTGTAGTATACTTAAATAGCCGGAGCCTATTAAATACTGTCGAAACGCGTACAAAAGATCCTGAATATGATGTGTGTTATATTCGGTACTTACAAGAAAATTAAAAATACTTCTTGACAAAAAATGTCATAAAAAGTATAATTTGACCATGGAGATAAAAAATGGCTGGAATTTATAACTTACAAACTAAGAAAGGTTCGGATATTTCCGCAACCTTTACATTTACAGGTCTTGCGATAACTTCAAATATGACTCCTACTGCACACTTACGAAAGTCTGCAGGGGCTGATATATTAAGTACAGTATTTACAACTGCACAAAATAACGCAAGCTCTCCCAATGGAACCATAACAATTACACTAGAAGGATCTAAAACTAAGCTGCTTCCTGCAGGTGAATATGTATATGATCTACTAGTTGAAGATAGTAGCGATAGTAGTTCTATTGTTTACGTAGAAGGTAAAGTTGTTCTAGAGGAGGCAGTAACTCGATAATGTCTACTATTAATATAACAGCCACAACGACGGAGACTGCTGTAACAGCTTCCTCTACTGCTATAAACGTATCTGCAGCTTCCACGACGACGACAATTGCTCCTACAGTGGCGTTGGCCGGATATAACGCAGGTACAGGATTAACTTTAAGTGGTACTACTTTTAACGTAGATGCAGCACAGACTGGAATCACATCGCTAGGTACATTAAGCGGATTAACTACAGGCGCTACTACAGTCAACGGTGCTCTTGCTGTTAATAATACTACGCAATCAATAACCGATACTACAACAAATTCAACTTCTGTATATGGCCCAACCCTTGAGTTATATAGAAATGGTGGTGACGGTGATGCAGGCAGCACTAGTATTGTTCAATCCGATAAATTAGGCACTATTGACTTTTATGGTAATAATGATGCAGGCACACCCGAAAAAATTAAATATGCTAAGATTTTT
>ENA-OQVM01002218-OQVM01002218.1-marine-metagenome-genome-assembly--contig:-NODE-2218-length-23281-cov-8.035253_pt1 | contig 23281 bp, 18 predicted proteins | sample MGYA00237776_ERZ505498 | MGnify/ENA primary metagenome ERZ505498 (study PRJEB26159, sample SAMN06265151) | marine metagenome | isolation source: Helgoland LTER site | place: Germany:Helgoland, sampling... | reverse complement strand
GTTCTACGGAAAAAACATTATGAGCTTGCCCTAAATCCTGATGGCAATGGATCGGTTTCTTATTCTGGTCAATCTCCCCACTACTGGGAAGATACAATAGATCTTCAGGCAATTGCCGATGACCACTGGTCTTTTGTTGAATGGTCCGGTGTGGGCAGCGAAAATATTGCCGATAAAGAAAATCCCAATACCACCCTAATAGTAAGGGGAGATTCTATTATTTCAGCTATATTTAAGCAAAATGACTATTCCATTAACTTTTCTGCATATCCTATCGCTCATGGTACAACCAAAGTCATAAACAATCAGGAAGCTTTTCATTTTGGCGACCTGATTACTGTTCAAGCAAATCCGAGAGCAGGAAAAGTTTTCCACTCCTGGACGATTGAAGCAAATGCCACAAAAGCAAGCCAATCTTCTTATGCTGACAATCCATTTAGCTTTAATCTTACCGGAAATGCTAAATTGACTGCTAAATTCGAACCGATGGAATGGAATGTTACCCACTCAGTAATTGTAGTGGACGAGTTCCAAGAACCTGTGGATGGGGCTTTTGGTGGCCGAATCCTCGGCGGCAAGACATTCTATGACGAAGATATTGCAGAATTTGGAATTTCTTTAAGTAATGGATACAAACTTTTTCGATGGAAGAACGAGGATAATGGCGAGGTTTTATCTTCTGAAAGTATATATTCACACGAAATGTTCGCGAATCTGAACCTAACTGCTTTGGTAAAAAGAAGAGAATATCAAGCCGAATTAGTAACTAGTCCGGCAATTGGAGGAAATGCGATGTGGGGTGATAACTTTATTTCCGAAAAATTTGATAAGGATGATTTATCCTATGGGGAAGAAATCGAAATCTCTGCCACGGCAGAGAATGGATACCGCTTCGTAAAATGGGAAGCCACTGGTACAATTTTATCTTCCCCTAGCCAACCGGAACAATTGATTACCATTGGTAATGATGTCAAACTGACTGCCTATTTTGCACCCGAAGGATTAGTTAATTTAAGCCTTAGCTCAGATCCTGTAGGTGCTTCCTCTTATCTATACGGTGGAGGAAGCTTTGAATATGATCCGAATCATGCCATCCTAGCCATGGCAAAAGACGGTTACCTTTTTTCCCATTGGAGTTTAAATGGTTCTATTGCTGAAGGAATTGTTCGAGATGCCTATTCAGCAACTACCTCTGTATCCCTCGATAGCGACAAGGCACTCACCGCTATATTCGTGTTAGATCCAAATGCTACGACGACCGATGACAACTCCAATAACCTTTATCTTCTAAATGTTTATTCTGATAATACAAGTTCTGGAACTGCGAGTGGTTCCGGTTTTTTCCGGGGATGGAGAACAATCAGGGCATTTCCAAAAGAAGGTTTTCAATTCTCACATTGGGAAGGTGGCGAATTCGAAGGAGTCTATAATGCTACGACCAAAGTCAACATATCCCAAGATACCTCTGTAATCGCTCATTTTCAAAGCGTTGGTCTATTTGAGGGTTCAGAATCTTTGTCTAATGGTTGGTGGGGGAATCCTTGGTTTGGATATTTTTGGAAAGTCGGCGAGGAGGATTGGTTATTTCATGAAGACCTTGGATGGATATTCATGAAGAAAAAAGGAGATCAATCCATTTGGGTATGGATACAGAAAATGGAAGACTGGTTTTGGACAACTAAAGATCATTACCCAGCCCTGCATTCATCTTCTAGCCAAACTTGGTATTGGGTAAGCTTGGAACAGTCTGACGTTACAAGACTGGTAATCTTTGACTATTCGAACTCTACTTGGACGAGTCGGTAAAGGTTAGCTTTTTTAAAGCTATAATAAATCACTGATTTGCATCAGTAAATTATAGGTGCGACATCCTTACAGGAATTTATGCACTCTAGGAAAGTAGTATATTAGACCTTTTTTTTTACCTAAATTAAAACTAGAGAAAGAGTTAAGTAGCTCGAACGCATCAATCATCAAGCCATCTTATTGTGCGTACGACTGTAGGCTTATAAAGGTTTCAGGCACTCCTTGTGAACTTCGTACAAGATATTCATCGCATGATAAGCTTATATCATTGTGGTGAAACCTTACACCAAGGGTGTTTTATCTTACGCAAGTTAACTACCTCAATATGTTCGGGTCAAATTAACCCGATTTAGGTAGCCTGATTAAAGCGTATTGGAAACTATTCCGCAGTTGGGTTGTTCGCCTGTATAAAAGTTTTAACTCCTCCAGTCGCACCACGATAAATAATGAGTCCGTCCGATGAACCTACAGTTAAATTATCTTGTGACGAATTATCACTGTATCTCCAACCTCCACCTGATATGATAATTTGAGGTGCAGAAGTGTAGCCAGAACCTCCTGCAGTGAGGTTAAAACTTGAATACTGCCCAGATCCATTTGTTGTTACTGTACCCTTTGCTCCAGTTCCTCCCCCACCAACAGCATACCAAGTCGCGGTGGAACTACTATTGCTATAACCAGCTCCAACATTGCCAATACTCCAAGCAGGCGATCCTTCGTCTGATTTAAAATTAACATCTCGTTGCTTTTCGATAACCACAAAACCCGATCCACTTCCAACAATTTCAAAATTACCCGAAATATTGGAGTAAACGATAGATCCAGAACCGTTTGTATCGACTGTTTCCAGAGTTGTGGCATTTAACTCATTGGCTCCATCATCGCTTAGCATGTATCCTTGAATATCACTTAGAGTAATCGTAAACCCAGTACCAGGAGCCGTGCCAGTTAAAGTTAATTTAGTGTAATTTCCATCATTGTAATTTGTTACAATAGAAGTACCTGCGGCATTGGAAGAACTTTGTATAGCAGAAATGGAACCAGAACCGATAAACAGGTCGCTTGTTGTCATTGCACTGCTACCACCCGATCCAGCTTTGCCAATCGCTTTCATTGTAGTGGTTATTCCAGAATTCACTCCAGATTTATACCAATATTTTTTCCATGTACCAGATGCCAAAATTGTAATGGTATCCATGTCAGTGTCCGAATCGGAAGCACCAGCACGGAACTTCGAAGTGGTTGAATCGTGGATTTCAGTTGAAGGAATGATTTCAGTTAAAAGCAAATCCATACCGAAAGGATTATTGGCGATAAAAGTCTTTCCGGATTCCGGAAGGTAGATTTGAGTAGGAGAGTCATCAAAACTGATTTCAGATTCTAAAGTTACTGTGCCAGAACTCCTCCGAGCTACAATAAATGCTTCATCCGGATAAATTACAGTGTTATTGCACTTCACTCCATAACCTTTATCACGGGAATACCACCCGTATAAACCGCCTCCGGCAATGTGTAAATACTTGGTGTAGCCCCCAAGGCTAGGGTCATAAACATATACCCAATCGACAGTATTTCCGGTTGTTCCACGCCAACCAGTGGCTGATGTCCAATTAGTAAGTGGCCAATAAGATCCAAATATATTACCTAGAGTAGCCGCGGGAACAACTTCCACTAAAGTTCCGGCAGGGAAATAGGTCGATACATTAGTACTCTCCCCCTGCGCAAGATTGGACATGTCCAAAGTAAGGTTAGTTCGAGAATTATTAGTTATGAGAAAACATCTTCCGTAATAAGTGCTGTCCTCATTAGCTATTCGTGCAAAATGTGGCCCCCCAACTACAGTAAGTTCGGCAGCTGTTGTATAACCTGTTCCACCACTTACAACAGTGAAACCAGATACTTTTCCATTGCTATCAATTGCAGCCGTTATGCTTGCCGTATCCCCACCACCATCGGAAGGAGAAACAATAATTTCTGGAACATTATCAAAACCAACTCCACTATTATCGAAATTACTACGATAGGTGGGTGTAGAAACAGCCGTAATATTACCATCTCCGTTTATGGAAACGGTAAAATTGCTTTCTGGTAGTTGTACATCAGGCTTGAATGTACCAACTGCAAAGAAGGGGTAAGTGGTCGCATTATTTTCATCGGTACCGGTCGCGAAAGTAATGTTTTGATCAGAGTTAGAAGATGAATCGACCGAACCGGAAAAAACTGAATTCCCAAGAGTTGCTGCACTTACAATCTTGTAAGTGGGTTCTGAATAATTTCCATCTGCTATAGTGAAAACATTGGAACCAGATACTCCCCCTACATTAGCATTCAATGCAAAGCTTGAAAAACAACTAACAGATAGGGCGATTATGAAGGTATTTTGAAATTTCATAGGGACATGAGAGGGCTATTGTGAAACATGAGAATCATAAGTATTAGCAGAAGTTTACATTTTAATACAACTTTCGTCATTTTTTTGGAGAAGTAAAGGGATTTGTTAATTATGATTTACTCATCTTTGCATAGCAAACACTCCAATACTCCCTGCAGTTAAATTGGAAATCCACCAACCGTATCCGTTCGAACCTATTAATTCTCCTACACTGGTTCCCAATAAAAAGTAAAAAAGACAAATCAATACACCTGTAAAAAGGTTAGAATAAGTTTCCCGCCGGCCTCGGCGAACAGCCAGTGTTAAAAGTAATGGGCACAAAGCCACAGGAGCACACCCCAATGATGCATATTTGTTGAAATGAAAACAAGCCCTCTGGTAATCGGCATCGTGGATTTCATCCAGCTTTACTTTATTCAAAAACTCAAGAAAAGGCATGTGTTTGGAATCCCGATTTATTTGAGGGGTTTCCAGGCTAAACCTAATTGGTTGTTTCCATTTTTTAAAAGATACAAAACTTGATGATTTTAAATGATTGCCCCCAGAATGATCTAGGGATTCATAATCAACTTCACTTAAGAACAGTTCAATCGCTCCCTTATCACGAATTTTTCGCACAGTGGCACGTTTTGCGTGCAATATCGTAAGTAATTCGTTTTGAGCACCCCATGTCAAAATGCGCACATTGTGCCATAAATGACCCGCTCCATAACCTATGGACATAGTCGCCCTAGTCATTTTTTTTTGATGGCCTGAGGTCAATCCACCCATAAATTTTTGCTCACCCTCCCCATCGACTTTAAAAGCAATTTCCCTACCGTCCTCGACCCAACTCTCAAAATCCTGCCAAATCATGTCCCTGACACGTTCCTCAAAAACTCCTCGAGAAACAGGCGATAAATGAAGGGAAGCAAAGCAACCAATAAAACTAACCGCTAGTGCGGATAAAAAAATTGGTTTAGCCCAAAGATTTCTTCTTATCCCCAGGGATTGCATAGCTAAAACTTCTCGATCGGCCGACCACCTACCCACGCAAAAGATGACCGCCAGAGAAAAACCAAAGGGCAAGCCAAGGGAAAGGGCGAAAGGAAGCATTAGCGATACAAGTTCTAAAAAGAGAAGTGGAGAAATCGCCAAGGCGCGAAAGAGTTCCTCATCGTTCTTTGATAAATTTCCATAAAGCAAAATGGCAGTCAAAACGAGGGTAGATAAAAGAGTTGCTCCTAAAATTTCCCTCAATACATAACTTCGTATAATATTGGACTTTGCCTCTTTCATAAACCAATTAAGAAAAGGAAAGGCCGGCCAAATCCTGAGGAGTATCGACCCCATAAGTACCATTTTTTACGATCTCTACTGAAATATGCTTTCCGTTTTCCAAAGCCCTTAATTGCTCAAGTTTTTCCAATCCCTCCAAGCAACCAAGCGGCAGGCTGGCAAATTCGTTCAAAAATTCACCCCGGTATCCATACATACCCAAATGCTTGTAACAATTTTGCCCCACTACCCCAGCATGTTCGCGATCGTAAGGAATTTGTGCACGGGAAAAAAACAAAGCAAATCCTGAGAGACTAAGCACCACCTTTACTTGATTAGGGTCTTGAAAATCTTCATTTTTTTCGAAAGGAGCAGCCAAGGTTGCAAGATCAGCACCTTTTCTTTTTAAAGCTTTATCGAGAGCTAAGATATGTTCACGCATGACCATTGGTTCATCCGCTTGAACATTTAAAATTTCATCCCTTTGTAAAATTTTGTTCGCCTGAGCGACACGATCGGTACCCGAAGCTAAATCTGGATCTGTAAAAATACAGGTATATCCCTCCTGCTTTAAAGGTTGGGCAATTTCTTCACCGTCCACCGCAAAAACAAGATCATACTCGGGAACTTGATTTCGCAGACGATTGGCAGTTCTTAAGATTAGAGGCATACCCCCTGCATCGGCCAGTAATTTTTTAGGAAATCGGGAGGATGCCAACCGGGCTGGAACTACAATGGTTGGTGTTGGGTTCTTGGACATGTGAATGACTAAGTCTTTTTTTGGGTCACTTCTTGGGTTGTCGCAAGCAAATACCTGACTAGTATTACATGATTACCATGACTGTAGAAACTAATGAACCCCTTGCCCGTTCCGTCATGCCTGATCGATTCTCTTTGCCCGATGAAAAAGGCAGGTTCGGTCCATACGGTGGGAGCTATGTACCCGAAACCCTGTACCATCCGCTAAAGGAATTAAATGATGCCTATTTGGAAGCTAGGGCTGATCCTAGCTTCCAGCATGAACTCGATCGTTTGCTCAAGGAATTTGCCGGAAGACCCACAGAATTGTATTTTGCCGAGCGCCTAACCAAAGAATTGGGCGGGGCTAAAATCTATTTAAAACGGGAAGATTTACTTCACACAGGTGCACACAAAATAAACAATGCACTCGGACAAGCCCTGCTCGCGAAAAGAATGGGGAAGAAACGAATTATTGCAGAAACCGGAGCAGGACAGCATGGGATCGCCACTGCATCAGTTTGTGCAAAATTTGGCTTAGATTGCAAAATATACATGGGTGCAGAAGACATGCGCCGACAGGCTCTTAATGTATTTCGCATGCGCTTGAGCGGGGCTGAAGTGCATGGAGTAGAAGCGGGTAGTAAAACCCTTAAGGAAGCCATTAATGAGGCGATGAGAGATTGGGTGACCAATGTTCGTACAACTCACTACATCTTGGGCTCGGCTCTGGGAGCACACCCCTACCCCGGTATGGTGCGAGATTTCCACCGTATAATTAGCAAAGAAACCAAAAGGCAGTTTCTCGAGACAGAAGGTCGTTTACCTGATGAAATGATTGCCTGCGTGGGAGGTGGCAGCAATGCGATTGGATTCTTTTTTGATTTCCTTGAAGAAACAAATGTCCGCTTAATTGGTGTTGAAGCAGGTGGTCGTTCTCTCAAAGAAGGTGAACATGCAGCCCGTTTTGAAGGAGGTAAACTTGGCGTACTCCAAGGCTGTAAAACTTGGATCTTGCAAAACCCGGATGGACAAATAAACCAAACCCACTCAGTTTCTGCAGGATTAGATTATGCAGCCATAGGTCCTGAACATGCATTTTACCGAGACCTTAACCGGATTGAATTTGCCCATGCTGGCGACGAGGACGCACTTAACGCCTTCAGGGCACTATCTTCGACAGAAGGCATCCTACCCGCACTTGAGACCTCTCATGGCCTCGCTCATGCCTTTAAACGTGCCAAAGAGATGCGAAAGGATGAATTGCTCTGCGTAAATTTAAGTGGTCGGGGGGATAAAGATGCGATGGAAGCAGCCCGCTTAATGGGCGTGAGCGGACTTCCCCAAATGCCAACTTTATGAAGAGTATGACTGGCTATGGACGGGCGGAGATTACCCTGCCCGAATTTCATGGTGTGATCGAACTTTCTTCAGTAAATAAAAGAGGATTTGAATTCCTACTACACGGACCCAAGGAATGGCAGTTTTTTGAGAGGGAAGCACAAAAACTAATTCGTTCTTCGGTAGAGCGTGGACGGATTCGTCTATCAATTCTGCTTCAACCACAAGCGATTTCAGCAGAAAATCCTTCTCGCGATCAAGAAGCAAGAGTTGGCGACAAATTAGACGAATTAAAAAAAATTTGCCTTAGCCAAGATCTCCCCTATTCACCATCCGTCGATCTAATACAACGGATACTGACATCGGGCTCAAGGGAACCCGTGGTACCGTCGTTGGACTCAATCGAAGACATATTAATCGACAAGACAAATATTGCCCTTAATCAGATGGTTTCAATGCGCGGAAAAGAAGGCGATTCACTTGCCAAAGACTTAAGGAAACGTGCTTATAGTTTAGGCGAAATCGTTCACTCAGTTGAAAAAAACACGGAGGGACTCGCTAGAGAATGGAGAGACCGCTTACTACAAAGACTTAAAGAAAGTGGCTTGGGTATAAACTGCGATGATGACGCAGTTCGTAAGGAATTTACTGTCTATGCTGAAAAATCTGATGTCTCTGAAGAGATTACTCGGGTACGCAGTCACTTGGAACAATTTGAAGAAGGCTTACATGCTAAACAACCAATTGGCAGAAAACTGGAATTTATTGTTCAAGAATTGGGCCGAGAGTTTAATACTTTGGGCTCAAAATCTTTAACTCCTACAATTTCTAATCTCGTTATTGAAGCAAAGGTAGAAATTGAAAAAATTCGTGAACAGGTAATGAATCTCGAATAAGCAGGCTCCTACTGCTAACCCGCCTGATTTATACTGGTATATTCTTTTGACCGTTATCTTTGGTCTTCGAATCCAAAAAACCTATAATCAGATAGGAAAAAGCCCCGATAAAAATAGCTGAGTCTGCAACATTAAAAATGGGATAATCATACTCGACCCAAGGGAGAAAAACATCGATAAAATCAACCACCGCTGCTGGATTACGAAATATTCGATCCCCTAAATTTCCTGCAATCCCCCCCGCAATCGCTCCAAAAACAAACTGCAAAGAATTTCGGTGGAGTTCCAAATGCCTGCGAAAAATAAAAATAGAAGCCAAAGCAATTCCAGCTAATAAGGTTAGAGCTTCAGGATAGTCCGAAAAAAGACTCCATGCCGCCCCCGGGTTAGTCACATAAGTAAATTCGAGAAAAGCTTCAGGTCCTTCGAGGTAATCAATTAATACGATTGGGTTCCTTCGAAGCTCAACTGCCCTCTCGACAACCCATGACTTTGACCATTGATCAAGCACAAGAATGCTGACCAAGAGGGTCCACAAACGTAAATATTGTACCAAAATAAAAAATTACAAAGAAGATAGGCCCACAAACCTAGTCTTCTTCACCCATAGTTGAATCTGCTAAGGTAGCAAACGTCCCAGTACCGAAATCTTTTTCTTTAATTCTTCCACGCTCGTACTGGTTTTGTCCCTCCACCGAAAAACGGGTGAAAGGAACAGCCTTTAAGCGATTCTTGTTAATCGGTTTTTGTGTTTCCAGGCAGATTCCATACGAGCCGTCGAATATCCGATCAATCGCCTCTTCAATTTCCTCTAAAGCCTCTTGGTCATTGGCAACCATGGAAAGAGCTAAATCACGGTCAAAAGTTTCAGTTCCAGCATCACTTGAATTTATTGATAATTCACCCGATTCTCGAGCAGACGCACCTATGGTCTCATTTGAACGCTCTCCAAGAGAACCTTTAAGTGAATTCCGCAAGGACATTAACGATTCGTAATAAGAAGCCCATTGAGTGGGGACTTTAGTTACATCCCAAACCGGTCGACTTGGTCCCACAGATGGAGCACCAAACCCTAGAATGTCATCAATGGAAGCAGTAGTAAGCTTTTTTACTTTGGAAACTTTCTCAGGCTTGGTCTTTGCTACTTTTGGGGGTTGAACTTCTGCAGCTTTCTTGGCGGTAACCTTCTTTGGTTTTTCTTTCTTTTTTGAATGAATTAACCCAAGAACATCATCGAAAGAAAAGGAGGTGCTTTCTGGTTTTGTATCCTCCTTCTGATTGATCGCCCTTGATTTGGAGACAATTTCTTTAACCTTCGATATAGTGGCTGAATCTTTTTTCTGAGATGTACGAGTTTTCGAAGAGGCTTTTGAAGAAGCTGTAGATTTTGCCTTCTTAGATGAAACTTGTTTTTTCGTTTTGGTAGACGCAGCAGTAGGCTTCTTCTTAGCAGGCACGCTCTTAGTCACCTTCTTAACAGAGGCTTGCTTCGCCGTAGGTTTTGGCTTGGCCGCTTTTTTGGATGGAGCCTTGGCTTTGGATGCCACAGCTTTATCCTTGTTTGGTTTTGGTCGGGTTGTAGAAGAGACTTTCTTTTTTGCAGTCATTATAAACTAGATTTTCGGCAGAATACGATTTCAACGAATCTTGGCAAGCACTTCGGCACAACGAGGGGACACTTCACCCCATGGCTCCACCTTAACAAGCTCTGGAACCCAGCGCCAACTTCGGGGACAACGTATACCTGATGCATGACAAGCTGTGACTTTATCTACCTCTCCGGAAGGAAGATTTTCCAAGGTAACGGATGATACAATAAATAACTCAGCCAATTCATCCAAGGATCGACGTTTTAAAATATCAACGAATTTACTGTCTGTTGATAAACAAAGACTAACGCATGCGTCCAAAGACTGACCTATCTCTTTTTTCACCCGTAAAGATTCTAATGCTTCATTTACATGTGAATCTTTAAGGTCTAATAATTCCTGAACATCGGAAACTGCAATTTGACCTTCTCCTAAATCAATTTCCTTCGGCCAATCCTGTAAACTCAATGAATCGTTACAATATTCCTCACCCGATTGACCAAATGCCCATGCCTCATCTGCAATGTAAGGGGTAAAGGGACCGATTAATTTTATCAAAGACTCGAAAATCATCCTTAAGGCCGACTGTGTTGAACGGCGCAAAGGATCGTTCGGGTCCAATGTGTAAAGCCTGTCTTTGATCACATCGTGATAAGTTGATGAAAGAATACCCGAACAAAATCGATTCAAACACTGAATAGCCCGGTGAAATTCATACTGTTCGCATGAATCAGTAACTTCTCGAATTAAATCATTGGTTTTCCCAAGAGTCCAAAGATCTATCGGGGACATTTGCTCGATTGGTACCGAATGCTCTGCCTGAGAAAAATCATGCAAGGCTCCAAGCTGAAAGCGTAATGTATTACGCAGGGTGCGATAGGCCCGCACTGCCTGTTCAAGGATTTCATCGGACAAGGGAATATCCCTGCGGAAATCCTCCGAACATACCCAAAGGCGCAAAACATCAGCCCCGTATTTTGTAACAAAAGAATCTGCAGTCTGGGGTTTCCCATCGCTTTTGGAAATTTTCTTTCCTTCTCCGTTAACCACAAAACCATGGGTTAAAATTCTTCGATAAGGTGCCGACTGGGTAGAAACCATACTCGTCCAAAGAGAGCTTTGAAACCATCCACGGTGTTGATCACTGCCCTCCAAATATAAATCAGCCGGACAGGAAACTTCCTCATTTTTACGAAGAACCGCCCGATGACTGCATCCAGAATCAATCCATACATCGAGGGTGTCCTGCCCCTTGGATAATTTCCGACCTTTCCAAGAATCAGGAAGGTCATAACCATCGAGTAATTCCTCAGCTGTTTGGGAAAACCACAAATTACACCCATCTTGCGAGATTTTTGAGGCAAGAAATTCAATCAGGTTGGAATCAAGTAATACATTTCCATCATCATCAAAAAATACCGGTATCGGAACCCCCCAGGAACGTTGTCTCGATATGCACCAGTCTGGACGAGCTTCAAGAAATCCATGAATTCGGTTTCTCCCCCACTCCGGAGTAAATGAGACTTCTTTTAATCCATTAATGCAACGGCTTCGCAAATCTTCTTTATCGAGGGAAACAAACCATTGATCCATTGCTCGAAATATCACCGGTGATTTACTCCTCCAACAATGAGGATATTGATGGTCGTATTGTTTATGAGCCAATAATGCTCCTGATGATGTAAGAATTTCCAAAACTGCATGGTTTGCCTTGGAGCCATCCGCCTTTTCCAAAACAGAAAGACCGACCAATTCTTTAGGGATTTGTCCATCATCCAAATACTTCCCTCCATCATCAAGTGGACAATAGATTTCTAGATCGTGTTCCAAACCGGTTAGGTAATCATCCAATCCATGCCCCGGTGCAATGTGTACACACCCCGTACCTGTATCCATGGTTACATACTCAGCGGTCACAACCATGCTATCTCGATCGATAAATGGATGAAGAGTGGCTTTCCCAGCAAGGTCGGATCCCGTGCAAGTCCGGCCAATTGTATGGTCGGAGAATCCACACTCCTGGGTAAACTCATTCACCCGTTGTTCGGCGATCCAATAACTTGATCCATTCGCCTGCACCTCAGAGTATGTCTCCCGGGGATGAACTGCCACTGCAAGGTTGGCAGGCAAGGTCCAGGGTGTGGTAGTCCAGATTACTAAGTATTCGTCTTTCTCCCCCTTTATTTGAAAACGAACAAAAATAGAAGGGCTTTTATGGTCAAGGTATTCAATCTCAGCTTCTGCCAGTGCAGTTTGGCAAGGAATAGACCAATAGACTGGCTTTTTACTGCGGTAAACAAGTCCTTGATCCACAAAATCAGCAAAGGTACGAAGAATTTCTGCCTCGTAGGCAGGATTCATTGTTTTGTACTCTTTTTCCCAATCTGCCAAAACTCCCAATCGCTTGAACTGACTACGCTGGGTTTCAATATACGACTTCGAGAACTCTTCGCACTCCTTGCGCAACTCAACAGCATCAAACTCTTTTTTAGAGGCTCTTAATTTCTTTGTTACCTTATGCTCAATAGGTAAACCATGGCAATCCCAACCAGGTAAAAACGGTGTGCGAAAACCACGGGCGTTTTTGTAGCGCAAAATGGAGTCTTTAAGAATTTTGTTAAGTGCCGTGCCTACATGCACATCTCCATTGGTAAAGGGAGGACCGTCATGGAGTACAAAAGACGGACCATTTTGGTTTTTCTTTTGCATCTTTGCATAGACTTCTGATGTTTCCCAATGATTCATACGAGCAGGCTCTCGCACCACTGCGTTAGCACGCATGGGAAAGTTTGTCTTTGGAAGATTTAAAGTATCCTTAAGTTTTTCAGGAGCATTCATTTGGAGTACGCCTCACGCAAAATGAGGAAAGATGAAGCAATGTGCCGTCAAGTCAAGGGCGGATGAGTACTCTTGCAACGTGAATCTACTTGCCATTCAAAACTCAGCAACCACCCTAATCGGTTTTCTTACCGATGTACGAACTTTTAGATAGTTGGATCACTCCATGGGCTCATCAATCTTACGGCCTATATCTTTGTGTATTAACTCTCTGTATAATTACAGGCTTTTTTCTTCTAACCAAAGGAGGAGATTGGCTAAGCGATCATAGTTCAAACATTGCTTGCCAGCTTGGTATTCCACCAGTGGTAGTTGGATTAACCATTGTGTCGATCGCCACTTCTACCCCTGAATTATTTACTTCCCTATCAGCTATTCGAAGTGGTTCTCCCGGATTGGTTCTTGGAAACATAATCGGTTCTAATATAGCAAATATCGGCCTAATCCTCGGAATAGCCCTTCTGCTAGGAAACATATCTACAAAAGGTGCGGTTTCTCAGGCTCAAAGACATTGCTTAAGCTGGATAACTATTGGTTTTTGCCTCGCTTTGGTCTTTCTGCCACGCGGAGAGCTAGGAATGATCCCAGGCACTCTTTTACTTGTATTTATCGTCCTTTATTTAATTTTTGTTTCCTTTCATGCATTAAAGAACAAGAGTGCCAACAAAACATTTCAGGAATTAGGCCAAGTTGAAAACTCTCCTTCAAGCAGCCTGCTCATTTCCATAATTATGCTCATCCTTGCGACTCTTACCCTTTGGCTTGGTTCAGATTCTCTGGTTTATGGATCTAAAAGCCTGGCATTGATTGCTGGAGTGCCTGAGGAACTGATTGGGTTTACCTTACTAGCCATAGGCACAAGCCTGCCAGAATTAGCTGCATCGATCAGCCTGATTCGGAAAGCTCAAACAACAATGCTGCTAGGAAATATCGTGGGATCAAATCTATTTAACCTTTCCCTTATTGGTGGACTGGCTGGAGTGATGGGCCCGATATGCAGCGGAGCACCTTATCCGTGGATTGATTACCTCTCGTTACTCTTAACCACTGGAATATTAATCTACTGGTTAGGGGGAAAGCACCTAGTAAAAACCCACGGTATTATACTGCTCTGCCTCTACTTAACAGCCAGTGTATGCACTTGGCTGCTTAATGCATAAAGATCTCTCCCCCTCATGAAAGGGGATTATCTAAGAAGGTAAATCCTAAAAGATTAAGAACTGTCCCCGACTTGAAAACGGAGGAATTTTTCTACCTTGAGTTGGGATCCAATCTCTTTTCCAACTTCATCAACAAATTGCTGAATCGATTGGTCAGGGTTCTTTACAAAGGGTTGTTCAAGCAAAGAAACGCCAGCAAAATATTTCTCCAACTTGCCGCTGATAATCTTTTCAACAGCTTGTGGGGGCTTACCCTCAGCTTGGGCTTGGGCAATTTCCTTTTCCTTATCAACAAGTTCTGAAGGCACTTCGTCTCTTGATACACAAACCGGAGAAGTCGCGGCAATGTGCATGCAGATATCTTTGGCCATTGAAACCACAAGTTCGTTTGAATGAACCTCTGAAGAATCGGAACCTACCGATAGGAGTACTGCTACTTTCGCACCGGTGTGGACATACGATTCAACAAGACCGGATGTTTTAGGAGCAAGCGTTTCAGATCTGGAAATTTTAATATTTTCACCTATCTTTGCAACCTGTTCAGTTCTCTTTTCTTCAAAGTCTGCCGATGGGTTATTCAAAAGCTCCATAGCAATTTCATTTGAGAAAACAACAAAGTCATCGTTTTTAGCGACAAAATCAGTTTCGCAATTTACTTCTACAAGTATACCCTTGGAACGATCTTCAGATATGGCTTGAGCAATCATTCCTTCACTTGCACTGCGACCGGATTTTTTCGCTGCGGTTGCCACTCCTTTTTTACGAAGTATGGAAACAGCTTCTTCCATATCTCCGTTACTTTCGCCCAAGGCGCGCTTGCAATCAATAAGCCCGGCGCCAGTTTTTTCGCGCAAGGCCATAACACTATCTTTGTTGATGGACATCTTAGGTAATTCGAACTTGGTAAAAAATTAGGTTAATGAAGAGTTATTTACTTTGACTCCTCTGCGACAGCATTGTCTGCGGAATCTGGATTTGCTTCAGCTTTCTTACTACTATCTGAATCAGACTCTTCAACGGAAGCAGATGAATTATCAGCTACAGGAATTGTCTCAGATTGAGGCTCTTCATCGACAGTTTTTTCTGCCTTCTTACGGTCGTCAAAGTCCATTTCGTCATAGCCTTCGGGAAGGGTGACTTCTGGCTCATCTTCATTATCAAGAAAATCAGGTTCTTGGGAGACAGGTGTAATATCCTTACGCTTTGTTGGAGTTTGAGTGCGTTTAGTTGCCCCCGCCTGAATGGCCTCAAGAATGACATCCACAATGATTCGGATGGATTTGGTCGAGTCATCGTTCCCAGGAATAGGGTGAGAAAGAAGGGATGGGTCAGAGTTACTGTCGACCAATGCAATCACGGGAATTTTCAAACGGTTAGCTTCAGCCACTGCGATAGATTCGTTAAAAGAATCGATAATGAAAAGCGCTCCAGGTAGACCTTGTAGATTAAGTAACCCCTCAAAGTCCCTGTTCATGCGTGTCATTTGACGCTTGATAGATGCACTCTCTTTGCCGTGCATTTTATCTAATGTACCGTCTTCTTCCATGCGCAAATACTTTTTATATTTCGCAATACTTGTGGAGACAGTCTCATAATTAGTAAGAGTTCCACCCATCCAACGATTCACACAAAATGGCATATTGGTGGCAGCGGCAAGCTCACGGACTGGTTCAACAGCCTGCCTTTTGGTACCGACAATTAAGACTTGTTTACCAGATCCAACAACTTCTTCGACCGCCTGAGCAGCTTTCTCAAGCAAATCATAGGTCTTTTCCAAATCAATAATGGAAATTCCGTGTCTATTGTCGTAAACAAAGGGCTTGGATTTAGGGTTCCAACGGCGGACTTGGTGGCCAAAGTGGACTCCGGCATCGAGGAGATCTTTTACAGATACGTTCATAATATTGATGGTTCAAAGCCCATCCCGAACGAGAGGATGGGAGAAATAATTTTCTTTTGTATGTTGTTAAGGGTTAATAATTTGGGAGCAGGGGCAGGATTTGAACCTGCGACCTTCAGGTTATGAGCCTGACGAGCTACCAGACTGCTCCACCCTGCTGCAAAAGGTTTAAAAGTATAGGCTTTGTACTTTAAGGCAACGAAAAACTTTTTTCTCGCCCGCCAAACTTCCTCTCTTAAACTTGGGTATATGGTGGAATTAAACGAGGTTCAAAAATTTTGCGACCAACGTGTTTGCCTGGATAAAATTACCGACTTCCCTGGAGCATGGAATGGCTTGCAGGTTGAGAACAACGGAGAAGTAACCAAATTAGGAGCGTGTGTCGATGCCGGCCTTGTCCCTTTTCGACTAGCCATTGAAAAGAAAATTGACCTACTTATCTGCCATCATGGGTTGTTTTGGACCCCCCCTACCCCGTTGACAGGTTCGAACTTTGAGAAGGTCAAACTTTGTATGGATTCGAACCTCGCGGTTTATGGTTCCCATCTGCCCCTCGACTGCCATCCGGAAATTGGAAATAATGCAATTTTGGCAAACAAACTTGGCCTGCACTCCTGCGGAAGTTTTCTTCCTTACGAAGGAGTTGATATTGGATTATTGACCACTAGTTCCTACGACCGAGAGGAGTTAAGCGAACGCCTGAACGATTTGTTCCCTCAGGGATTTCATGCCATGGAGTATGGAATGGGAAAGCCTGAAAAAATTGCCATTCTTACAGGTTCGGGTCAAAGTGCGGTCGATAAAATTCTCCAGTCAGGTGCGGACACCCTAATCACTGGAGAACTCAAACAGCACCACTTTAACCTCGCCCAGGAACTCCAACTTAATCTTTACGCCTGCGGACATTATGCAACCGAAAGGTTCGGAGTGGACGGACTTGCCCGCGAAGTTTCTCAGGAATTTGATATTCCCTACGAATTTGTTGAGACTGCCTGTCCTCTCTGAACTTTGTATACGGCGTTGCGAATATTTTCCTTTTGCGATTAGATGAATGGATTATGAAAAAAATCGGCCTGCTTAACGGACCTAATCTTGACCGGTTGGGAAAAAGGGAACCAGATATCTATGGATCCCAAACTCTCGATGAAATTGTTCAAAATACTGTTTCCCTTGGTTCCACTCTGGGATGCGAAGTTGTAAACTTTCAGTCCAACCACGAAGGGGCGATGATTGACAAAATTCACGAATGGGCAGATTCTGGAATTTCTGGATTGATCCTGAATCCAGGAGGTTTCACTCATACGAGCGTGGCTTTACGCGATGCCGTAGTAGCATCTGGATTACCTACCATTGAAGTTCATATATCAAACATCCATGCACGGGAGGACTTTAGGCACAAATCCTTAATTTCCGGGATTGCACAGGGAGTAATTGCAGGGATTGGTCCCAATGGCTACACTCTCGCTCTCAGGCATTTATCCTCAAATAACTAAGCGACATCGTCTCCAAGGAAGAAATCATTTCCTTTGTCATCGGTGATGATAAATGCAGGGAAATTCTCCACTTCGATCTTACGGATAGCTTCCATGCCAAGATCATCGTATTCAATCACATCTACTTTCTTTATGCATTTTTGGGCAAGTCTGGCGGCAGAACCTCCGATGCTCCCCAAATAAAAGCCTCCATGTTTTTTGCATGCCTGTACCACCATCTTGGAACGGTTTCCTTTGGCCAACATAACCATCGAACCTCCTGCCTCTTGGAATTTATTTACAAATACATCCATTCTTCCGGCAGTAGTTGGTCCAAAAGATCCAGATGCATACCCCTGTGGAGTCTTAGCCGGACCAGCATAGTAAACCGGATATTGCTTAAAATATTCTGGCAACCCGTCCCCAGCGTTTAAACGATCGCGCAATCGGCTGTGGGCCAAGTCTCGAGCGACAATCAAGGGACCGTTCAATGACAAGCGTGTACGAACCGGGTAATTGGATAATACCTGAAGAACTTTTTCCATTCCCATGTTCAAATCGATCTCAACGGCCTTGTCGCCGGATTGGTTTTCCTCCTCATAATCAGGAAGAAATCGACTCGGGTTGCTCTCAAGTTGTTCAAGAAATACTCCTTCGGAAGTAATTTTGCCTAAAGCCTGACGATCTGCAGAACAGCTTACCCCTATACCTATAGGCAAACTCGCTCCGTGCCGGGGAAGACGGATAACCCGAACATCGAGGCAAAAATACTTCCCACCAAATTGGGCTCCGATTCCACGCTTCTGAGTCATTTCTAAAATTTTATTCTCCATTTCCGGACAACGTATGGCATGACCACGATGATCACCGGCAATGGGCAAATCATCGAGAAACCGGGCACTGGCAAGCTTGACAGTTTTTAGGTTTGCTTCCGCGGAAGTGCCCCCAATTACAACGGCTAAATGATAAGGCGGGCAAGCCGCTGTCCCCAGTGCGGCTATTCGCTCGTCTAAGTATTCGAGCAATAATTCTTCCTTAAGTAAAGATGGTGTACCCTGGTGTAAAAAGGTCTTGTTTGCCGACCCACCTCCCTTGGCCATAAATAAAAAATGATATTCAGTTCCATCCGTGTGCAAAATATCAACTTGGGCAGGCAGGTTGGAGCGAGTGTTTTTCTCTTCGAACATACCAATTGGAGCAAGTTGAGAGAATCGCAGGTTGTCAGAGGCATAGGTTTTTTCTATTCCGTTAGAAAGCACAGACTCGTCACCACCCTGCGTCCATACACATCTACCCTTTTTGGCCAGAATGATTGCCGTGCCTGTATCTTGGCACATCGGCAAAATTCCTTCTGCCGCGATTTGTGAATTCCTTAATAAATCCAAAGCAACAAAACGATCGTTAGGGGAAGCCTCCGAGTCGTCTAAAATTTTACGCAACTGTTCGAGGTGTCCGGATCGCAAAAAATGTGAAATATCATGAAATGCCTCTTGAGCCAATCGTTCCAATGCCTCGGGTTTAATCTTTAAAATTATTTCATCGCAAAATGTTGCCTGCTCCAGACAACTGTCCAATCCATCAATCTTTCGCCAATCTACGTTTTGGTAAGGGTCACAAGGAAACATTGTTGCTTTATCAATCGATGCCATGCCTAATCGCCTATCCCATCAAGAGTGATAAGTCGAGAAAACCTATTTATTCAATACGGATTTATTCTGAACAACAAGAGAAATTAACGAACTGTATCGCTCGTTGGGTTTTCAGATTGTTGACCAGGCACAGTTCCATCCACTTCAGCTATTTGTGATTCTTCATCCCTCATGACGACTGAACGCTTCTCTACTTTAATAGGTATAGACAGAACCTTTTCATCTCGTTTAACCTGAAATATGACCACAGTAGTGGGCTTGGCAAAAAAAGCGGCGTGTGCAAGGTCTCCACGATCTCGGACAACAACACTTCCAATCTTTTGTATATGGTCACCCTTCTTTAAGGAAGACTTTGATGCGGGAGAACCATGCACTGTCCCTTCGACGATAATATCGAAAGAATTTTGATTATTAAGTTTCCGAGATACCGTAACTCCAAACCACCCATACTCAACCTTACCAGAAAGAAGTAGTCCGTCACGAATACGCAAGCAAGCATTGGCGGGTAATATGAAAGATGATCTCAAATCTGATAAAGCCGCATGCGCAATTCCAACAAATCGACCATGGAGGTCAAAGATTGGAGCCCCAATTTCACCTGGTCCCAGGGTAACACTTGCACGGATCATTTTGGTGGGGAATAAGCTAGCACCAAAAGAGATTTCTTCGCTTTGATAAAGCCCAAAGGTAGGACCAACTTTGAATTCCAAAGCACATGATAAGCCGACTAAGATTGATCCTGGGGTCAAGTCTTCTGAATGATCACTTACCGAGAGAAAGGGGAATTCCTTCTTGGCATCAACCACTTTAAGCATAGACAAATTGCAGAGATGATCATGGCCTATTAACTGAGCGAGATAGAAAGATTGTTGGTATTCTATCCAAATTTGGTCAGCATTTCTAAGTAATCCAGAAGTCAATATATGACCATCCTTACTAACAAAGAAACCGCTTCCCATCTTGAGTACACGGCTAACTTTTTCATCCACTTTGTCTTTGCGTGTAGCCTTTACACGAACAATACATTCACTAGAATTCTCATAAATATCACGCACCCTTTCCTGAAGGGATAGAGATGGATGAGAAGTACTGGTATCCGCTTGTAGGAAAAATACTAAAGCGAAAAAACTGAAGCTTGTAACCGCAAGCCTAACCATTCATCTAAAAGGTATACTGAGCAAGAGTGCTAAGTTGGGGAGAAAGGCTAAGTGTGTGATGATTAAAATTGGTATTACTATCAGAAAGTTTTACCCTGGTGTTAGCAAATGATTCATATGAATCCATGCTTGCTAACTGGATGGCACCCTCGCGTTGAAAGGTGTTCCCATCTTGCATTAAGTTAGCAAGTTGGCTTAGAGAATCTGCTCCACCAGATACCTGCTGGTTCGTCGATACAATTGATGTATCGATTGAAAGCTCCGATTCTGACTTAATCATATTCCAACCTGTATAGGATAATAAGAAGACAGGTAAGCAAATGTATAAACCAACCCTGCGAACCCGGGCAGATTTACTACGTGCTCCAAAAGAAGCGATCGCACGACCCTTTACACGGTCCTGGAAACCATTCCAAAATTCTTCATCAGGTTGATCCAACTTCTTGGACATAAAAAGATCATCGAGGGTAGGTTTGTCTTTCATTGTCTTGAGGTATTATTAGTTAAGATATTCTGACAGATAGGACTGAAGTTGTTGTTTAGCGTAGAACAAACGAGAACGAACGGTACCTTCAGTACAGTTCATTATCTTGGCAATTTCTTTGTGCCCAAGTCCATCTATTTCAAATAAAACCACAATCGTTCTATGTTTATCTGACAACTTAGACAGTGCTTCGTTCAATTTTTCATGCAATTCGTTGTTTAAAGCTTTCTTAACAGAGGTGGATGATGTGGATGATACAGCTTCCAAATCCTTGGACATCCCGCCATCATCGCTCGCTTGATCAAAACTAAAAAACTGACGAATTTTACGCTTTTTCAAAAAGGAAAGCGTCAAATTTACTCCAATCCTGTAAAGCCAGGTATAAAAAGAAGACTTTTCCCGAAACTTAGAAAGGGAACGAAATGCCTTAACAAAAGATTCCTGGGTCAAATCTGCCGCATCCTCGGCGTTCATGGTCATGTTATAGATAACAGCGTACAGGCGTTGGCGGTAACGAACCATCAAAGAGTCAAAAGCGGATAGATCACCAGTTTTGGCACGCTGGACTAAAGAAAATACATTTTCTTCGCCATCTACAGTATCGAGCAAACTGGAATTGCTAGAAACTGAAGAGCCAATTGAATTATCCATCCTACAAAAATGGATAATTTAGAGTTATAGAGCAAGAAAATTGCTCGTTTTTAAATTGCTTAACTTGGTGAATTTCAATGTGAAACTCTGAATAAAAGCATTTAAATCATCTCTCAAGTGAATATTTGGGAACTGATCGATTAAAGACTGGGTACGAGAAAAACTATCTTCAAAATATTGAATGCACTTGGGTAGAATTTCGTACTTCTCAAAGAGTTGGAGAGTTTGAGAGCGGATATTTTCTTCGGGTTTGTTATCTCTTCCCGACCTAATTAAATGGTCTATAACTTCAACCTCATCAACTGTCGCAACATTGCGTAGTAATATCACGGGTAAAGTCATTTTACCAGTTTCCCAATCTGAACCTAAAGATTTGTCACTATTATCGGGATCTTCAAAGGCGTCGATCAAGTCGTCAAATACCTGATAGTTTATTCCAAGAGAAAGACCAAACTCTCCAGCAAGGTCAATTGTATCTTGATCTGCACCAGAGAGATATGCACCGATTTGACAAGAGGCCCTAAAAAGCTCACCAGTTTTGTCGTTTATAAAACTTAAGTATTCATCTAAACTTAAGTCGGAGCGACCTCTAGCGAAGGTTTGCCTGATTTCACCTGAACAAGTTTTGCGTGTTGCTTCTGAAACAATGGAACATACGCGGGTGGTCGGAAACTGCGAGGCAAGTTCAAGTGCGAACCCAAAGAGAGCATCCCCCAATAAAACAGCAGCATGTGAACCGATTGCTTCATGCATGGAGGGAAGATTTCGACGAATTTCAGCCCCGTCGAGAATATCGTCATGTATCAAAGAAGCTAAATGGACGATCTCTAAAATAACCGATGCCTTAAGCGTCGAATCATTTAAAACATCACTTCGACCAGCAAAATGGAAAACTAATAACGGACGAATTCTTTTACCTCCAGCTAACGCTGATTGTAGTGCATAAGATTTAATGTCATCGTCAAGCAGAGACAAAGAACTGGATAAATGAGCTTCGAAGAACTCAATAAACCTAAACGAACGAACTTCGTAAGGCAAATCGTTAGAAATGCTGAGTAAATTACAGTTTAAGTTCATCTACGATCAATCTAATGGAAAAAGAGACGTAGACAAGGGTTAGAGTAAAAAAACTCTAGTACAATTACCAATCTCTCTTTTTGTGACGATTGGACTTCGTACGTTTGCGACGCTTGTGCTTGTTCATCTTCAAGCGACGCTTCTTTTTTAGGTTACCCATAAATAGTAGATGAATTAATGATTTTTGTAATAAAAGTGTGAAAATAAAAAGACCCGCGTCTTCAATTAAGAAGACGCGGGTCGCAAGACTGGCAACAACTTACTCTCACACAGCAGCGTGGCTGCACTACCATCAGCGATTGAGGGCTTAACGAGCGTGTTCGAGATGGGAACGTGTGTTTCCCCTCATCTATGATCACCAGAGTGAATTCCAGGAACTGTCAATAAAACAGCTAATGGTATGTAGATAAAGTAAGTGTTGCCGCGACAGTCCGCGAACAACGGAAAAATTTTAGTCTAACGTTAATGGGAACACAAGCGCCGCTCGGAAAAAATACTACGGCGAATGTAAAGAAACAAATGGTTCGGAACATTAGTATCGGTTAGCTCAACACATTACTGTGCTTACACATCCGACCTATCGACCTAGTAGTCTCCTAGGTTCCTTCATGGTCCGAAGACCAAAGGAGATCTTATCTTGGGAATAGCTTGGCGCTTAGATGCTTTCAGCGCTTATCTAGTCCGTGCTTAGCTACCCGGCGGTGCTCTTGAACAGAACAACCGGAACACCAGAGGCACGTCATTCCCGGTCCTCTCGTACTAAGGAATGAACCCCTCAAATCTCCAACGCCCACAGCGGATAGAGGACCGAACTGTCTCACGACGTTCTGAACCCAGCTCGCGTACCACTTTAATCGGCGAACAGCCGAACCCT
>ENA-OQVM01002217-OQVM01002217.1-marine-metagenome-genome-assembly--contig:-NODE-2217-length-23284-cov-3.548455_pt1 | contig 23284 bp, 17 predicted proteins | sample MGYA00237776_ERZ505498 | MGnify/ENA primary metagenome ERZ505498 (study PRJEB26159, sample SAMN06265151) | marine metagenome | isolation source: Helgoland LTER site | place: Germany:Helgoland, sampling... | reverse complement strand
GCCGTAGACTTGATTGTTTTCATCCCAGACACGCTTGATTTCAAGGCTCAGATCCACATCCCGTTTGGCGCGATCCGACGCCAAGTCAGGGTTTCGGGCGATCGCCACATGCGCATAAAATGTGGATTGGGCGATTGGCAAAACCTTGCAAACCGGCTCGACACCCAAGTCTTCGCGATGCTCTTTTATGAAGGCAATCATCGTTTGAAGGGGCAAGCGAGCTGTGCCTGCGCAAAATATGCTGACGCTTTTCTGAAAATTTCATTGGCTTGGCGCAGGTCTCGTATCTCGCGCTCCATCGCCTTGATCTGAGCGCTCATCTGAGGTCTGCCTGTCTTTGAGATCGCTATCGATATCGGATTGCTTAACCCAACGCCGCAACGTGTCTGTGGCCCATCCAACTTGCGGCGCAATCGCCATACACGCCGCTGATTGATTGCCGACACGTGTTCATGTTCCAAAATCGTCCTAACCGCGCGGGCAGGCACTTCAGTCAAAATCTGTTGGCTCTGTTACTTTTTTCATTGGCTCCATCAATACTTACTTTGGAGCCTCAGGCAAACTGCGGGCGGTTCAGTTTGTTTTTCACAAGCGACAAATGCAGCCCTGACAAACGATGTGAGCGGTGTGAGTATTGACCCATTAAACTGATGAGCAAGGTGCTCAGTGGTTCTCACGGTGTTGGACCATACTGGCCTGTATGCGAGCACATCTTTTTAAAATTGTGGGCGAAAATGATAGCAAAGGGTATTTTTCTGCTAAAACTGCGCGTTTTATCGTTAGGTCAGTAGATGATTTTAAAATTAGGTTTGCCTGCTTGACGCATGCTTTGGACCGACAAGGTCCAGTTTTACGCTTGGTCGCTTTGCGTTAAAGTAAGTTTTTACCTTTGCGACTGCACAGAGAGCATCTGACTTAGGCGATGATGGACTGCAGTGTTTAATTTTCGCATCAGAATACTGGTATTGGCCGTAATAAACCAATACCAGTAAACAATATAAATTTGTATATCTTTAAGACATGTAAATCAGGCGACAACGTTCAAATATATTAAAAATTACTTTGGACGAGCCAATGTTGGATTAATTGGCAATCAGAAGTTCGGATCGACTCTTACCATTACTTTCCAGTTCTACCATCCAAAGGGGGGCACGTCCGCGGCCTGTCCAAGTCAATTCGGGCTCTGCAGGATGGCGATATTTTGGTTTCGCAGGCGTTCTTTTGCGAGTCGCAACCGCACCCAATAAATCATCTAGTGAATAACCCAACTCACTTGCTTTGGCGCTTAGCTCAGAACGCGCCTCGGCCAACTTTCGTTGCTCAAAACTGCTGATTGCTTTTTCCACATCACCACGGATTTTTTTTAACTCTTTCAATGAATAACTTTCTAAATCAATTTTCATTATCAACTCCGGTTTGATTGATATAAATTTATTTTTAAACTTGCACTCTTACAGAAACTTTCTGTGGCGACACTATAGCTGAGAACTTTATCCAGAGCAAGCTAAAATAATTCTAGTAGAATACATTTTTGATAAAGTTTGCCCCGCCCAATGTGGCTGGCCATGAAGTGATCGTACAACACACTTTCATCCGATTGATCCATTGCCGTGACTCCGGAAGAACACTCGAAAGATGACATATCTGTATCCAGGAGCCGCTCAGCTCACCCAACACGATATATGACTTGCTTAAGGAAATCGTAAATAAATCATTAATAATTAGTGATTTATCACCTAATCTCGGATATGCAGATTATGTTATTTCTTTCAGTTAAGAGGTGGCAGAAATATGATTATTTTATCATATTTCTAATATGTTACGTTGTGTGAAGATTTTGTTGACTAGTTTCTACTGATAATAGATTTGGTTCAATCTTTGAATATCAATTGGAATTTAAATAATATTTTAAGTGATTACTTTATTAAAATACTAATTTAAAGAAAGGGAAATTAAGATTCAATCATGGGACAGTACGCTTTATCAATACTAGGGTCACAGACGTGAGCGATATTGGTTTGGATTTTCATATTTGCCGGACCTGAAACATGACCGATACATCATCAAATTTAAAGTTGCCCTTTATTCTACCTTCACAGGCTCAAAAACATGTAACTCACAACGAGGCGTTGCAAATTTTGGACGCATTAGTTCAATTGACTGCGATCTCGTCTTCCAGATCAGTGCCGCCGGCTAGCGCACAAGAGGCAGATATCTATATCATAGCTAATTCTGCAACGGGGGTCTGGTCGGGGCATGAGCACGACATTGCGGTGTACCGCGCTAAGTCCTGGCAATTTTATCCTCCTAGGGTCGGGTGGCGCGCCTATATTCCGGCTCAAAATATGCAAATTGTTTATACTGGAAAGAATTGGATTCTGGATGAGCCCACCAAATTGCAAAACCTCACTCTTTTTGGGTTGAATGCAAAAGCAACAGCAGCTGTGCCGGTGCATGTAAGGGCAAACACGGTTGTTTGGAGTGCGAAATCGTCCGGTGATGGCGGCACTGGTAGCATGGTACAAGTTTTGGAACGGGAATCTATAAAAGATGATTTAGGTTTTATGCTAAAAACTGATGGAATTTGCACCGCTGTTCTTGGTCAATTTGGGTCTGACCGTTTTCGGGTATCTGTATCGGTCGACGGCAAATCGTTTTTAGAGGCTCTAAGCGTCAATACGTCAAAGGGAATCGTCGATTTTGAGGCGTTACCAAGGTTTAAATCGACGATAAATTACGACCAATACATCGCTTTAGATGTGTGGAAGAAAGTTTCTATGAATTCTGGCGAATACAATGCTCAAAATGCCTTTGATGCCAGTAAAAACGTTTTCAAGGCTCCGGTCGCGGGGACATATCTCATGGGTGCATGCTATGTTTATAAGCGTAATAGCAGTGACGATGCCAAGCTTCAGGGGCGTCTGGTTAAAAACGGCAATTCTGAGGTGTCGGGTAGCTTTGGGGAACTCAGTGGCCTGCATCGTAGTGAAGCCTACAGTTTGAATCTCCAGACGATGGTAGCGTTAGCCGCAAATGATACGATCGAGTGTCAAGCCAGATTTCGACAGGCTGATGGTTACATCATGGCCGATAAAAGCGCATTCTGGGGTTGTAAAATTGGCTGAATACAAATTGCCGCTTCAATTCGCATGAATGGCAGAGAAATCATGCAAAGATAAAGTCATCCGCCGAAAAATCCGAAACCAGCAGTCGACCATCTTCAGCTTCGACCGCTAAACGATCATCCGCGTATTTTAGCAACACACCATAGTCACGCTTTGCAAATGTGATCTGATCGATGGAATGAAGGCCCTTGAAATCGCTTAAATCGATTTTGTCCACGGAAATCTCAAAATCTTCGATCCGATCCAACCGGCGATCTTTTTTGAATACGAAAGTATCTGCACCTTCGCCGCCGGTCAATCGGTCGACCCCTTTGCCATCAATTAAACGGTCGTCACCGCGCCCCCCGAAAAGGTGGTCATGGCCCGCGTACCCAACCAGTAGGTCATCCTGATCTGTGCCGCGCAATATATCTTTGTTGCGGGTGCCGGTAATCTGCGTGCCGAGATTATTTAAATCCAGTGTAAATTGCGTGATACCCTGCTCTGCGCTAGAGGAGACGAAAACCTGAATTTCGGAACCGACCACAGTCGCGGTGATTGCGCTTATATTATTGAGAGTGGTACCATGTTGGTCGGCAATAGAACTCATATGGTGCAATTTGCCATCAGCAGAGAGTTCAAACAAGCTGATCCCATCATCAGCGCCACCAGCGATAACAAAGGCGCGGTCGTTTAATGTGACAACGGACAATGCGGTGACCCCGTCAAACCGCGTTTCAAGGCTGTCCAATACGTGATCTACTGGTGTGAGCTGACCCCATGCGCCAACCTGCAATGTGCTGAGTGACCCGCTGCCTGCTGCCGCGACGATCACATACAGCTTACCGTCCAGCGTGGCGGTGGCCAATGCCACGGGTTTATCAATGTATAATCCAGTTTCTGGGCTTGCGCTGCCGCGCTCTTTAACATTACCCCAGCGCTGCACCCAAAATGCGGTCACGCCATCTTCCGCAGCGGATGTCATAAACACAAACTGTCTGCCTGCAAGCGACGCCGCTGTCATATCATCGATATCATCGATTCGCGCCTTGGTGTTGTCTGTCACATGCCGTTTGTATTTCATGGTAAGATCATCGCGGACTTGGAATGTTTTAAATCCGGTAACGCCCTGTTGGCTGGCTAGAAAATAAGTTTTTGCACCAAATTTCAGAAATATACTTTCATTGATATGCCCGACGATCTGGGTCGGGGCAGATAGTATTTTTGTACTTTCGAAAAGCCCCGATCCATCCAATCGGTGATAGGCCATTTTATCGTCATAACGCCCTGAAGGAACCAGTACTGTCTGCTCCTTGATTGTTGTCACTTCGATATCGCTTAGCCCTCTTGAGCCAACCCATGGGGCAAATTCTAAACTAGCCACATGCTGTGCGACTGTACCCTCGCCAAGGGACCATGTGGTCACCCCGTCGGTATGTTCCGATCCGGCATATAGTATCCCGTTCGGACCAATTTTCAGATCCGTAATACCACTTAGGTATGACTGACCCAAAGTCAGTTTTGTCTTGTATTCAAACCCCACCATATAGATATGATACCCAAAGCACAGGTTGAGAAGGTGGTGCAAATGTGGCGCTTTTGTGCCTTTTGTCGTGGGTTTTAGTATATTTTAACAGATTTCATCGTGTGATGTGATGGTCAAAGACGTTGCAAAAGGCGGTTTCCGAGTGATGGAACTAGGTTTAACTAAAATGAGTATATCCATGAAGTAAGATGCGGCTGGTCATTTTTCGCTGTGACTGGTTGTGGTCTTAACTCTGTCATAACAGGCGATAAAACCCTGTATGGTGTTCGGGTTCTGCGCGAAGTGTGCGCGCCCAAAAATGGCAGTATTTCAGGCCTTCGGAGGGTATCAAACCCGCGCAGGTTATGGCGTGCTCTTGGGATTTGCGGCAGCGCCAATTTGTTTTGATTTGAAAAATTTGAAGTATTGGCTTGGGCCAGTCGCTTGGGATTTAACCCGCTGTCAATCGGCACAAGACCAAAGTGTTGGTATGGAAAGTTCTCTGGTTATCATACCCGTCTTGAATGAAGTCTCATATTTGTGGCCTCTCCTGAATAACCTGCGGGCAGCAGATCCCCTTATTCCGGTATGGATTGTCGACGGTGGCAGCACAGACGGTAGCGTGCAAAGGGCACGGCTGATGTGCATGAAGGATCCCCACCTTAACCTTTTAATAAATGAAAACCGCAGTCAGGCGCATGGCGTTAATATGGCGGCGCAATGTGCCTATCGGCAGGGCTATCGCTATATGATCCGGATGGATGCCCATGCGGAGTATATACACGGCTTTTCTACGCAGTTGTTAAGGGTTTTATGCGACAAAAATGCTGACAGTGTCACCGTCCCGCTGATTGCAATGTCGCAGCAGGTCAGTGGCTGGCAGGCAGCTAATGCCAAACTGCAACGCAGCCGGCTTGGCCACGGCAACGCGGCCCACCGGCAAAATACTGGATCTGGTTGGGTGCAACATGGTCATCATGCAGCCTTTCGTCTGGTCTGTTTTCAGGCTTTGGGGGGGTATGATACTCGCCTAGAGGCTTGTGAAGATGTTGATTATGATCGCCGTCTGATCGCCGCAGGGGGGCGTATTTGGCAGGCCGGCCAACTGGCTGTTCACTACTATCCCCGCGCAGCGCCGCTGGGGGTCTGGGCACAGATGTGGCGCAATGGAAAAGCGCGGGCCGCACTGTGGCATAAAGATAAGCAATGGCCTCAGATACGGCAGGTACTGCCGCTTGGCGCGGCTCTTGGTCTGTGCATGGTACCGTTTTCGCCCCTTGTGCCAGAGCTGGCTTTGCCTGCGGGTCTCTATCTTGGCACGTTATGCTTAGCCACTCTGTTTATTGGGCCGCGTGCTGCCTTATTGGCCTTTGTAAGTCATGTGGGCTTTGGTCTGGGCCTGCTATTTGGCATTTTCTCGATCCGTGCTGCGTCTGGAAAGGCGCGTCATACATGAGCGTTCCAAACCTGTTCTTAATTGCAGCGCCCCGAGCTGGATCAACACAGTTGGCGTATTGGATGGACAGTCATCCAGATATCCAATTGAGCAGGGTGAAAGAGCCAAATTACTTCTCTGCCCATGAATTCAAAGCTGATTATGTTCGCACCAGTCACCTGAACGACGTTAATCCCCGGCAATATATCAAATCTGGCTGTACAAGACGTGCTCAATTTGCGGTTTTTCGCGTGCGGGCCGATTATGAAGCGTTGTTTTCCAGCAGTGGCAGCCGGTGGCAATTTGAGGCGTCGACCAGTTATATGGCCTGTCCGGAAGCGCCTGCAAATCTGAAGGCCTATGCACCACAGGCCCGTATTATTTTGTTGACTCGCAATCCGCTTGAACGGTCTCTGTCTCATTACAGGCTTGCCCGTCGGACGGGCCGGGTAACGCATTCACTGCGCCAGGCATTACTGGAAGAACAGATGGGCGCAACTGATCTGGCCGCGCGTTTTTTGCTGCGGCCCTCCCGTCAAGGGCCCGGTTGCGACCGGATAAAGGCGCTGTTTGACCCTGCGCGAATTCTGTCGATTGAGTTTGAGAAACTGATCGCGTCGCCGCAAGCTCGTCTGAACGAAATCGCAAGTTTCCTCAATGTTGACCCGCGTGGCTTTGACCTTTCGGTCCAGGCCAGAAATGCCAGTATGGCGGTAAGGTTTGACCGTCTCAACCACCTACTTGAAACCAGTGGGTTTAAGACAATTCTTCGGCATCATTTGCCAATGCGGGCCAAGGCAATGCTGAAACCAATTTGGTTTGACTCAAGTCGCATGATAGATATTTCTGCAGAGGATCGTCTCAGAGTTGCTTGCGCGTTGGATATTGCATGCGCGTGCTGATCGCCCATCCAGACTTGCAAGCAGGCGGTGGCGCAGAAGTCTACGCAAGGGCTTTGGTAAGCGTTTTGCGGCAGCGCGGCCATGCAGTTGGTTTATGTGATATTTCCGGACATTTGTCTGCCAAGGGTGGCCATTATACTCCGGTCTGGTTTCGCCTTGGTCAATACCCAGGCCTGCGCCGGCTGACACTTTGGAAATATGCTCTTATCTGTCGGGCTTTGCCCAAGCTGTCACGGCAGTATGACTATGTTGTTCTTAGTTTTGGAGAGGGACCAAAATTATTTTGCCCGGTTTTGACAGTGGTCCATGGGCCGCTGCTCTTTGATCCAAGCGCCAAATCTTTGCGGTTTCTAGGTGCGAAGTTTCCCTATCTCAGGGGTTTTTATACTCGATTTTGTAAGGGGTTGGCTGGTGCCTGTGTCGGAATAGGCGTTGGCCCCCGCAACCCAGTTGTGGCTAATTCACGTTGGACGGCGCATCTTGTTCAAAAGTGCGGCGCCGAACAACCCTCTTTGCTCTATCCGCCAGTGCAGCCCCTCTGCCAGTTCCCCTTGCGGTCTGTTTCGCCGCTCGCGCAGCCTGCCATATTCACTCGTGGCCCTCAATCAGTCCGCGATCCATATCTCATCGTGGTCGTCGGGCGGATCGTGCGCAACAAGCGTCTTGAAGATGCGGTAGCGCTGCTTGATCGGTTGCGGCGCTGCGGTATACCGGCACATCTAAAAATCATTGGTCATGCCCGTTGTGCCTATGCGGGTCGGTTCTTGAGCCGATATGCCAGTCATCCACATATCTCGCTGTTGCCAAACGCAGACCAAGCGGCATTGGCCGAAGTGTTGTCGCGGGCGCGGATTGGTCTGCACATGTATCGTGGTGAACATTTTGGCATTGCAGTGGCTGAAATGATCTGCGCCGGTGTTTTGCCCTTTGTTCACGACAGTGGCGGCGTTTGTGAATTGGTGACGGATCCAAGTTTGAAATTCGTCACTACAACCGACTTGTTACACAAAGTCATTGCTGTGATGAGTTGGAAAGAAGCCATTTGTACGCAAAGATTGGCAGTTTTGAAAACGACTCCTGCTTTGCAAAAGGCTCTGCGATTCCCAAGCGAATGTGAGCGTTTATTGCAAAGTGTGGGCTTGTGAATTCGGGATTGGCATTTAGGGTTTGGGCGGCTCTGGCTGGGATAGCGTTATGGGCCCCTGCGTGGAGCCCGATATCGTGGAATCTACCCGTTCAGTCGATGGATCTTTTGGTGCTGGCAGGGTGGCCGTTTATTTTAGTGCACGCGCGACGCTGCGTGATCTATGCGCCGCGGGTTCTGATCCCGTGCAGTATCACCATAGCTTTGTCCTGGCTGGTTAGCGGTGGTGAGGCGCTGATTCTGATGTGGATGATCGTCTTCGCTCTGCCATTCGTGGCCTTGATAACTTTAGTATTGACCGATCACAGGTTATGCGAGGCTTTTTCAGCAGGATTTTATGTAGCTGCAACATTCTCAGCTCTCTTTTTCATGGTGCAGATATGGTGCGGCGCGGAAGACTTGGATTTCCGCAATAATTTCGCGTTTCGCCTGCCACCGCAATTCGATCGTGGGTTTGCCCTATTTCCCGAGGTCTCGACTTTTGCGGTGCACACCGCGATTGCAGCGGCGATGGGGCTGTCGATTTGTCTGCATCCGCGCAGCACTGGGCGCGCCCGCAACTATGCCTTGTCTTTTGTATTGCTAGCCTGTTTTTCACTGCTGTTCTCACGCTCAACCTCAGTGCTGTCTCTGGCGCCGTTTTTGTTAATGGTATCGCTGGTAGTGACCACGCGACTGACGGTGAATGGTGCGTTGATGCTGGTGGGTCTTGCGGCTTTGCTTGGCGGTTTTCTCACGATGTATGTTGAATACTTTTATGTTGATCGGATCGTTGCGGGATCTGCATACGGATCGTTTTCTATTCGTTTGGTGTCTATGCTTACAGGCCTGTCGCCGCTGTTTACTGGCGATATGTTCGGTCTCGGTCTCGGTGAGACAGCACAGGTCCCGCTGCGGGCGCAGCAGGTGGCCCGCAGTTGGGGGCTCCGTCTTGGCAGCCTGCCGGATGGGATAAATTCTCATATCATTAAACGTATTTTCGAAGAGGGGTGGCCGGCATTTTGTCAGATGGCACTCGCGTTCTATCTTTTGCTTCGCGGGCGTAGAGTGGTGAAAATTAGTCCTGCTATGACGGGCCTTTATGTTTTGGCACTAGGGGCCTGCCTGAGTGCGTTATTGGTAACGGGGTATCGCGGTCTGTATCTCAATTGGTTTTGGCTGGCGGCGGCCGCAGCTTGGGCGGCTGAAAAACGCCAACCGTTACGAGGTGATTTTGCATAACCGCATGTATCGGGCAAACAGAGGAGATTCTCGGGCTCTGAGGACACCAATCGTGGGGCTGTTGGCTTTGGGTTTGCGCGGCTCGGGCGCGGTGGCGGCACTGGGGTATATCTGGATTTTGGATCAGTGGCTCGCCAGTGACGTGCTAGGTCGGTTGTTGATACTGATGGCGCTCATTGGATTGATCGCGGGACTTTCCAATGCTGGTTGGCTGCAAGTACTGATCCGGGATGGCACCGGTTACCCGGCGCGGTGTCAGAGATTTTTACACACAGCTCAGCGATGGGGGCGGGGGCTCGCTCTGATTACCACGATGCCGATGATGTTTTTTTTATCCCCCTCGGTCCACGGACTTTTGGTGTTATGTTGCATTTTATTGACGGACTTAACTTTGATCGCCGCGGCTTGTCGGGCGCAAGGAGATTTCTGGCGTCCGATGTTGGCACTGGGAGTTTTGCGCTGGGGTCTGGCTGCGAGTTTGGTTATTGGGATGTCTTTTTTGCAGGACATCAACTTATTTTGGGTTCTTTTTACTCAGGCGGTTGGCCTTTTTATGACAAGGGCCTGGCTTGGTGCAAGCGCTCGGAACGCTGGTGTTGGGGCGTTGGGATTTGGATTGCCTCTGCCGCCACAGCGCAGTCATGGTTCACTGCTGCCCAAAGGGACTTTGGCACTTTGGTTTGGGCAAGTGGGGCAAACGTTGTTTCAGAATTTGGATATTCTTGTGTTGAGCTTCATAGTCGTCCCAGAGGCGGCCATGGGATATTTGGTCTTCCGCCGGATTGCCACCTCTTTGGGACTGTTGTTCGATGCATTGAGAGCAGTTTTTGAGCCGAAAATTGCGCTCGCGTTGCGCTGTGGGTCGCTTGGGCCAGCCAAAGCGCAGATCAACATCTATTTTGCCCTGTTCGGCGCTGTCGGAGCGCTGGCTTTATGTGTTTTTATGCCAGTGCTAGCGCAAATTTTTAATCTAAAGCAGCCTGTTTCCATCGGCTTTACGTTGGTTTTGGCCAATGCCGCTCCGGCAGTGTTTGGCGCTGGCGGCATGTTGCTTTCAATGAGTGGTCAAGAGCGGCTGAGGAGCAAGCTGGTTTGGCTGCTCCTACCGCTGGTGTTTGTCAGTTATTTAATCGCGGCCACCATGGGCGTGATGGTATTAGCCTATGCGGTTGCCCTCCATAGTATGGGCCTTTGGGGGCTTTACCGCTGGTTTTTGCGCTAACTCCTTTGGTTTGCTGCCGCGCCCTAGATGCGACGCAACACCTCTGGAACCGTTTTCAACAGGATTTTAAGGTCAGTCCAAAGCGAAATTTCCTGCTGGTAACGGGTATCAAGGCGTATGCGATCTGAATATCGCCGTTGGTCTGCGCCCGAAACTTGCCATAGGCCCGTGAGACCCGGACGCATCGATAAATATACCCAACTGCAACCATGATATTTTAGCAATTCATTCTCAGGGACTGGGCGCGGGCCGACCAAGCTCATTTCACCACGCAGAACATTCCAGAATTGTGGCAGTTCATCCGCCGATAGTCTGCGGAGCAAACGACCTAACGGCGTTACGCGTGGGTCAGCTTTGAGTTTGCGAAATATGCGCCATTCCTCGGCAGCTGCCGCATTTGCTATTAAGTATTTTTGCAGTTGATGTTCTGCACCCGGCACCATCGTGCAAATTTTCCAGCATTTAAAGGCCACCCCGTTGCGGCCAATTCGGGTGTGTGCAAAAAACCCTGCTCCCCCCTGTAATCGGGTAATCCCCCACAATATAGCAACCAGTGGCACCCATGCCGGACTGGCGGCCAGCGAAATTGTAAAATCTAAAAACCGCTTAACCCCGTCGTTGTAACGCCGCACAAGCGCGCGCTGACACTGCACGTCATGCGCGCAATAATAATCATATTGAAACATTTTTGTACCCCATTCCACCATAGACGATCAAACTGCAAAAATCTTAATAGGGTCTTCATCTGGACGCTGTTAAGTCCTGCAAATTCGCATTAAATGGAACCGGAAACCGCATGTCATCCCTTCCCGCCAATGGGCAGTATAAGATTGTCACGGACCCGGCCGATTTGATTGATCTGGCCGCTGTGCTGCATCAGATTTGGCAAAACAAGCTCAGGATAGTTGGTGCCGGCTTTATAGGCGTTGGACTGGCCTGGGTGTGGTTAGTTTACTTTGCAGTTCCTATGTATGACGCGACAGCAAGCTTGCACCGCAGTGCTCCGGTGATAAAGATGCCATCTTTGTCCGGCCTTATGCCGGGGTTGCCGCAGGCCGACAGCGCCGGCCATACAGAGGTCGAGTTATTGCGCGCGCGAAGTTTATTACAGCAGACAATAGCAGCCCTGGATCTTGATCAGGACCCAGAGTTTAATCCTGTATTGCGCCCAGAGACCGTGTCTGATCAGCTCATGCACGCTCTGAAGCTCAAACAGGTGTTCAGCGGATTATCGCCGCAGGCAATCATGAACCTCACCGCCGACACGCTCGCTGAGGCAATCGTTGTAAGCAATGTACCGGACACGACAGTATTTGATATCTCGGTGTCGAGCGATCGTTCAAATGTTGCCGCCCGGATCGCAAATTTCCTTGCCGAGGCGCACATTCGCCGCAGTGAGGCCGCGCGTATGAAGCGGATGAAAGCGGCTCTACGATGGTTGGATCAACAAGCCGAGGAGACCCAATTTGCCTTGCGAGAAGCAGAAAATGAGGTGGCCAAGTTTTCTGCCAAAATGGCTTTGATAAACGAGGTCAGTCTGTTCGCTTTGCAACGTGAATTAAAAGAACTGCGCAGCAGTATTGCCGAGTTGGAGATGCGGAAAACTGCCCAGCCAGACCGTCTTGGCACGCTGCGAAAGTTCGAAGTGCGTAAAGCGAAAACGCTCGCTTTGCAAAGCCGTGATTTACTGCAGTTAAAAACGCTCAAACGGGAGGTTGATGATCTGCGCCTGCTGCGCGAAAATATCAACACAGAGCGTTTGTCAACGCATCTGAGGTTGGCACTTAGTCCGCCGGAAATCACCTTGCTTTCTGCAGCTGAGGTGTCAGTTGACCCCAGCAGTCCTCAGCCAAAGTTGCTACTACTTATGGGATTTTTTCTCGGTATGATTGGCTATCTGTTCGCAAGAATGATCCGTGATCCTTTTGAGTTTGCAAATCAAGCGCTGGCAATATTGGAGGCGCAGAGCCGTCAACCAGTTTTGGGTTTTTTGCCGACTTTACCCGCCATTTGGAACAACTGGCGTGGCGCGGCCAAGACGCATGCGCTTCACCGGCAGATGCAAGAGGCACGCGTGATTTCTAAAGCGCTGATCCCGGAGGGTATCGCTGCGCTTACCATAATAGTGCTTGGGGCGCCACACAACCGGAGTACGATCGCGACACTGCAGGGTTTGGCCCTTCAGGCAAAAAGAAGCGGCAAGCAGGTTGCGGTGATCGACCGTGCAGCCAAAGGTTTTTTCCCATGGGTCAAAACGACTTTGTCCTCAGATCTGCCACCGGCTCTAAAACCGCAAGACATTGGTCGTGTAACCGATGCTATAAATCTGGTTGCTGTCTCAAACCCTCTTGCCCCGCCAAAACATAATAAACAACTGGTTCAGGCGGTTAAGGCCGCTTCAGATGAAAATGATTTGTGTCTTTTGCTGGCGCCGCCCATCTGGTCATATCAGGACATTTCAGATCTTATTTTGGCCGGTAAAAATTGTATTGTGGCGATTGATATGAAGGCGATGAAGCCGGCGCAAATATCTGATCTAATGTGCACTTTAGAAGTGGCTTCAAGCCAACTAACGGGCTGGATTTTGTATAATGCTCCGCTTGAATGGGTCAGGCGCGAAGCGGCCAAAAGGCAGGTCGGCCGGATGGATCGGTGGGCCCGCGCAGTTTATGGCTGACCCAAGCTACAGCCCTGATTGCATGAAGTCGTCGGCAGGTTAATTTTGCAATAAACTGGTATTATGGCCGGACTTTATGACGGATCATATCGAAGGAAATTGCTAAAAAAAGTGTTTGAGGGATATGGCGAGAAAATCATCGCGACGAAAGGCATCTTGCGCATTCGTCGCATTGGAATATCCCAAAGCGCGAAATTGCATTTTAAGGGAGAGGCCATTTGCCAGACGCCGGTTGAATTCTCCCTGAAAAGAGCGTGTCCCGTCGTCTAGATCGATTAGCATGCCCAAAACAGCGCTGGTGTCCTCACTGTCATTTGCCACCCAACGACCTCCGACAAAAGCATCTTTTTGAAAAATGGTCTGTGGGGTATTGGTGCCGCGGTTATCATAGTTGTACTCGGCAATAAAACCTAAATCCGCGTCTGTATCCGCAACTTGATAGATGGTATATTCAAGGCCGGCGACCATCGCCTCAAAACGTTTGAAATCATCGCCACTGCGGGTGATCGCCTCGAGTTTAAGCAATGTGGAATCCCCAGTATATTGCAGGTCGAGACCGGTTTGCGTAATACGGCTGTAATTTGGTTGAAAGCTGTTGCCACCTACCGGTTTGAGAACAGCCTCGCGCGATGTGCCATTAAAGGTCGACAGACCCAGATCGAAATCACCAAAACTGTTGTAATATCGCAGTGCGTAGTCTTTTGCCTTCTCTCGTGAGGTATGGCTGAAAACAGCACTGTCTGAAACAGGGTATGGCAGGCGTAACCGGCCTTTTGTTCCAGCGAATTCAAGTTTGCGAAACCCGGTCATCAAAAACCCGCTAAGCGCGCCCCAATCCTGATCGGTCGATATCGTGAGCATTGGTTGACCCAAACGGGCATCGTTATCTGTATATTCCAGTTGATCAACCTGATTGATGATATCCACCAACCGCCGGCTTTCTGCGACCCCCCAAAATACCTTATTGACGCCAATCAGGGCAGTGAAATCATCAAACTCATGACGAAGATAGCCTTCGCGCAGATCAATGTGCTGCCGCTTTGTATCCGAAGAGTCGATCCGACCAAAGGCCAATACATTAATTTGGGTGTTTCCGCTGTCTGACTGCCAGTTGATCTCGGGCGCCAAAACCAAGCTGTATTGCAGATCACCAAGTTGCCCGGGGTATAAACCTGTGTTCGGGAAATAACTAAGATCTGCGCCGATATAACCGGAAAAATCGATTGAATCCGCCCGCACCGTCGAGGTGATGATCAACGATGCGTATATTATCATCAGGCATCGGAAAATTGAGGTCATTTCAAATTTTCAAGCGCGGATGATTTAAAGTCGCGATCCCGCAAACCTGTGCCAAATTTCCAGCCAGAAAATATCAATTCCGTCGATTTTCCGTTGCGATGGTTGATCATCGACATTTTTTTCCAGCGCCAAAATCCGTTATATTTCTTATAACCTGCCCAAGTCAGAGTTTTCACGTGATTGCCAGCGCGATCAAAGAAATGGATGCGTTCGCTCTGTTTGGTTTTTGTGTTCACCCATACCAACTGACGGGAATATCCGGAGTTTTTATAGGTCGGAACGCGTTCGATGACCTCGCATTTGGCGCTGCCGCAGGCGTCGGTCTTGATCCATTTATAAGTGAATTTTCCAAGCTCTTGCGCTGTTATATCTTCATAAGAAAATTCCGAACCGACAAACGGCCCTGATTTATTCGAAGAAGAGATACGTTTAACGCGCTTTGCAGCGGGCAGGTATATCCACTGTTTGTCATTGCCCTTGATCTTGGCATGGCTCAAGACGGCGGTGCCCCGAATGTCCGCAGGTGTCGAAAAAATAGAAAGCGATTTGTCACCGACCTTGTCACTGGTTCGCTCAAGCGTGCGGAACTCCATCTCCCGGGTTGTCGATTGACCGGCTTTGTTGGTCAAGATCATCTTTGCCGAAGCGATTGAATCGCCAAACCCGCTGTCGCTTATGTCGCTGGCTTTGGCGATCTCATAGCCCTTTTTGACAGCATCCTCAGCCAACACTGCAAGTGGTGAGAGCGCAAATACCGCGCTGAAAGCGAGCGCGTGCAGCGCTCGTTTATTCTGCTGGAGTTGATGTAGCATAAGAGCCTCTCTTTGTTTGAGTAGTGCGAGAACCGTCGCCGCCCAGAAGCAGGATCGCCGGCAGAACCAAAAAATCGAACAGCATCGCAACGAGCACGGTGATGGCTGTTAGTAAACCAAGCTGGGCATTGATTTGAAACGTTGAGAACGCAATTAATGCAAAGCCTGCGCCGACAATGATCGAGGTAAACACGATCGCTTCGCCAACTTCCGCAAAAGCATAGCGGATTGAATCCTCTTTGCTGAGGTTTTTGTCGCGTCGGCCTCGCAAGTATTTGGTCAGGAAATGCACGCTATCATCGACCACAATGCCCAGTGATGCTGCGCCGATAACTGCGGCGGCCAAGCCGATATGGCCCACAAAAATCGCCCAGAGTCCAAAGGTGATGAGCGCTGGTACGGCGTTGGTAATCACTGAGATCAATCCGATACTGAAACTGCGTAAAGTAAAGACCATCATGGCCCCTATTGTGATCACGGCAATGACGTTACCAGTAAGCATTTCGACGATATTTCGAAATGACAGCGACGCAAATATTTTAGAGACTCCGGTGGGCGACGCAACCATATCCTGCAGATTATTGCTAGCGACCCAGTCTTCCACCCGCAGGTGATAGGATTCTTGCGCTTTCAGCGTCATATCCTTGATCACTACAGACAATCTGGTTGAAGATTTATCAATATTAATCTGATTGTTCAGGTCCAGTCCAAAGGGCAGCGACAGTTCATACAACAACAGATATTGTGCGGCCAGTTCAGGATTTTCCGGTATTGAATAAAAATCAGGTGACCCGCTGTTCATATTCTGGTTGAGCCGTTTGATCACATCAGAGAAAGCGGTGACTTGATCGACTTCGGGTTGCGCCCGTAACCATACAACAAACCGCTCCATATTTTGCAAATACGCAGGTTCACTAATGCCACCAGGCCGTCCAGAACGCATTTCGTATTCGAAGATGTCCTGCCCGCGCAGATGCTCAGAGGCAAAGTCTATATCTTGGCGGATTTGCAGTTCTTTGCTGAAATAAGTGGACATGCGATCATCAAGATTGTTCGTCGCTGCCATCGCAATTAGCGCGACCGAGGCGACTGTCCCCACGATCAGCACCCGACGCGCATTATGGATGACCATATCGGCAAAACGCGCCAACAAGCGCTCTAGGAACCCTGTCTTTGGTTTTGCGGCGGGCTTGAGCGGCATAAAAGACAGAAACGCTGGCACAAAAGTGATTGCTAAGATCCATGCAGCAACCACACCAAAAGCGGTGATATTTCCCAGATATTGAAACGGCGGTGCGTCGGAATAATTGAGGCTGAGAAAGCCCACCGCAGTGGTTGCCGAAGTGATAAAAATAGCGGTAAAATTTTTACGTACGGCCTCTTTGATCGCGGTCATTCGGTCCATGCCCGCGCGCAGATGCTTCTGCACCGAACTGATAATGTGGATGCAGTCCGCAACGGCCAATGTCAGGATGATATTGGGGGCTATTATTGTCACCGGCGCAAGCTTCATTCCCAGCGCACCGGCGACGCCAAGCGCCACGGTGGTGGAAAAAATGATGGTAATCAATGTGGCAACCATACCCCAGAACGATCTCAACATGACCAATGTCAAAAACAACATCACCCCGTACATCGCAGGGATCAGTGTCATCGCATCCCGTTCGCCGGACTCAACGAAGCCGTAATTCAAGATCATCGACCCGTTCATGGCCACCGTAAGTCCGGGATACTGGTTTTCCAACTCACTGGCCATTTTATGCGCTGCGATTGCGGTGCGGCGCCCTTCTGCATCGGGATCACCTTGCAACTCAATGTTGACGTTGACGCCATTGGTACGCATGTTTTCAGCCAAAAGGGCGCGGTATATCACCGGTTCGTTCATGGCATATTCGGCCCGTTCGCGCAATTCTTCGTCTGTCAGGTCCTGCGCCCCTTCGATTAAGTTCACGACTTCCAGAAAATCATCAATTACTAATGTGCGCTGATAATTTGAAAGTGAATCAACTCGTGTGGCGTTTGGCAAGGTCCAGGCGCGTTCTGTCAGATCTTCGATAACCATTGCCATATCACGGTCAAAGCTATCGCCCGTTGGGAATTGGAGAACGAACAAGACATTATCATTATTCGAAAAGGTTGCTTGGTAATCGTCCCATTTTTTAAGGTCGGGATTGTCCGCTCCAAAGAATACCCGATAGTCGCTTGCAAAGGTAAGTTTGCTCATGCCAGTGGATGCTGCAATACTGCCTAGGAGTACTACAATAATAACCCAAATGCGGTGACGCATTATAAAATTAATATAACTTTCCAACAACGATGGCATTTTTTTTCCAATTTATATCATAGGGTTGTTCGGTTAGTTTACGTGTATTTTCAAGAGCGAAGTGCTCACTTTACGGGTTGGTACCTTGAGGTTCGGTGATATGTAGGAGACCTTCATAAGTAAAGTGATAACTGAAAAACTTATGTGAAATCCGGCGGGTAATGTATTTTAAATACCTTTCAGTAGTTAAATTGAACGGAGGTCTCTATTCTCATTGAGGTGTTTTTACTTTTTAGCGGGCTGATACCATTGAGAAACCGGTGCTTTAGAGGTCTCAATATCATTTTTGATCGGTTTATGTGCATCTGGATGAATTTTTAAACATTCAGTGATTTTATTTTAAATTTAATTTGATGAATTGGTTGTACCTCGGAAGACAAATGTTGCTGCGCGGTGTCTCCACAGGGAGCAAAAGGTTGAGATTTGACGGTATCACGTAAGCGTTATGTAGCGTTTGTAAACCACGTTGTCACGCTAAACCCAATTTGGGGGAACTGTGGAATGCGGATGAAACAGATAATTAGCAAAAAATGGCGTTTTAGCGATCATTGAGAGGCTCAAAAAACAGCGCTTGAAGAGCATTATCTACATCATCGTCACAAATATCTTCGTTGTTCAGTTCAATTTACTTTGGTTCCCGTTACTTCTACCCCGCTATGGGTTTGACCGTCTAATTTTGGCCGGTTAGTTGAAATGGCCGGCAATGAGCAATCTCAACTTCCCGACCGTAATGTTGTTGAGGTGACAGGCCAGACGCCCGGACCCGATGACAGGTAGATCGCAAAGGGTTTGTGTTGGCGGCTGCATCTTTAGGAGTGGTTGACAGACATTCACATCAGCGCAGGGTTACGCTAGTGTTATCTGATACCACGCGGCTGGCATTAGGGCGGAGATCGAATTACGATATGGAGTGGGTCGACAACTTTAAGCGTTCCTTTTCGCTGTTGATTTATTTGGGTCTTTCGCGGGGTAATCCTGCGCTGCTGGGGGCTGAAATCCATAGGCGACCGAAAGGCGATCTGGTTTGGCTGCATGTGCCTAATCTGACCCGTTTGGCCGCGACCTTGCATTTTATCGACCGATTGTGTTTCATGCGGCCAGATCTGAACGTGCTGGTAACGACGGTGGTCAAAACACGACCCGATGACTTGCCCCGAGAAATACTTTGGAGCCCCATCTCTTCAGAACACCCTGCTGCCGTTGAGAATTTCTTATCCCATTGGCGTCCCGACTTGTGTCTTTGGAGTTACGGGTCTCTGCGCCCAAGCATTATCCACAATACAGCCAAAAGACGAATTCCGTTGTTTTTAATAGATGTGGATGAGACTTCATTTCCATCTCGGCGTTGGCGTTGGTTTCCGGGGTTGCGACAAACGTTGTTACGGCAATTTGATAGAATTTTAGTGGCTAACCCGCGTGTTGGACAATATTTGGTTGATCATAAAGTGCCAGCTTCGGCGATTGAATCCTCAGGCTTATTGCCGGAGGGTAAAGTCGCCTTGGTGTGTGATCCACAAGAACATGGTCGATTGACGCAAGGCTTCAAGGGGCGGCCGACTTGGTTGGCGATGGGGCTGTGCAAGCAAGAAATTCAGGCAGTTATTCTGGCACAAAAGCACGCTATGCGGGTGGCACATAGGTTACTATTGGTGGCTGTTCCCGATAAGAATGATGACTTTGGATTGATGGTGGATCACGCCCTTGAGATGGGGCTCAAAGCATCGATCTGGCAAGCTGACCAAATGCCAGGGGATAACGTGCAGGTGCTGGTGGTGCAAAACCAGCATGATATGGCCCTGTGGTATCGGCTTTGCCCAATTAGTTTTTTGGGCAAAACCTTGGCTTCGGATACTGCGGCTTTTAATCCCTATGATGCCATAGCGTTGGGGTCCGCCGTCTTGCATGGCCCCCATGTTTCGCCGCATGCGGCAGCCTTTGCCCGCCTTTCAGCTGCAGGTGCTGCGCGACAAGTGGATAACGCTGATGATATTGGCGAAGCGGTTATGGCATTGATTGCCTCTGATCTGTGCGCCACAATGGCAGTGGCAGGTTGGCAGGTGCTCACCGAAGGTACCGGGGTATGTGACCGGCTTGTCGATTTGGTCTGTGACCGATTAGAACAGCCCAAGGAGCTGTAATGCGCGCTTTTGAGTTTTGGGATACCTCCCCGGATCAGCCTGATTGGCGTGCGCGGCTGTTGCAGCCTCTGGGGATGCTCTATGCGCAGGCAACAGCCTGGCGGATTGCTCAAAAACCAGGCGTTCGCTACGGCGTTCCTGTGATCTGCATCGGCAACCTCAATGCCGGGGGAACTGGGAAAACCCCGACAGTTATTGCCTTGGTCGAGCGTCTTGCAGCACTGGGTATCACGCCTCATGTGGTGTCGCGAGGTTACGGCGGACGACTTTCAGGGCCTCTGACGGTTTTGCCACGTCAGCATAGTGCAGACCAAGTAGGCGATGAACCTTTGCTGCTTGCTGCATTCTGTCAGGTTCATGTTGCGCGCGACCGTGGCCTTGGTGTTGAGTTGGCCGTGCGTGCGGGTGCTGAGGTGGTTTTACTTGACGATGGGTTTCAGAATCCGGGAGTTCACAAGGATCTGTCTATTGTGGTGGTGAATGCACGCAAAGGGTTTGGCAACGGCCTATGCCTGCCTGCTGGACCATTGCGGGAACCCGTAAGCGCCGGTTTGGCACGTGCTGATTTGGTTATATCAATTGGCTCCGCCAGTGATCAGTCTTGCTTTCGCCAAAATTGGGCCGCAGTGCTGTCACAGCCATATGCGGATAAAAACGCTACTTTTCAGCGGGATTCTGCGCTGCCTGTGCTCTGTGGGGTGATGACACCGCTGCAAACCGGAATGGATTGGAGCGGTGAAAAAGTTATGGCCTTTGCAGGCATTGGCGATCCGGAAAAGTTTTTTGAGACGCTGCGGGCTTTAGGTGCGGATGTCGTGCAGCAAGAATCCCTACAGGATCACCAGCCATTAACACCCCGTCTAATGCGGCGTCTGGCGCAGAAAGCACAGCAATCTGGCGCTCAGATGGTGACAACGGAAAAAGATGCGGTGCGTTTGCCGCCGGGTTTTCGCGACCAAGTGCTTACTTTGCCGGTCCGGCTGAATTTGGAAAACTGGTCGGTTATCGATTCAGCAGTAGACCGGCTTTTTGAGAACTTGGATACGCGCAGTTAGGTCTGTCGTTAAGATCAGGCAGCTCAGCCGGTGGTAAAGTGATAGAGTCTCGACCATATGCCGCAAACTCAAAAGCAGATGAAGGTATGTAGTCTGCTGCTGTGGTAAGCCGATCTTTTTATTGGTTTTTGGGCAAAAAGTAATTCGTGAGATGCTGACTCTTGGTTAAGGTTGCAAGATCGGCTTTGTCATTTCCACTGCTACGTGGCGCTTGGGCTTCCGCACCCTGTGATAAGAAACAAATTTAAATTACAGTAAAAAAAGTTAAAAAATACTATTGACTAGACTTGATAGCGAAATATATACTTTTGTCATATTACTACACACTTTTTATAATTTTTAGCGACAAAGATATAATCCAGGTTCCGTAGGCTGTGTTTATCCCCAAGCGCTTACTGAGCTTAATAAAAAACATTTGTTTACTGTAGGGCGTGTATATTCGCGCCCTACAGTATTTTTCTTGTTCCCGAGAGCGATCTCGGTACGCTCATACTTTACATACTCAACTGAGGCTTTTTGTGCCGCGTTGAGGATATTTTTGATCTTTTCGGGATATGCGCCTCAGAGCCACTGCCGAAAGTCTTTTGGACATGGCGTTAGCAGAAGTATCCTGATGTGGATGCAAGGCTTTATTTTCAAGCGTTGGAAAAGGATAAACCCTGTGCAGGCGGTAAGTGCGACGATCTTATCAGATTATTGTGACGGCTAGTAACAGTGCAGGGGCCACCTGAGATCGCTTTCCAAATAGCCATGCGCCCTTGTTATTTTATTTCCCGTTGAACTTGCCTGAACAAATGCTCGGTTTGGTCTTCACTCAGGCCAAACTCCAAACGCAATTTTTCCAAAAGCAGTTTTTCATCCGCATCTAGAACCCCATCTTTCATGGCCTCGCGAATTTGATCTTCAAAGATAACTTTTTTACGCGCTATTTGATTGGTGAAAGCGCTGGCGACAATGCCGGTCAACATGGCCACAATACTGACGCCGAGGAATGCGGTAAAAATTGAAATGAATTTCCCGACCGATGTTACTGGCGATACGTCACCATAGCCGACAGTGGTCAACGTGATCAGTGACCAATACATCGCATTGGGAATAGACGAGAATTTTTCAGGTTGATATGCGTTCTCGGCATAGTACATGAAGGATGAGGTCAGCACGAGTGCGAGCAGCAGCAGATAGGAGGCCGCAGCAAATGAGCGGCGTTCTTGATAAATTGCGCTGAACAAATCTTCTAAAGCAGTGGAATAATGCGACAGCTTAAAAACCCGCAACAAACGTAGGATTCGCAGAACGCGCAAGTCCAGTCCAGGCAGCAGGACCTGAAGATAGAAGGGCAGAATGGCCACAAGATCAATGATGCCATGGAAGCTGAAGATATATTTCAAACGGCCGCGTCCCGATTCGCCGTGATGGTCCTCGCTCTGCGCGCCACGCGCCCAAATTCGAAGAGCGTATTCCAAAGTGAACAGACCTACGCTGATGAGTTCAAACATCGAAAAGTAAAAGGCGTATCTATTGTACAGGCTGCTCATTGATTCTAGGACCACAGCCACAATATTAATGAAAACCAGCCCTAAAATGAAATAGTCACATACTTTGCTGGTCAGATCATTGCCTTCCGCCTGATCCAGAATCTCGAGCGTTCTAACTTGAATTTTCTTATAGTTCATCGGCACACTCTCCCAGAGCAGTCCCTCTGCAATCTTGGGCTAGCTCAGCAAATTACGTGCCGTTTTAGGGGTTTTTGTACAATTGGAAGCCAAATTGCCTTGGTGCAACTCTTGTTTGCGATTGCTCTTGCCACCTCTAAATCTGCGTTTTTGTACTTTAAAGCCGCATTCATCCTGGCGCTGTTTATACCGATTCAACGCCCATCCAAACTCAAGCCTGCGACCCATTTGGATATGTCTTCGCGCAGGACCGTGCCGCGAAATTACAATCCGCAACCCCGTAAAACGCATGACGCTACGCTGCGCCGGTTTCGCGGAGATGGAATGGATCAAATATCCCAAAAGTTTGCAGTTACCGATATTATTTTGGCGAACGAATGTTTTTCTATTTTTTTTAAAGAAAGGGGGTTGCGGGTTTTTGAGAGTAGGACTAGAAGGTCTTTCACCGGCGGCGCTGAGGCGCGGTTGGGCGGCAGATTGAGTTAGTGATACACAGGTTTCACGATTTGATTTGTGGGAAACTACCGAGGTTATTGAAGCGGTTTGCGCAGATTGAAGCTGCGCTTGCCGTATGATGTTGTCTCAACGCTATTTGAAAACAGAATATCTGAAGAGATATGTGGGCGGTTTGGTTCAGTTCGATGGATCAACCTCGCATATCGACTTCCTAGGCTTTTGGGCCGATTATGGAAGAACAGCTTCACTGTTTGAACGGACACCGTTTCTTTGGAAACGATGTGCATCAAACAGAAAA
>ENA-OQVM01002215-OQVM01002215.1-marine-metagenome-genome-assembly--contig:-NODE-2215-length-23312-cov-97.143275_pt1 | contig 23312 bp, 12 predicted proteins | sample MGYA00237776_ERZ505498 | MGnify/ENA primary metagenome ERZ505498 (study PRJEB26159, sample SAMN06265151) | marine metagenome | isolation source: Helgoland LTER site | place: Germany:Helgoland, sampling... | reverse complement strand
GTTAACACATTAAAAGTAGGCATCACTGCACAACAAGCCTCAGACATTACAAGTAATAATGCAAAGACGGTTATTACCACAGTTCAGTCAGATGCTATTGTAGCCAATACAGCAAAGACCGGAATTACCTCTGACCAAGCTACTGCTATTAAAGACAACACTACAAAAGTAGGCTACACAGATGCTTTGGTTTCAGCCAATACAGATGTTGCTGCTAACACGACTAAAGTAGGAATGCCAGAAGGGACAGCAATTGGCCAAATGAATTATTGGAATGGTAGTACTTGGTTAACTATTGATGTAGGAATTAATGGTTCAGTTCTAGTACTGGTTAGCGGAGTACCTACTTGGTCTACAATCGGCCTTAATGCAGGGTCCCCGACAATTACATCGGGTGCTACAGGGAATAATTTAGAAGAAAATACTAATGCAGGACAAACAGTGTATACTATTACAGCTAATGATGATGGTGATACTATTTCTAGTTATGCAATCGCAGGGACGGATGCTGCTTTATTAAGTGTAAATGCTTCTTCAGGCGTTGTTACATTAACAGCAGATCCAGATTATGAAAATAAATCTAGTTACAGCTTTACAGTGACTGCTACAGATGAAGCGGGGACAAGTTCAGCTACAACCGTAACATTCTCTATTATAAATGTGAATGATACTGTGCCTTCAATTACTTCAGGGGCAGCAGGAACTGATTTAGTAGAGAATAGTGGTGCAGGTCAAACAGTATATACTATTACAGCTGATGCTAATGATGGTGGTACTATTTCTAGTTATGCAATCGCAGGTACAGATGCTGGCTTATTAAGTGTAAATAGTTCTACAGGGGTTGTTACATTAACAGCAGATCCAAATTACGAGTTAAAGAATTCATACTCTTTCACAGTTACCGCTGCAGATGCAGCAGGGACAAGTGCACCTACAGACGTAATATTCTATATTACAAATGTTGATGAAGTTGCTCCTACAATCACATCTGGTACTACAGCAACTCCTTTAGAAGAAAATAGTGGCTCAAATCAAACAGTATATACTATTACCGCTGATGCTAATGATGGTGGTACGATTTCTAGTTATGCAATCGCAGGTACAGATGTTGAAACTGGTTTATTAAGTGTGACTGCTGCAGGAGTTGTTACATTAACAGCAGATCCAAATTACGAGTCAAAGAATTCATACTCTTTCACAGTTACCGCTGCAGATGCAGCAGGAACAAGTGCTGCAACTAAAGTTACATTCTCTATTACAAATGTGGATGAAGTTGCGCCTATGATTACGTCAGGAACTAGTGGTACTGATTTAGCAGAGAATAGTGGAGCTGGTCAAACGATTTATTTTATTACAGCTATTAACAATGATGATGGTGTACATACGAATTTACATATGGATGGAACTGATGCTGGATTACTTTCATTCAATGGACGAACGGGTGCTGTTACATTAACAGCAGATCCAGATTACGAAACTAAGAATTCATACTCCTTTACAGTGTTCGCTACAGATCATGTCGGAGCAAGTGCAGCAACTACAGTTACATTCTCTATTACAAATATGAATGATACTGTACCTACAATCACTTCTGGTACTGCAGGAACTGATTTAGTAGAGAATAGTGGTGCGGGACAAACAGTATATACTATTACAGCAGCTGCTAATGATGGTGGTACTATTTCTAGTTATGCGATCGGAGGGATGGATGCTGACTACTTATCTCTTGACCAATCAACAGGTGCTGTATCATTGCAACTTAACCCAGATTTTGAAGATAAACATGATTACAGCTTTACAGTGACTGCTACAGATGAAGCGGGGACAAGCGCAGCTACAACGGTAACATTCTCTATTACCAATGTGAATGATGTTGTTCCGACAATCACTTCTGGTACTACAGGAACTAATTTAGTAGAAAATAGTGGCGCGGGACAAACAGTATATACTATTACAGCAGATGCTAATTATGGTGGTACTATTTCTAGTTATGCAATCGCAGGTACAGATGTTAACTTGTTAAGTGTGAATAGTTCTACAGGGGTTGTCAAATTAACTGCAGACCCAGATTTTGAAGATAAACATGATTACAGCTTTACAGTGACTGCTAAAGATGCAGCAGGAACAAGCGCAGCTTCAGACGTAACATTCTCTATTACAAATGTTGATGATGTTGTTCCGACAATCACTTCTGGTTCTACAGGAACTAATTTAGCAGAAAACAGTGGCGCAGGACAAACAGTATACACTATTACAGCTGATGCTAATGATGGTGGTACTATTTTTAGTTATGCAATCGTAGGTACAGATGCTGCTTTGTTAACTCTGACTGGCAATGTTGTTAGTTTAACAGCAGATCCAGATTACGAAACTAAATCTAGTTACAGCTTTACAGTAACTGCTAAAGATGCAGCTGGGACAAGTGCTGTTACAACCGTAACATTCTCTATTACCAATTTGGGTGAGGTTCCGACAATCACTAGTTATAATAAATCGGGGCCTTTCCCAGAAAACATGGGTGCAGGACGAGCAATAAAAGTTATTAGGGCTGATGCTAATGATGGTGGTACTATTTCTAGTTATGCGATCGGTGGTACAGATGCTGGCTTGTTAACTCTAACTGGCCATGTTGTCTATTTAACTGCAAATCCCGATTATGAAACAAAATCTAGTTACAGCTTTACTGTGACTGCTACGAATGCAGCAGGGACAAGCGCAGCTCAAACGGTAACATTCTCTATTACAAATGTGGATGATACTGTACCGACAATCACTTCTGGTTCTAAAGGAACTGATTTAGCAGACTGCCGTGGGGTGCGGCCTTGTCCTGGTGGCACAGGACAAACAGTATATACTATTACAGCAGATGCTAATGATGGTGGTACTATTTCTAGTTATGAAATCGCAGGTACAGATGCTCGCTATTTAACTCTAACTGGCAATGTTGTTAGTTTAAATGAAAACCCTTATTCAGCGCAGCAATCGAGTTTCAGTTTTACAGTGACTGCTTCAGATGCGACTGGGACAAGTGATCCTACAACCGTAACATTTAACATTAGCAAATTGCCGACAACCACTTCTGGTGCTAAAGGAATTAATTTAGTAGAAAGTAGTGGCGTAAATCAAATAGTGTACACTATTACAGCTGATGCTAATAGTGGTGGAACTATTTCTAGTTATGCAATCTTATACAATGACTTCATTACAGGCACAGATATTAACTTGTTAAGTGTAGATAGTTCTACAGGGATTGTCCGCTTAATTGCAAACCCTGATTACGATACTAAATCTAGTTACAGCTTATTAGTAACTGCTAAAGATAATTTTGGAAATACTAGCCCAGCTAGAACCGTAACATTTAACATTATACCATGGTTTACAATCACTTCTGGTACTACAGGAATTAATTTAGTAGAAAACAGTGGCGCAGGACAACCAGTATATACTATTACAGCAGATGCTAATGATGGTGGTACTACTTCTAGTTATGAAATCGCAGGTACAGATGCTGGCTTGTTAAGTGTGAATAGTTCTACAGGTGTTGTCAGCTTAAATGAAAACCCAGATTACGAAACTAAATCTAGTTACAGCTTTACAGTAACTGCTAAAGGTGCAGGAGGTGCAGATATGGGAATTGATGCAATGGAAATTGCAGCTGGGAAAAGTGGTGAAACTAAAACAGTTACATTTGCTATTACAAATGCGGATGAGGTTAATCCTACAATCACATCTGGTACTACAGGAATTAATTTAGTAGAAAACAGTGGCGCAGGACAACCGGTGTATACCATTAAAGCAGATGCTAATGATGGTGGTACTATTTCTAGTTATGCGATCGATGGAACTGATGCTGGCTTGTTAACTCTAACTGGCCGTGTTGTCCATTTAACTGCAAATCCCGATTATGAAACTAAAGCTAGTTACAGCTTTACAGTAACTGCTTCAGATACAACAGGAACAAGTGATCCTAAACCCGTCTCACTCATTATTACAAATGGGCTTGAGATTACTTCTGGTGATAAAGGAATTGATTTAGAAGAAAACAGTGGCGCAGGACAAACAGTATATAGTATTACAACAGATGCTAGTGATCTTGGTGTTGATATTACTAGATATTATATTGGTACAGGCGGTGATGGTGCTTTATTTAGTGTGACTGATGGAGGTGTTGTCAGTTTAAAAGCAAACCCTATTCGTCCCGGCACAAATCATTTTGGTTACAGCTTTAGAGTAGGACTATTTATAAATATCTATACACCAATAGTATGGCAAGACGTCTCGTTAAAAATTTTAGATGTGACGCCACCAGTTGTAACAGTAATAAGCGCCATAGATATTGTAGCAGAGGGTTCTTCTTGGACGGATCCAGGTGCTACTAGAGATCAAGGTCCTATTTTTACTAGTGGCACAGTAAATACAAGTATTCCTGGACTATATACAATTACATACACTGCTACAGATCTATCAGGAAATACAGCAACAGCAACAAGAATAGTAACTGTGATTCCTAAAATTACAACACTTAATTACTCTGGTTCTGTGCAAACCTTTACAGTGCCAGCTGGTGTGACAAGTATTAGTGTTGACGCTTATGGTGCTTCATCTTCTGTATCTAGTGGTATATATGCAGGTTATTGTGGAGGATATCAAGCAAAAGGCGGTAGAGTTCAAACCGATTTATCCGTCTCTCCTGGTGAAACGCTATATGTATATGTAGGTGGAATGAGTGTAAACTGTTACAACGGGTCAAATAATTGTATGCCTGGTGCTGGTACAAATTCTGGGCAACCTGGTGGATGGAACGGTGGTGGAAAAGGATCTGGAACCAGTCAAGCTGGTGGTGGAGCTACAGATATAAGAAGCGGAGGCCAGTCACTTGAAGACAGAATTATTGTTGCAGGAGGGGCTGGTGGAGCTGGCGTATCTTGTAAATCTAATGGAGGACATGGTGGCGGATTAATTGCTAATGATGGAGGATATGATAACAGTGGGTCTGGATCAGCAAAGAGAGGCCGTGGGGGCTCACAAACTTCTGGTGGTTTAGGAGGTTCAGGGCACAACGGATCACCAAAGGCTGGAAATGGAGCTTTTGGAGTTGGAGGAAATGGAGATGATGCTAGTGTCGGCAATCATGGTGGTGGCGGCGGCGGCGGCTGGTATGGCGGCGGTGGAGCTGTTGATAACGATGGAGGCGGTGGCGGCGGAAGTAGCTACACTCATCCAAACAGGTGCTCCACAGTTGTGTTTGATTTTTTAGTGCATACCAAAGGAGTTCAAACAGGTCATGGAAAACTAATAGTTACATTAAACTCTGCTGAATAGATTAACAATTCTATATTTAAAACTTGTGCAAACTAGTGATATAGTTTTTCCCTGCTGAAGCTGGTTCTGCTGGAAGCGGAGCTAATGGTGGTTCTGGTGGCGGACCTCGTGGTTCTGGAGGTGGTGGTGGCTACTATGGCGGTGATGGCGGTGATGGCGGTGCATCTGGCTCGAGCTTTGGCTGGGGCGGCGGCGGCGGAAGTAGCTATACGCATCCAACACTTTGTAGCTCTGTTATTCATACTCAAGGAGCTCAAGCGGTTAGTCTTAGTGTTGCTGTACATGGAAGTTTAAAAATTACAATTCCATAAAAAATAATTGAGCTTTAAAAACTTATAAAATGGCCTTCTTTTAGAAGGTCATTTTTTTTTGACTAGTAAATTATTTATTGAATGTAGCAACGGTCTTTATTATAAATTTATTCCGGTAGCTAACTGAAAAGCATATTGTGCTTTGTTGTAATTGGCAATTGCTTCTATATAATCTAGTTTAGATTTAATAAATATTTCCTGTGTCTGCAATAGTTCAAAAAGCCGTAAAGTACCTAGTTCTTGTCTTTTGGCACATTGGTTAAATGCTTCTTTGCTTTATAAGTATGCCTTTTTTGGCCAGTTTCGTTTGCTGTTTGCCTGTAAGTATATTTTGTTTTGCTGTGGATATATCTTGTTTAATAGTTTTATTTAGAAAATATTAGGAGTGGTTTTATTCTTAATAAGTTGTTATTAAAATAGATACTATGTTGTGTGAGCATTTCGAACAATCAATAGAGCTCCACTGATTCTTTATTGTAATTGGTGTAATTTTTAAAGCAAGGGTAGTTTTACTGCATCTTCTCAAAGAACGTTAACTCATAATTTGGCAACAAATTAGAATGTGTAATTTTGACAATATCTTTTAAAACCAAGTCTGGTCTTGTTGGCGCTAATTCGTAATAAATTACGCCACCAGTTTTACCTTTTTTGGATGAAGGTGTATAGATTCTATCATTTTTAAAAGCAGTAAATTCTGCATAGATTTGATTGCTTTGTAGTAATTGTTCTTTTGACGAGAAGTAGCCAGGAGCAATCCAGTAATCTGCATTTCTACCTATATCAAAAATACTTTCGAAACTTAAAGATAAACTTCCTTTTCCTTTAGAATCTTTCCATAAATAATTAAGATTTGCATCTTTCAGAAATTGTGCAACAAAGCTTTCTCCTGCAGGTAAATTCCAAATATCTTTGCTCATAACAGCCCCAGACAAAATGGTTGGTTTTAGAGTTGCTTTTAAAGCAATTTTTTGGGCTTTTAAATAATTGGTTTCAATTGCATTAAAAATACTATCTGCTTGTTTTTCTTTATTATACAAAACCCCAAAGAACTTAATCCACTCTGCTCTTCCTAATGGGGTTTCTTCTAACCAGTCTCCATTATAAATTACAGAGATACCAGCTTTTTGAGCTGTAGTTAAACTTTTATCAGCAGATGTAATACTATAACCTACCACCAATTCTGGCTGTAAATCCAATAAAATTTCTGTATTTAAAGCGCTTTCTTTTCCAATTTCTTTAATTTTTCCTGCATCAATTAAAGCTCTTGTTTTCTCTGAAGAGATATAAGTTGTATGTGGAAAACCAACAATAGAAGATTCTTCATTTAATAATTCTACCATTGGTATGTGTGTGGTAGAGGTAACTACTATTTCTTTTATAGGTACTTGAATAGTTTGATTCTTTAAAGTAGCTTTTTTAGCTGTTTTATTAAGAATTAGATATTCAAAAATGGTTGTATCATTTTGGTAACCTGTTTTAATAATCAGCTTTTTTAAGCCGTTTTCAATTACAATATCAAACCCTTTCGCATATTTAATTGTGCTTTTTGGTATGGGTGCAGCAGTCTCTTTGAGTACTTCTTTTTTACAAGAAAATGAGAATATAAAAAGTAATAAGAAAAATGAATAAGATGTTAATTTCATGTTTAAAATTAAATTATTAAACAAGATTACAAAAATGTTTTGTAAACTCAATTTATAAACTACATTTGTCTTGAATTTTGGTTTTAATGTATTTGTTATTTTACATTAAATTAAAAGGGAATCTGGTTAAATTCCAGAACTGTTCCCGCAACTGTAAGCTATAAAGCTTGTAACTATTCTTTTACCACTGGCAATTTATTGTTGGGAAGGTTTGTTACAAGACGCGAGTCAGGAGACCTGCCATTAATCGTGTGTTAAAAACTTTCGGGATAGAAGTTTCTGTACTAATCTTTTTATGTACATAAAATTTACCTGATTTATTGTAAATCAAATTTATTAAAAAATGAACAAGCAGTTATTAATTGTGAGTGTATTGGCATGTAGTATTGTTAGCACAAATCTTTTTGCACAAAAAAATGTAGCGCAAAAAGAGAATGTAGAAATGTTAAATGAGGTGGTTGTAACCGCAACTAAATTCAACTTAAAAAAAGAAAACACAGGAAAAGTAATTCATGTAATTACGCAAAAACAATTACAACAAAACGCAGGTAAAACGGTTATTGAAATATTAAATACAATAGCTGGTATTGATGTGAAAGGTGTGAATGCAAATGCATCAGAGCCAAGGAGTATTAATATTAGAGGAGGTAGAAGTAGACAAGTTTTAGTGCTAATTGATGGAGTGCCTGTTACAGATCAGTCTGCAATTAATCAAGAATTCGATTTACGTTTGTTAGCTGTAAACCAAATAGAGAGTATCGAGATTTTAAAAGGAGCTTCTTCGACATTATATGGCTCTGGTGCAGCAACTGCTGTTATTAACGTAATTCTTAAGAAGGCTTCTAAAGATTCTGTTTCTGGTTCTTTTGAAACTAGTTTTGGTACCAATAATTCTACAAAGACCCCTAGCAGTGGTTTAGCAGATAAAAATCAGAATATAAATTTAAATGGAACTTTAGGAAACTTTAATTTCTTAGCTTCTTTTAGTATTACAGGAGTAGACGGCATGTCTTCAGCAAAAAGCACCACAAATACAGTTTTTGAAAATGATAGTTTTTATTCTAAAAATGCCTTGTTAAAATTAGGATATAAAATCAATGATAAAGTAAATATTACATCATTTCTAAATTATGATACGTTTGAATATGATTTTGATGCTGCTGCTTTTTCAGATAGTGAAGTAAACATGGGTGATCAAGAACAATTTAGAGTTGGTATTAGACCAAATTACACCTATAATAAAGGGGAGTTATACATGTTAGCCTCTATAAATTCAGTTAAAAGAAACTTTAATTCATTTAATGCGTTCTCAAATACTTTAGATAGTTACCAGTATAATGGTGAAAGCATCAATTTAGATTTGGTAAATAAATATGAATTTTCTAACCAATTTCAATTAATAACTGGAGTTAATTATCAAGAGCACAGCAATAATACCATAACACCATTTGCAACTATTGAAAAAGATATTGCTAATTTTAATACTTTAGATCCATATGCAAGTGTGGTTTATATTTCTGATTATGGATTGAGTGCAAATATTGGTGGACGCTTAAATATGCATAATGTTTATGGTAATCAGTTTGTATATGACGGTAATTTAGCATACTCTCTTTTAAACAGTAAAGAGACTTCTGTAAAACTATTAACCTCTTACAGCACTGCATTTATTGCACCAAGTTTGTATCAATTATATGATGGTTATTCTGGAAATATAGATTTAAATCCAGAAACAAACCAAACTTTTGAAGTTGGTTTTGATGCAACTTTTAAAGAGAATATTCAGTTTGATGTTGTATACTTCAATAGAAAAGAAGTAGATGCAATTATTTACAACAACACTACTTATAGCTACGGTAACAGTTCTTCTGATGCGAGTGGTCTTGAACTGAATTTTAGAGTTGCAGCAACTTCATTTTTATCTATAAATAGCTCTTATACGTATATTGATAGTAATAATTTAGAAGATTTTAATGATTATATACCTGCAAATAAATTTGTGACAGGAATAGATATTACACCTTTTGAAAATGCTTTTTTAAATTTTACGTACAGAAATGTTGGTGAAAGAACAATTTTTGATAGATATGGTTCTTTTGGAACTGCAGGAGATGATGTTATTTTAGAAGAGTACCAAGTATTAGATTTCATGGCAAATTATAAAGTATTAGAAGATACAGTTACCTTTTTTATTGCTGCTACAAATCTTTTAAATGAGGATTATGACGATATTTTTGGATATGAAACCAGAGGAAGAAATTATAAGGTAGGAGTAAGATTACAATTTTAGATAGGGAAGAAAGCTTAAAAGAAAAAGAAAAGAGATAAAAACTCCATTTGTAAATTTACAAATGGAGTTTTTTATTATAGTATGTTACGAACTTCGTTTTTAATAAAATCGATAGCAGTTTCTGTTGGTGGTAACGTTTTAGAATAATCTGTTAAAACATTTTCACGAAAACTATTTGCCGAATTAGAATTTCCTGCGACTTGTTTTAGCTTATTCGTAACGGCGTTTTTAGCAGCACAAATTGCTGTCCAAGTATCCTTAGAAATATAAATTTGTTGCACTAAATTATGGGCAAACTCTTGTTCTATATTTGCAATAAGTAATTGCAAATAATCTTCTGTATCTGCAGATATTGGCGGAATACGTATTAACATTTTTACCGGATTTATTCGATCGCAAAAGAGCAATAAACGCTCACAAGCCTTTAATTTAATGGGTAATGATTCTTTTTTTTGTTGTGTTAATGCTTCTAATTTTTTTTCATAAACTTTATTGTTAATAAAACCTTTGAACATATAGTAAGCAACCAAACCAGTAACCGCAGCAGGTAAAATATATGCAATACTCTCTAAAATTTTATCTTCCATGTTTAATTATTAGATAGCAAATGTACTTTTTTTAAGTGAAAAACTTGTGAATAAAAAAATAGTAATCAATTCTTTATAACCGTTAGAATTCATAAATTTACTTTTTCATACTTCAAAAAAATATCTCTTGAATAGTTACTTAAATTCTTTAAACGAAGCCCAAAAGCAAGCAGTTTTACAAAAAGATGGCCCAATGATTATTATTGCTGGAGCCGGTTCTGGTAAAACACGTGTTTTAACCTATAGGATTGCTCACTTAATGAAGCAAGGGATAGATTCGTTTAATATTTTATCGCTTACGTTTACCAACAAAGCTGCTAAAGAAATGAAAGCTAGAATTGCTTCGGTAGTGGGCGCTAGCGAAGCAAAAAATCTTTGGATGGGAACTTTTCACTCAGTTTTTGCACGTATTTTGCGCTCAGAAGCAGACAAATTAGGTTTCCCTTCAAATTTCACAATTTATGATACACAAGATTCTGTTCGTTTAATAAGTTCTATTATTAAAGAAATGGGTTTAGACAAAGAAAGGTATAAACCAAAACAGATTTTAGGTAGAATTTCTTCATTTAAAAATAGTTTAGTTACCGTAAGGGCATATCATAACAATGCAGACTTACAAGAGGCAGATTTACATGCAAGCAGACCTAAAGTTGGTGAGATCTACAAACACTATGTAGACCGCTGCTTTAAAGCTGGTGCAATGGATTTTGATGATTTATTATTAAGAACCAACGAGTTGTTGGCTCGTTTTCCAGAAACACTAGCTAAATATCAAGATCGTTTTAGATATATTATGGTAGATGAGTATCAAGATACCAATCATTCTCAATATATCATTGTTAGAGCTTTGGCAGATAAGTTTGGTAATATTTGTGTAGTTGGAGATGATTCTCAAAGTATCTATAGTTTTAGAGGAGCAAACATTCAAAACATCTTAAACTTCCAGAAAGATTACCCAGATGTAAAAACTTTTAAATTAGAACAGAATTACAGATCCACAAGTAATATTGTAAATGCTGCAAACTCTGTAATTGCAAAAAATAAAACAAAATTAGACAAAGAAGTTTGGACTTCTAATGATGCTGGTGAAGCAATTAATGTAATGCGAACCATATCAGATGGAGAAGAGGGTAGGTTTGTAGCGCAATCTATTTGGGAAAACCAGATGAATCATCAGCTAACTTCCGATAGTTTTTGTGTCTTATATAGAACAAATTCGCAATCTAGAGCTATTGAAGATGCGCTTCGTAAAAAAGGAATTGATTACAAAATTTATGGAGGAATTTCATTCTACCAAAGAAAAGAAATTAAAGATATTTTATCTTATTTACGCATCTTAATTAACCCGAATGATGAGGAAGCTTTAAAAAGAATTATCAACTATCCTGCTCGTGGAATTGGGGCAACAACCATTGATAAGTTAACGATAGCTGCAAATCATTACAAAAAATCAATTTTCGATGTTTTAAAATATATTGATAAAATTGATTTAAAAATAAATTCTGGAACAAAAAGTAAGCTTCAGAATTTTATGAATATGATGCTGAGCCTCCAGATAGAATCGCAAACAAAGAATGCATTCGAGATTGCAGAAATTGTTGTAAAAAAAGCACAGTTAATTAAAGATTTAGAGAAAGACGGAACACCAGAAGCGGTAAGTAAAGTAGAAAATGTTCAAGAATTATTAAACGGAATTAAAGATTTTATTACTGATAAAATAGAACAAGGAGAAGATGCGTCTTTAACTTCTTTTTTAGAAGACGTTGCTTTGGCTACAGATTTCGATTCAGAAAAAAACGATGACAAACCGACAGTTTCTTTAATGACTATTCACCAATCTAAAGGATTGGAATATTTATATGTGTATGTAGTTGGTCTAGAAGAAAATTTATTTCCTTCTGCCATGAGTATGAGCACTAGAAGTGAATTAGAAGAAGAACGTAGATTGTTTTATGTAGCATTAACTAGAGCAGAAAAAGTAGCCTATTTAACTTATGCGCAAACCCGATATAGATGGGGAAAACTTGTGGATGCAGAACCTAGTAGATTCTTAGAAGAGATAGACAATCAATATTTGCATTATATTACACCTAAAGTACCAGAGCCTTCTATAAATAGATTTGTAGATAAAAGTATTTTTGATGACGCACCAAAAGGAATTCGTTTTCAGAAACCGATTCAACGAAAAAAAATGGAACGTGATATTTCTAAAAAGAAGGAAATAATTGTTCCTAAAAACTTAAAGAAGATTTCTCAGGTTACGCCCAAAATGAATCTTTTTGATGGAGATATTATTACCGGAAATATTGTTGAGCATAATAGATTTGGCACAGGAACGGTTATTGGCATAGAAGGCAAAGGGCCAGATAAAAAAGCGGAAATTCAGTTTGCAACCGCAGGAAAGAAGAAATTATTACTACAATTTGCTAAATTAAAAGTGATTGGTTAGAAATCTAAAAATAAATTCTTATTTTGCAACGTTAAATAACTACAGCAGTACAGACTATAATTCTTAAGATTATTAAGAATACTTCAAAAATAAATAAATGACATTCGATTTAGAATACAATTCAGAAAGACCACTAATGATTATCCCAGAATATGGGAGACATATACAAAAACTAGTAGACCATTGTTTGGCTCTAGAAACGAAAGAAGAGCGCGATAAAATGGCAAAAGCCATTGTAGATGTAATGGGTAATTTACAACCGCATTTGCGAGATGTTCCAGATTTTAAACATAAGCTTTGGGATCAGTTGTATATTATGGCAGATTTTAAATTAGATGTAGAATCTCCTTATCCGCAGCCATCAAAAGAAGAATTACAAGAAAAGCCAGAAGGCTTAGCATATCCTAAATCTGCCTCTAGATACCGTTATTATGGTAATAATATTCAAACAATGATAGATATTGCTTTAAGTTGGGAAGATGGCGATAAAAAAGAAGCATTGGTTTTTACAATTGCAAATCACATGAAAAAATGTTATTTGAATTGGAATAAAGATACCGTTGATGATGCCGTAATTTTTAAACATTTATTCGATTTATCTGACGGAAAATTAGATTTAAGAGAAACAGAAGAGGCACTTTCTGAAACGAAGAATCTTTTGAGAAAAAGAAACTCTCAAGGTCAGAATAATGCAAAAACTGCCTACAAGAAACCACAACACAACAATCAAAATAAAAACAGAAAAAGATAGTCTATGGCATCATTTAAAATTGAAGGCGGTCATAAATTAAATGGATCTATTACTCCGCAAGGAGCAAAAAATGAAGTTTTACAAATTCTTTGTGCTGTTTTATTAACTCCAGAAAGAGTTGTAGTAAATAACGTTCCAGATATTATTGATGTAAATAAATTAATTTTTATTCTGGGAGAATTAGGGGTGAAAGTTAAAAAATTAAGCAGTAGTTCCTATGCTTTTACTGCAGACGAGGTAAATTTAAAATATTTAGAATCAGCAAATTTTAAAAAAGATGGTAGTTCTTTAAGAGGTTCTATAATGATTGTTGGTCCATTATTAGCTCGTTTTGGAAAAGGATACATTCCACGTCCAGGAGGAGATAAAATTGGTCGCAGACGTTTAGATACACATTTTGAGGGCTTTATTAGATTAGGTGCAAAGTTTAGATACAATAAAGAAGATTCTTTTTATGGAGTAGAGGCAGAAGAGTTACACGGAGTTGAAATGTTGTTAGATGAAGCCTCTGTAACAGGTACAGCTAATATTTTAATGGCAGCTGTTTTAGCCACAGGAACTACAAAAATTTACAATGCGGCTTGTGAGCCTTACATTCAACAATTATCTAAAATGTTGAACTCTATGGGAGCAAAAATCTCTGGAGTAGGTTCTAATTTATTAATTATTGAAGGAGTAAAATCTTTAGGAGGTTGCGAACACAGGGTATTACCAGATATGATTGAAATTGGATCTTGGATTGGCGTTGCAGTAATGACGCGTTCTGAGTTAACAATTAAAGATGTTAGTTGGGAGAACTTAGGACAAATACCGAACGTATTTAGAAAACTTGGAATTCAATTAGAGAAAAGAGGAGATGATATTTACATCCCTGAGCAAGAATCTTATGAAATTCAAAATTATATTGATGGTTCTGTGTTAACAGTAGCAGATGCACCTTGGCCTGGTTTTACACCAGATTTACTAAGCATTGTTTTGGTAATAGCAACACAAGCAAAAGGAACGGTATTAATTCACCAAAAAATGTTTGAAAGCAGGTTGTTTTTTGTAGATAAATTGATCGATATGGGGGCAAAAGTTATTTTGTGTGACCCTCATAGAGCAACGGTAATAGGAATGGATTTTGAGAGCTCTTTAAAAGCTACTAAAATGACTTCGCCAGATATTAGAGCAGGAATTTCTTTACTAATTGCAGCCTTATCTGCAAAAGGAACTTCTGTTATTAACAATATAGAACAGATAGATAGAGGGTATGAGAATATAGAAGCACGTTTAAAATCTATTGGAGCAAAAATTGAAAGAATAGAAAGTTAATTTTTTTGGTATTAATTAAAAAAGATTAGAGGTAAGTAAAAAGACTTAATAAAAATAGTGTCAGTATGACACTATTTTTTTGTTGGCAACATTTTTGCAAATAGAGGATAGACAATTTAATGATTACAACGAAATGAGTAAGAAAGACAAAATAGAGCAGGAAGAAATAATAAACGAACAAGAAACGGTTCAAGTAGAAGAAAATCAAGAAGTTGAAATAGAAGCTGTAAAAGAAGAACCAACTCCAGAGGAACTTATTCAAGCATCAAATGACAAGTTTTTACGTTTATTTGCAGAGTTTGAAAACTATAAAAAGAGAACAACTAAAGAAAGAATAGAGTTATTTAAAACTGCTGGGCAAGAAGTAATGACATCTTTACTGCCAGTTGTAGATGATTTTGAGCGTGCTTTGTCACATATTGAAGAAAACAAAGAAACGGCAGAATTAAAAAAAGGGGTTGAATTAATTTATCAGAAATTTTACAATACTTTAGAATTAAAAGGCTTGTCAAAATTAGAAACAAGAGCTGGAGATGTATTTGATGCTGAATTTCACGAGGCAATTACTCAAATTCCTGCACCATCCGATGATTTAAAAGGAAAGGTAATAGATTGTATCGAAAAAGGATATAAGTTAGGAGATAAAATCATTAGATACCCTAAAGTGGTTATCGGACAATAAAAAAATAAAACTAATAGTTTACGGTTACTAATAATAATGGTTCACTTTTAGTTGACAATTGAAAGAACATGGCAAAACAAGATTTTTACGAAACATTAGGTCTTTCAAAATCTGCTACGCAGGCAGAGATTAAGAAGGGGTACAGGAAAATGGCTATTAAATATCATCCAGATAAAAATCCTGATGATACAGCAGCTGAAGAAAATTTCAAAAAGGCAGCAGAAGCTTATGAGATTTTAAGTGACGATAACAAAAAAGCACGTTATGATCAATATGGTCATGCTGGATTTGATGGACCTCAAGGTGGCGGTGGCGGCTTCGGCGGTGGCGGTATGAATATGGATGACATATTCAGCCAGTTTGGTGATATCTTTGGCGGCGGCGGTGGCGGCGGCTTTGGTGGTTTTGGTGGTGGTGGCGGTCAACGTCAAGCTAGAGTTAAAGGAGGTAATATGCGCATTCGTGTAAAGCTTACTTTAGAAGAAATTGCCAAAGGTGTAGAGAAAAATGTAAAGGTTCGTAGAAAAGTACAGGCAGATGGTGTTTCGTATAAAACGTGTACGACTTGTAATGGTTCTGGACAGCAAATGCGCGTTACTAATACTATTTTAGGTAGAATGCAAACTGCAACTACTTGTGGAACGTGCTCTGGAGCTGGAGAAATAATAAGTAACAAACCAAATAATGCAGATGCACAAGGTCTAGTTACTAAAGAAGAAACCGTTTCAATAAATATTCCTGCAGGTGTAACTGAGGGAGTGCAATTGAAAGTAGGAGGAAAAGGAAATGATGCACCGGGGAAGAATTCTATTTCAGGTGATTTATTGGTTTTAATTGAAGAGATTCCGCATGAAACTTTAAAAAGAGAAGGTACAAATATACATTATGATTTGTATGTTAATTTTTCTGAAGCAGTTTTAGGAACTAGCAAAGAAGTTGATACTGTTTCGGGTAAAGTGAAAATTAAGATTGATGGAGGTACACAGTCTGGAAAGATTTTAAGATTAAAGGGAAAAGGTTTGCCTAGCATAGAAAGATATGGAACAGGAGATTTCTTGATTCATATTAATGTTTGGACACCGAAAGAATTAAACAAAGAGCAAAGACAGTTTTTTGAAAAAATGTCGGATAATGAAAACTTTAAGCCTTCTCCTAATATGTCTGATAAATCTTTTTTTGAAAAAGTAAAGGACATGTTTTCATAAATTCTAAATAATAGATTAATAAATAAATAATCTCATAATAAAATAGTAGTTTTTAGTATAATTTAATATATATTTGCAGTGTTGTTAATTTATTAACAACACTTTTTCTTTTTCATAGCAATTTTCCCACTCAATTTATTGAGTGGGTTTTTTTATAGAAAGAAGTTGTATTTTTGTAAAATATTAAAAAATAAGCAGGCTTATCTTATCGTCACGTTTTTAGCGTGTAGGAAAGTCCGGACACCATAGAGTATCATAGCGGATAACATCCGTCCAGCGCAAGCTGAGGACAAGTGCAACAGAAAGCAAGTACAGTTCGGCTGTAGTGAAACCAGGTAAACTCTATGAGGTGCAATGCCATGTAAATTAGAACTTGAGAGCTACTCGCTCGATTCTAAAGGGTAGGCAGATTGATTCTAAGAGTAATTTTAGAACTAGATAAATGATAAGAACCTTTTTAAGGTACAGGATTCGGCTTATTAGCCTGCTTTTTTTAATAGTATTTCAAATTTTATAGTCTTTAATTATAGAATATGTAATTTTTATACTAATAAATTTTATTTATTCATTAATGATAGCAATCTATTATTTATTGTTTAAAATTCAAGGAAAAAATGTAGTTTTGTTTTACTTATAATCATAAATTTAATTAGAATATGGCCTTTGATATTGAGATGATCAAAAAAGTTTACGAAAACTTTGTAGAACGCGTAGATGCAGCACGTGAAATAACTGGAAAACCTTTGACTTTAGCAGAAAAGATATTGTATAGTCACCTTTGGGATGGCAATCCTACAAAAGCCTTTACAAGAGGCACGGACTATGTTAATTTTGCTCCAGATAGAATTGCGTTACAAGATGCAACTGCACAAATGGCTTTACTGCAATTTATGCAAGCTGGGAAAACAAAAGTTGCAGTTCCTACAACAACACACTGTGATCACTTAATTCAAGCTAAAAATGGCGCAAGTTCAGATTTACAATCTGCTCTAAATACAAGTAATGAAGTTTTTAATTTTTTAGAATCAGTATCCAATAAATACGGTTTAGGGTTTTGGAAGCCAGGAGCAGGAATTATTCATCAAGTAGTATTAGAAAATTATGCATTTCCTGGTGGAATGATGATTGGTACGGATTCACACACTGTGAATGCTGGTGGTCTAGGAATGGTAGCTATTGGTGTTGGTGGGGCAGATGCTGTAGATGTTATGGCAGGAATGGCTTGGGAATTAAAATTCCCCAAACTAATTGGTGTAAAGTTAACTGGAAAATTATCTGGTTGGACGGCACCTAAAGATGTAATTTTAAAAGTAGCAGGTATTGTTTCTGCAAAAGGAGGAACAGGAGCGATTGTAGAATATTTCGGAGAAGGAGCCATTGCCATGTCTTGCACTGGTAAAGGTACTATTTGTAATATGGGTGCGGAAATAGGAGCTACGACCTCAACGTTTGGGTATGATGAATCTATGGAGCGTTATTTGCGTGCAACCGATAGAAGTGATGTTGCAGATGCAGCAAATAAGGTAAAAGATTATTTAACTGGAGATGCAGAAGTATATGCAGATCCTGCGGCTTATTTTGATGAAGTTATTGAAATTGATTTATCAAAATTAGGTCCATTATTAAATGGACCCTTCACACCAGATTTATCTACAAAAGTAGGAGCTGATATGGGTGAAGCAGCAACAACAAATGATTGGCCATTGCAAGTGGAATGGGGATTGATCGGTTCTTGTACAAACTCTTCTTACGAAGACTTATCAAGAGCGGCCTCTATTGCACAACAAGCAATTGATAAAGGTTTAAAAACAAAAGCACATTTAGGAATCAACCCAGGTTCTGAAAAAGTAAGATATACTGCAGATAGAGATGGAATTTTAGCAGTTTTTGAAAAATTAGATGCAAAGATTTTTACTAATGCTTGTGGTCCATGTATCGGACAATGGGCAAGGTATGATGATCCTAAAAATGCACCTAAAAATAGTATTATTCACTCGTTTAACAGAAATTTTGCAAAACGTGCAGATGGAAATCCAAATACCCACGCATTTGTTGCTTCTCCAGAGATGGTTGCGGCAGTAACTATTGCTGGTCGTTTAGACTTTAATCCAATGATAGATTCATTGATTAATGAAAATGGAGAAGAAGTAATGCTAGATGAACCAACAGGATGGGAATTACCTCCTAAAGGTTTCGAGGTCAAAGACGATGGATATTTAGCGCCAGATGCAGATGGAAGTCGTGTAAATGTTGTGGTGAATACCGATTCTGAAAGATTAGAATTATTAACACCATTTACTCCTTTAGGAAACGATTTAAGTGGCGTAAAATTATTGATTAAAGCACATGGAAAATGTACAACGGATCATATTTCTATGGCAGGACCATGGTTGCGTTTTCGTGGGCATTTAGATAATATTTCTAACAATTGTTTGATTGGAGCGGTCAATGCTTTCGGAATGAAAACAAATTTTGTAAAAAATCAGATTACGGGAGACTTTGGAGGCGTGCCAGATACGGCAAGAGTTTACAAAGCTGCAGGAATAAAAACAATTGTAATCGGAGATCATAATTATGGTGAAGGTTCTTCTAGAGAACATGCTGCCATGGAGCCAAGACACTTAGGAGTTGCAGCAGTATTGGTAAAATCTTTTGCACGTATTCATGAAACAAACTTGAAAAAACAAGGTATGTTAGGCTTGACGTTTGCAAATGAAGCAGATTACGACTTAATTCAGGAAGATGACACGTTTAACTTTGTAGATTTGCAAGACTTTACGCCAGGTAAGCCATTAACATTAGAGGTTGTTCATTCAGATGGTTCTAATGATGTTGTGGTTGCTAATCATACGTATAATGCTGGCCAAATTGAATGGTATAATGAGGGCTCAGCTTTAAACTTAATCAAGAAAGAAAACGCCTAAGAGATTAGGGTTATATATAAAACTCTCGAGGAAATTCGAGAGTTTTTTTGTTTTAACAAAGAGGTTATCGATATATTTAGTCAATTTTTAAATCAGATTTCCAAAATATTTTTACCTATTGTTGACCTTGTTATTTCTTTAGACTCTTATATGTTAATAGGTATTTCTGCTTGTAATAGCACCTTATTAGATTTCCATTTTGCAGATTCAGTAGCTTAGAAAAAATACATCAATTTGCATCTAATCGAGCAAAATAATCATGTTTCATATGGAGTATATTTTGAAAGAATAAATTTATACGATCGTAATACTTATTTTGAAAATTTAACAATACATAACAAAAGAAATATTTGTTTAGGAGTTGACTTTTGGTGTGCTTTAGATATAAAGGTATTGGCTGTCTTAAAGGGACAAGTGCATAGTTTTAATGACGATGAAAATTATGGCGATTTAGGCCCTAACTATCATTTTTAAATTATTAGGAAGTTTTGAAAATTACCTGGGAGCATCTTAAGAAAATGATATTCCGTTTTATAGAAATAATTGTCCCGATCCTAATTTATTATTGAAATTAGATTTAAAAGTAAACTCTTCTTTTTGTTTTTTTTGAGAGAGTGCTTATTGCTTTATCACTTCATTAATGCTTTTTAGGATGATATTACATCCTTTTTCAATATCTTCATCACTAATGTTAAGTGGAGGTGAAACTCTCATTGCACGACCCTCAAACAATAAAAAGAAAAGAATCAATCCATTTTTTAAACATTGGTGGATAATTTGTGCTGCAATATCTGGAGTTTCAACAATAACAGCCAACATTAACCCTTTTCCTCTAATTTCTTTGATAGCATTATGTACCAAATATTTTCTAATGATTTGCTCTTTACGGACGCTTTCTGCCAGTAAATTCTGATCTAAAATTTCTGTAACTGTCGCGTTTCCTGCAGCAGCAATAACAGGATGTCCTGCAAAAGTAGAAATATGACCTAATTTAGGATTGTCTTTTAATAGGCCCATCATTTCAAACGAAGAAATAAAAGCGCCAATTGGCATGCCACCTCCTAATCCTTTACCTGTAATGATAATATCTGGAATTACATTGTAGTTCTCAAATCCCCAGAAAGTACCAGTTCTTCCAATTCCTGTTTGAATTTCATCTAGAATTAATAATGCGCAAACTTCATCACACTTCTTTTTTACTTTGGTTAAAAAATTGTTTTGAGGTTCTATAAAACCAGCACCCCCTTGAATGGTTTCTAAAATAACAGCTGCAGTTTTATGTGTAATCTTTTCTAAATCTGCTTCATTATTAAATTCGATAAATTTTGTACCAGGAACCAAAGGTCTAAATGCCTGATTTTGTCTTTCTACTCCAGAAACACTCATAGCTCCCATGGTGTTGCCATGGTATGAATTTTTGGCAGCAATAATTTCTGATCTACTAGTAATTCTTTTGGCTAGTTTTAAAGCACCCTCTGTAGCCTCTGTTCCTGAGTTGGTAATGTAAACTGAGTTTAAATTTTCCGGAGAATTTTCTGCTAGTATCTTACAAAGTGCCACTTGTGGTTTTTGAATAAACTCTCCGTATACCATTACATGTGCATATGCATCTAACTGATTTTTAATAGCGGTTGTAACCTTAGAATTATTATGCCCTAAACTATTTGCAGAAACACCTGCAACAAAATCTAAATGAGCTTTGCCATCTGTATCATAAATATAACTTCCTTTTGCATGAGAGATTTCTATTGCTAATGGCTGTGGAGATGTTTGTGCTTGGTATTTAAAAAAATCCTTTTTCATTTACTCTTTGTTAAAGGAAGTTGTTGCCTTGTTTTTTTTAGGGTTGTTCATTAATAAAGGTTTTAAAATCTCTTTGTCACTTTTTAGAGGGGGCTTTTTATTATTGTCTTTTCTAAAAATAGACTCCTTTGTTTTTGGTTGTTCATTTTCTCTCCAAACGAACCCTTTTAAGATTCTATCTTCTTCAGGGAAAAGGGAAGGTGGATACGTTTTACCTTCCGATGTCTTTAAATATTTTATGGTTGTAATCTGTCCTTTTTTAAGTGTGAACTCAATATTACTGGAAATTTCTTTTGTAATGGTTTCTATGCTATCTGTTTCTTCATTTCTATTGTGGTATATAGATTCGGCATTTCCTTTTACTAAAAGATTGTTTAGTTTATTTTTTAAAAACTTACCAAACATATTTCTTCCTTTTATTTGATTAAAATCATTGATAGATAAAGAATCTTTAGAAACTATAAACGCATTGTTTAGTACTTTTAAAGAATCTAATTTTTCTGTTGCTACGTTTGACAATAAATGGATAGTATCTCCGGTAATTTGATTGCCATCAGACCATAAAACGGGATCCCTAAACATTTTAGTAATTCCGCTTGCTTGGTCTGTATGAATCGAATCGCATTTACCTTGTAAATCAGATTTAAAAATTTTGACGTTGTGATACGTTCTTACAATTCTTTTTTCTGGAATTCCTGTGACTAACAGAGTATCTCCATGAATAAATGTAGAATCTTGTTCTACAATAGAGATAGCAACGGCTCTTTTAATAATAAAAAGCGAATCGTTGTTCTCAAATATCTCTGCATAATTTCCTCTAGTAACAAAGTTTTTTACTGTATCAATTACTTGTATATTATTAGTTGCAGAGGCAAATCCTTTTTTCTTATCATAGTACAAACTATCGCCTTCTACCGTTCTTTCTTTTAGATACAGCTTTGCGTTTTTCACAAAATAAGAAATATCTGTTTTTGTATTGTAAAAGCCACGTTCACAATATATTTTATTTTCATTTTCTGTATTTGTAATTGTAGACGGACCGTATAGGTAGGTTAAACCAGAATCTGTATAATAATCTAACTGACTAGAAACTAAATTATGTTCAGGATTTACAACGGTAACTCTTGTGGTTGCTGTAAATTTCTTAGTTTCTAAATAATAGTTTCCGTTTTTACTTTTTAAGGTATTGGTTTTATCATTTATAGTAGCATAACTTTGGTAGTACAATTTCTGGTTTAATCGATCAAATTGTAGGGTATCTGAAGTTAATGTCATTTCAGGATCCTTTAAAACCACATTTCCCCATGACAGGGCTTGTTTAAAATTGGCATCATAATCTAGATAATCGCTAGTTTGTATGATGGTATCTCCTTGATTTACAACCACATCCTCTAGGGCTTTAAAGAAGTTTTCTTTTTGATAAAACAAGGCTTGTTTACAGGTAAGAACTGCACCTGCGTGTATCATTTTAACGTTACCAATTAGAACAGTTGCACCAGGATATTTTTCTTCATCTACATATTGTTGTTCTGCAGAATAGATCATTTTTTTAGATTGTGAAAAGCCCAAAAAACTGAATAGGAGGAAAGTGAATATAATTAGTTTGTTCAAAAGGTATATTTTAAACAAAAATACAGAAAAGATTACCTCTTAACTATTAAAGAAAAGTAAAAAATAAATTAATTACATTGTATTGTAATAAAAAAGCATCTTTTAGAATTCTAAAAGATGCTTTTTTTATAACTCTATAAGAGTTAATTATCTTACAATTGTTTGTTTTCTATCTGGACCAACAGAGACAATCTTTACGGGAACACCTGTTTCTTTTTCTATAAAAGCAACATAATCCAGTAGATTCTTTGGCAACTGCTCTGCAGAAGTCATTTTTGTTAAGTCTTCATCCCATCCTTTAAACTTAGAATAGTTTACAGAAACATTTTCTGGTTCTATGTTGTAAGGAAAATGTGAAATTTCTTTTCCTTTATAATTATAAGAGGTACATATTTTTAAGGTATCAAAACCAGAAAGTAC
>ENA-OQVM01002207-OQVM01002207.1-marine-metagenome-genome-assembly--contig:-NODE-2207-length-23402-cov-3.901436_pt1 | contig 23402 bp, 32 predicted proteins | sample MGYA00237776_ERZ505498 | MGnify/ENA primary metagenome ERZ505498 (study PRJEB26159, sample SAMN06265151) | marine metagenome | isolation source: Helgoland LTER site | place: Germany:Helgoland, sampling... | reverse complement strand
CCAGTGCCTACGCCAGTGCCTGCTGCTGCGTTAGTTGCTAGTGCGCTCTCTAACGCTGCTGTACTGCCTGCCTCAACACCTAATGCGCCTGCCTCAGTACCTAATGCTGCCTCAGTACCTAATGCGCCTGCCTCAGTACCAAGACCGCCAATGCCACCATCTACAGGAACAACTCCTGCATCTACAGGAACAACTCCTGCATTAGCTTCTGCGGCGGTAGTTAGTGGGTCTACTGTTGACAATGCTGGGTCTACTGGCCCCATAGCTCCTGGATTTACACTAGGGTCGTTTAGACCAGCATCCATAAGGTCCATATTTTGTTGAATACTAGGGTCGTTGGGTAGTGCTTCGGTAGATGTTGGAGTACCTGTCATCCCACCATCAAATGACTCACTGATGAAGTCACTAATAGGCGACTTACCCGCTGCATTCATACCTTGGTTATAGAGGGTGGCTCCACCCAACATATTCATAGACCTTGCTGAGTTTTCAGCAGACTTAGAGGCTTGGTCAGCCCTTGCTTGTGCAATCTCTGCCTGTACATAAGACGGAACTTTTGCTCTGCTTACTCTTTGGTATGGTTGAAATAGTGCCATGACTAACTCCTATGATTTAATTTGACCTTGCGCGACTGTACCCGCCGCAGGTGCTTGTTCTTGTGATTGACCTGCTGGAGACCTGCTTCTGCCAGCTTTGTTACGTAAATTAGCCATTCTAGAATCCATGCTTCTTGGGCCGCCCATGCTTCTTGCAGCACTATTGTAAGCAGGCTGATACGCCAATTGCTGTGGAGCCACGGCGGTAACTTCTGGCCTAACCATACCCTGTTTGTTTTGTTGCTTAACCTTCTGCCTTCTAGCTTTATTACCCAATTTACCAAAATCTTTATTAGGGGTGCGGAGTTGGTCGTATTTGTTTTGCGCAGTCACCTGCTCTGACTTATCCTTGGCGTACTGATTCACTTGCTGGTTGTAAGCGTTTGCAGCTTGTCTACCAGAACCCAGTCTGTCATAATTATAACCACCGCTGGGTGTATTGTACATTGCACTTTTCAGCATATCACCTTTTTCAACAGCAACATCTTTTGCAGTCGCTCTATCAGAAGTAAGTGCGTACTTGTAAGGATTTTTGTTTTTACGAGATCTTTTACCCACTACTTGAGTCCTCTCAATTGGTCTGCATAGTAAGTGTTGAAGTCCATAGCTGAACCCGAACCTGCGACGGCGGCAGCGCCCATATCAGCCATAGACTGCGCATACTGTTGATCATCACTTATAACTTGCTGTTTGGCAGCCTGCTCGTCATTAGCTCTGGCCATTTTGCCAAACATACCCTTATCTCGGTAGTCTGCATCAAGGCCCATACGGGTTGGGTCTTTCATACTTGTTTTAAGGTAGTCTGCATACTCACCAGCCTTACCATCCAAAGCCCCTATAGGGTCTAACAGTTTATTTAGGTTCATGATCCACCTCCACCTCCACCCGTTCCTGAGTCAGTTTTACCACCTACACCTTGTCCAGTTATTAAGCCAGCAAGTGTTGTTAAATCGTTGAGAGGGCTGAGGTTGTCTTGCTCGGCAAGTGAGAACCCACGTTTGCTGATGTACTCTTCAATTTTCTTATCTCTAAGCGCATTGGCAGCTTCTGTCTCTCCTAGTCTCATGTCATACTCTGAATCAAGGAGTTGGTTTGCGTACTCAGTTTCGCCAATACCTTGGTTGTATGTCTGGTCAATTTGCTGGTTTGCGTATTCCGCTGCTGCCAGTTCTTGTTCGTATGTCTGGTCTGTTTGTGAGTCTAGTCTAGCAATGGCATCAACATCTTGACCATACGTTGAATCAACTTGCTGGTTAAAGTAATCCACCACGCCAAATTGCTGGTCGTAAGCTCTGTCAGACTCTTCACCGCCACCAATAATAGCATTGTACCTTGCCTGTTCGTAAGCATCATTTTTAGTTGTCCCGAAACTGGCCATTGCGGAATCGTATGCTTGATCTCCTGGACGCAACCCTTTAGAACGAAGATTTACCTCCATTTCAGTTGCTTCGTTGCCATACCTTGCATCTAGACGACTGGCCTCTTTATTATAATAGGCGTCTTCTACGGCCTGACGACTGCTGTCATCAAACTCAAACTCTCGGTAATCCCCACGAACAGCGGCGTCTTGGTAATCGCCTCTTACAGGGGCATCAACATAGTCTTCTCTGCCTGTAATTTGGTTATACTCACCAAAGGCTGGGGCTACCGTTGCTTCACCAAACTGATCAAAATCAGGCGCTTCGCCCATTTCGTCATATATTCTGCCAGACAGGGCATTGGCCATTTCTGCCCTGTCAGCTATCTGCTGCATCATAGGGTCTACGGCGGCTTGTGCATTGGGGCTGAGGCTGTTTTCTTGAGTCCAGCGAGTAACCGTTGTGCCAGTAACAGGGTCTTTTTCGTAAGTTGGAGTCCATTCAACCCCACCAAGGTAGTTGAATTGGTTTGCCTTGTTAGCGTACATTTCGGCTGCGGCGGCTTCTCTATTTGCCTTGGCCTCTATTTTTGCTGCCCCAGCTACATCTGCTGGATCACTTGATTTTTTACCCATTATGCTGCCCTGTCTTGAATTTGATAGTAATTGCAATTTTCAGGAAGTAACTCTAATAAGTGAGAATCTACCCCTTTAGCAAACGCATTTTTCATAACACACTTCTCAGTAAAACCTATGTGCTCGTTTATTTTAAGACCTTTTTCTTTGTTACTAGGTACAAGGGCGTATATTGCAAAGCATTCTAGTGTATCGAAAGCCAGATTAGCTATGGTTTGTATAAGCCCATGTCTTAAACACATGGGCTTTTCTATTACTAGGTGGCATTGAACGCTTGCACCAGTATAGTTATCAAAAACCCATGCGGCAAGCCTTTCTTCCCCATCCACCATAATTATACCAGCACTGTCCTCCACCATGAACACAGGCAGTTTTTCTTGAAACCATTCCCAGTCACTAGCATCCATCTGCCTATAGGAAGTTTTCACAGTGCGTAGTTACCCGCAACCCAACTTATATCCCAGCTAAGTAGTACGGTTTTGTCTATCGCTGTGCCTCTTATGGCTATAGCGACAGAGCGCCCCATACCATCTGCACCTATTGTTACGTTGGATGGAGATCCATACTGGCCTTGCGCCCACAAAGCATTGTCCCATGTACTAATGTCCCAAAGTCCCGATACTAAAACCCCCTCATCTGGTGGAGATACTGGTGTGGTGGGTTCGTTTATATTGTAGTCGTACAGCACTCTGGTGTTAAGCGTAGGTGCGTTAGAGGCTAGGAAGTCTGTCCTAACATACTGAACCTTTTTGTAAACAGTGTCAGCACCGAGTCTGCTGAAAGACGTAAGTATTGAAAAATTTATGTCGTCACCATTCTGCCCACTGGTAGGAGGTACTATTTTAACATTGTCCCTGTTCACATCCATTAGATACGCATTACTACTGGTAGCCCCAGAAGGTTCCGCTAATATGTAAACAGAAGTGTTCCAGTCTATAACAGCGGACATTGGGATGTCTCGCCAAAAAGACCAAGCACCCATACTCAAATTCAGTACATACTGTGTTGGTTGGGTAACTCCCGCTTGTGGGGTGTTTATGATTAAATCACCACGGCTCGGTGCAAATATCATCTGCCAACCGTAGCTGTTAGATCTTTGAGCCACGTCTTTTCTTAATAGTTTAGTGATTAAAAAGCTAAGGCTGTTGGGGTTACGGTTAGAATCACCCAAATCTACACCTTTCAAGATGTCAGACATGGCTATAACACCAAACTCACTTAAAAAATACAACTCCCCTGCGTACTCACTGGCAAATGTTCCACCTATAGGAGGCTGGCCAATGTAGAAACTACCTACGTTCTGCCAATCGTCTTGACTTGGGTCTATGCCTCTGTACGGTATTAGGTCACCACCTTCACCCACTGCAACTAGGTAGTCGTCAACCCCTGCACCGCCATCTACAGTCCAGTTAAATAGCCCAGCAATACCACCACCATACTTAAACTTAGAGCCAAAAAAGAAAGCTGTTGTTGCACCCGAAATTGCCCCTATACCCAAGTAATGGGCGTAGTTTTTGTCTCTTTCCACAACCCATATTCTTTGCTTGTGAACTATAACAAAGTTTACATCCTCTACCTCGACATCAGGGTTAGCACCTCCTGGAGAAATTAGGTTTGGTCTAGCCCATAAAGGAGCTGTGGGGGTCGATACGTTTCTTTGCCACAACCCATTGCGGCTGTCGGCATACAACACATATTCGTCACCATTGTCAGCTGTGAATGCTGTAAATACGCCGTAACTAGCATCTGCAGATTTGTCTGTCCAATCATCTTCAGCCACCCCAGTAGCATCTGGTTGAAGCTCGTGAACTGGGGCAGTGTTGTAATCAGTTATGTTCCATATGCCTTCGTTAGTCACCGCCCATAAAAAGTTACTCCCCGCTGTTGTGTGAGGAATTAAGGTGCCTGCTGACAAATTGCTTGTTTGCTCTAACCCTAAAGACCATTCTCTATACCCAGCGCGAAGCTCTACTGCACCTTCTTGTACAGTGAGGTTGTAACTGTAGATACTATTACTACCAGACATGGTGGCTAGAGGAGACCTAGCGTCTACACCACCTTGGGGTGCTGGGAGTGTAAGAGATTGAATGGTTCTCTCTTGACCTCTTTTAATACCTTTGGCTGTCGGTCTAATTGCCATAGCCAGTATCCCTCACGTTATAGCGACTGTTTAGGTACGGGAACCCTCTACGACTACGGCCTGCACTAAGTATCTTACCACCAGCACCATCTGCGGGCTGTACTAACCCAAACATCATATTTACATCGTCTTGGGCTTTTGTGCTGTCAAAACCCTTTGCCTCTAACCACTTAACTTTTAAGTAACGAGAAACTAATGTTTTGTCAAAAAGTACAATGTCTGCGCCATTGTTTATAATGGCCGTTTTAACCTCTGGCGTTGTAGGGTCTTGTACAAAGGTATTAGCTCTGTACTCAAAGTCTAAGACTAAGCCAGCAGGGGGTGGTTGAGGGAATACACTAAACTTACCATCTTGTAAACGGAAGTTGGCATAGATACTTTGGCTGACTAGGTCACGACCTTTTAAGTAAGCCCAGTCTTGTGGACTTAATGGCCCTAGTAATGGGGTGTTATTACTAAGCTCCCACCCTGTCTGCTGAATCATTGTTAGGTAGTCACTAGGTAAGTCGTATAGACCTGTGTCACCTACCGCTGTTGTTATGCTGTAAGACCTGTTTAAGTGCTCCCATTCACCCAACCAGCAAAGCTCCTCCCCAACTAATTGAAGAAGGACTCGCATCTGTACAAATTGGGGTTCGTTACTGGCCCATGGGTCAGTGGCGGGTGTTAGCCCAACCTCCGCAGCCACAGTATTTAATAGTGTATTCGCTGTTCCTGCGGTGGTTACTGGCATTAAGACTACCCTTCTTTAGGTTCTGGCCACTCGGCTTTAGCTTTGGCTTTTGCCTTAGCTTTTGGTTTTGAGTTTGCTATCAACTCTTCTATCTGGGCTTGCATTTTAGCAATGGTTTCATCACGCTGAGCTAACTCAGTCTGCAACTTGCCAGTGGTTACATCTTTCTTTGTGCGCTCTAACCATTCTTTTGCATCTTGCTTTAGTTGGTAGCCACTCATGAGTTTACCTGCATGGGTGTCTGACATACCAGCTAACTGCTCAACAGTCTTAATGTTTAAAAAGCTCAATTCTTCGGCCATACTTCTTGTAATCATAGGCCATTCTTTTAGTGGAGTACCTTCTAGCGGTTCCTCTACTCGGTTCTTGAACCTAGCGTAGTGCTCTGGGAAACGGTCTAAATCGCCAGCATGAGCTACTCGTACTGTAGCTTCCCTACTTCCAGGAATTGTTATACTAATATATAACCGATCTTTATATACTGCACGTTGTTGCTCTGTAGACTTCTCTTTGTCTATCATAGGTTTAAAAAAGAACTTAACCAGTAAAACTTTATCGGCTTCGTTCTGTGTACCTTCATTAAACAATGTATGGTCTACATCTCTTATGTCTTGCATCTTAACTTCCTTCTAGTAGGTTGGTGTGTAGCTTATGGCGCTACTTATTCTATAATAACTTTAAATTGACGTGACTACAATAGATCTTTTATCTTGGGGAAATGTTTAGCATAGCCTTCTAAGTTACCAACTCTTTCAGCTAGTATAACTATAGAGTCTAGTGCCTGTTGGTGGTGTTCCTCACACTTATCCAACTTATCTTCTGTGTGCTTTATCCTACTGGCTAAGGAGGCTTGGTTACTCTTCCAAAGCATAACCATACCCGCCGCCATCGCAACTACTATAGAGGTGGAAATCCCCACAACATCCACAACTTCCATTTTTAGCGTTCACTGTTCTTTGCTTCGCGAATGTTTTGACCAACTACTTTTAAAATCATAGAAAGTCCAGGAATTACTTTTTGTATTTTGATTGGGATCCATGCAGCTAGTACCGCACCTGTTCCCATAGTACTAAGAATTGCTAAAGCTAGGTCTAAGTAGTTCATAATTTTACTCCGTTGTTTTTACGATCTTTCTCTTGCTTCTACTTCATACTTATTGTTGTAGTAGCCGTTTTTATAACTCTCATACAGGTAGCTGGTGTAAAATCTCAACCAACCTAACCTTCTTACTTGCTCAACATGGATAAGTTCATGTTTTCTGTGGTGCTCTACAGCTTTTTCAGATTTGTAAATTATAAATGGGTAAAGGACAATTGCTTCAACCCACTTACTCCAGAAAAAGAATACTGGCCAAACGACTTCCCTTACCTTCATTACTTTACCCCTTGGTGCTCAAAACTGTAATGGTTGCCGTCATTGAAGCGACCACCCCAGCGAGCTAGTGGGTGTAGTGATTCCCAGTATACACCAAACTTTTCATGGTCTGCTGTATCTGTTAAGAAAACACCGTCTAAAAATAAGTTTAAATCTTGGGCTAACCCTGACAGATGGCAGGAGTTTTTATGTCCACCATCCGCAGCATTGGCTTTTTCAGAAACTCGACCTCTACCCTGCGTAACTGCATACCCACAACTGTAGATGTAGATATAAAGCAACCCAAGGCAGCGGTTAAATTCTCTTTGCTTATCACCGAGGCGCATTAGGTGTCAGTCGTACCCCATAACCACACGCCTGATGCGACTGTGTCGCCTGTGCGGTTAAAGTAGCCTGTTGAACCAATTTCAGCGTCTGCGGCGGTTGAACCAGTTGTCACATTTAACCCAGTGGTTGCTGTGAATCCAGGAGTTGTGTAATCAGCTTCTGTCAAGTTAGGCAAATCTGCCGTTTCTTGTCCAGATACCACACTATCACCACCCCATCCTAGGTTAGAGCTTTTTTGAGGGCCAGTAGCCACCAAAGAAAACTCATCGGCTGTGATTCCAGCTTGTAATGTACCAATACCGATTCCAGGAGCGCAGCTACCTGCGTTCATTCCAGAACTTGCACCTTCTACACTAGCGTCAGCTACAGCAGGGTTGTTTAGAGCGAATGCTAAATTTTCAGCAGTCATAATAATCTCCGTTAGAGTTAGTAAAAAAGGGGGTTTTTACGCCCCCCAAGCTACTAGAACTTATACACCATTGGCGTCAAAGCGGCCTTGGAACTGACGACCACTACAAGTTAAGTTACCAGCCCAAGCCATGATTTGCACTTCTGCATCTTGGTTTGTTGAGTAACGACGGTTAGGACTTAATGGAACCATGTTGCGACGAGCGTGTGGACGCCAGTGCATATAGTCAGTGTTTAGGAAGTAAGCAGTACCACCACCAACACCACCTGCAACACCGTCTGTCTGCGTTGGCCAATCAGCTGAAGGTAAGCGAGTTGTTGGGTGGCCAGCATACAAGCCGCCATCCAATACAACATCAGCGTCCATGTACTTGATTGTTACAAAACCTGCGTCAGCTTCGTTAGTGTTGCTGAAGCGTTGCTGGGCTTGTAAGCTATCTACGTAGATGCCCCAGATGTTGTTGTCAACAATGATTAAGTCAGTACGGTCATTACCACGAACCAAGCTAGACCACAAAGTATTCCACAAGCCTTGGATAGTATCTTTAGTTACCGCAGCGGAAGTGTTGTCACTTACAGCATTCTGCCAGAAAGTGTACGCTGCGCCATCAATACCACCGTAGCTGTTTGTTGGATCAACAGGAACTGCTGCATTAAGACCAGTAACTTCGTTACCGCCTGCGCCAGTACCGTCTGAGTACAAACCAGTAGTTAAAAGGTTAGACATAGATGATTCAGCAACTTTTAAGCGAGCTTCCATCAAATCGATGATTGCTTCTTTGCCGCTGTTTTGCAACATTTCTAAACCAGACATTACAACTGGAACTGCTGCTTGTTTAATATCAAACTCAGCTGCACTGATTACATTACTTACGCCAACTGGCAATAAGTCGTAGCCTGAGTACCAGCCGACATTTTTGTTTTCCGCGAAAGAAAGTTCTTGAAGAATCTTGTAACCACCAGAAAATGTTTTAACATTTCCTTTCTGGTTTAAGCGGCGTAATAAAGCGTTATTTGCTGTGACGTTATCTGCCACTTTAGCGGAACGGTTTGCAATAGTTGTTGCAAGCATTCCCGAATAATTGGGGTTAGCGAAAGCCATGAGGACTTCTCCTAAAAAGTTAAAGTTAAGTTACGGTTTTTGTTTGACCTGCTACCGAAGGCTGGGGTCTGGTGTTACATATAGTCTGCTACCGAAGGCTGAGACTTTAACGATCTAGGTGGGTTGTATTCTGCTACCGAAGGCTGGGAATACCCTAGTTCTCAGGCACATTACCAAAGAACTAGGGACAATGCAAGGGTTTATCCCATTCCAGATTCCCAAGCGTCCATAATGTCACTGCGTAAGTCTTGACCAGATGTTTCTCTTACAGGTGCTCTGGTATTGACACTACTTACAGAACTACTTGCGTTTCTCTTTTGTGTCAATGATTGAGCCGTTTGACGCTTATTCAAAACACCAGAAATTTGCGGGTTTATGGCAACTGCTTTGTCGTAAGCATCCTGCAAGCTGATTTTTTGGCCACGCTTAGTTGCTAGGTCAAACATATCTGCCATGTCTTGTTTAACATCTGCAAAAAACTCATTAGCTGGGTCTGCTGCAAATTGCTGGATATTTTGCTGCGTAACTTGTTGGGTTTTTTGCTGCTGCTGTTGTTGAAATTGAGTAACACCATTCATCAACTGGTTTACTGGTGCCATTCTTTCTTCTATCATTCTTTCAATGTCGGGGTTGCTACCTTGTTCAGGTGCTGCCATCTGTTCTCCAGTTATTGTAGAAGCTATTGCAGAATCTAAAGTGTTTAGATCTACACCATAATGACCTACTAAACTGGCCATGGCCTGAGCCTTTTGCTGCGGGCTACCCATGCGTAGCACAGACACAGTATTTACTATGCCCTCTAAGGCCTCCATTGGGTTGCCAGCGCCTTCTGCAGCCAATACTTGTTGGTAGCTACCTACAAATTTGTTTACAGTGTCAGCAGTCCTTCTGGCTTCAGCAGTGCCTTGCATAGCTGTGGCTATTTCTTGCTCACGCTTTATAATTTGCTGCTTAACCTTTTCAGGGGTAGCACCCCACTCTTCACGGGCTTCTGGGCTAAATCCCATAGGAGCCTTAGTCTGGTCTTCCCCCGCTGGAGATTCAGCGGCAATCGGAGTAGCCTCCTCTTTCTCCTTGGGGGAAGTTTCAACTGGTTTTTCTTCCTCTTTTTCTTCTTTGTTAGCGAAAAAGTCACCTGCTAACTCAGGTACTTCCTCTGTATCTATATCTTCAAACTCACTTTCCAGCAAGTCACGGATACTGCCTTCTTCTTCAATTTCTTCTACTACTTCATTTTCTTCTGACATCAGGAATATTCCTCTAGTATGCGGTGGATTGATTCTTTTCGTTCTTGGGTGGCGGCATGGCCCTCACCTAACCTAGCGTCTTCTCGCGCTAGTTCTTTCTTTCTGTAGTACTCAGGACTATAGTCACTAGACTGAGTAATACCATGGTCTTTCATGTGCCTGCGTAACTTACCTCTGTCATCTATGAGAGAACCATCTACTGGGGAAGTGAATGACTCAAAATCCCCCTGAGCAAAAAAGTGCCGCTCTGTAGTTGGCCTTACGTACTCATGCCTTGGAATTAACTTACCCGTAATTGGGTGCTGTATCCAGCTAGTACAATTTCTATCTGTTCTACTCACTTTCTGAGTCCCCCCGTTTAGCGGCGTTGATTTCTTGAATTTTAAGGGCTGTTTGAACCCCCAACTTCTCTATTTCAGCCATTACCGCTGCAACTTGCTGCTGGGCATTGATTTCACTGGTAACTTGCTCAGTTTCCATCTCAACCTGTGCTTTAGTAACGATTTGCTGAATGTCGGCCTGCATATCTGCAGATATCTTAGCTAGGTCAGCTTCCACGGCTGCCTGTGTTGTCATCATATCTCTTTGTGTCTCAGACTGAATCTCCACCTGCTTGTTCTGGGACTTCATTTGCTCTAGCTGCATTGCGCTTTGAGCTTTAAACTGCTCTAATTCCATTGCGGCTACAACCTTCTGCGTTTCCATCTCAAGTTTTTGCTGATCTGGGTCTGGCTGAGGATTCTGCTGATCTTCTGCCTGCTTTTGCTCGGCTTGCATAATAGCTTTATCCAACACACCTTCAATATCTTTACTGCCTTTAAATCCAGCAAGACCCCACTGCAACATCTGCAATAAGAATGGTGTAGATTCTGGCTGTGCTTCCATCATTGGGGCAGACATCTGCAAGTATTTTGACATTGTATCTAAGAATTGCGTTCTTTCTGCCTGCTTTTGTGAAAAGTCAACCATGGCTACAGATTCTGGTTTAATCTCTATCCTTAACTTAGACGCATCCCAGTCTTTTAGCATCATCAACCCTTCCATAATCATTTCGGGGTCTTCGTTCATTGACTCAACATTGGCCAACTGCGCCATTCGCTCAAGCTCAAAGTGTTTACAAATCAACTCACCTTTAATTTGCATTAAGTCGGTTACGAACTTAGCAAACTGGTCTTGCATAGCTTGAACTCGTATGCTTCCGAACTTAGCCTTCATTTGCGACTGGCCTACACCTTCATACTGGCCACTTAATTCGCCTCGCATAATGTCACTCATGCCAGTTACTTGCTGTAGCAGGCCAATCGTCTCATCACGAACTTCTCTAAGGCGGCCAAGTGTCTCAACAACGTCTCTGATTGGAAACCAGTCAATAACACCCTGTAAACCACCTTTTTCACTAAGCATTGCCCATTTTTCTACAGGTATTAGGTCATTATCCATACCTTCTTCGAACATACGGCCAACTTCATCACTACCTGCGTCATAAACACCGACTACCTTGACAGCTTGGGTAATTACACTAATTCTTGTCTGTAACTCGTCAATTTCATTGTACAAGTCCTGCGCCATGTGGAAGTCACTTCGCGGCAGGTACAGTGTTGTGGTGCAGTTGGCTAAAAGGAAAGGTGCGCATGGGAAGAACCCAGAAAGACCTAGAAAGTCTTCTTTTGTTTCTAAAACTTTAGAATACCCTTTTGTATACCAAACAACCTGCTTTTTAGTCCTGTCCCAAATCTCCCAAATCTCTGCTACTTGCCACGGGCCATCATCACCATCTATTTCTATGTCTTCTTGCGGGTCAGTAGCTGTTTGCTTCTTATACTCCAATGCCTTGGCTACGTCTTCGCCCCAACGCTCCATTACTTCGTCTTTTTTCATGTAGCTACGGAAGCCAATCCAAGGAATGTCTTTAAATGTACGGCTCCAACCCCAGCAAACGTCTTGCCAGTGAACATACTCTACTGGTGCGGCCTCATCTTTGACATACTCCATACCCATTTCATCTTCGCAGACTTCGCAGTTGTATCGTACTTTGCTACACCCTAATCCTGGGATAAGTCTATCTTGTAAATCTGCTCTTAGTACAGTGTCGTACTCTTCACCATTGCACTGGATGTCATTGGTGAGAATACGCTCTAAAATGTTGGCCGCTACGCGTCCAACATCGTCTTTGGGGTCATTATTTGCCCTCATGACAGTAACGCTAGGAAGGTTGCTGTACATCAAAGACTGCAAGGTGGTTATGTTGCTGTGGAAAAGGTTCAGGCGAAAGATATTACTTGAAAAATTGTCATCCTCTCTGCGCACATTACCGCCAAGGAATCGTTGTACAACTTCTGTACCTTGTCTATGGAATGAGTTTAGCATCTTCTTAGAGGCTGTAAGCTCTTCATTCCAGTATTTATACTGTCCAGCAGGGGTTGGTTTAAATTCTTCTCTACTGTCTATGCTACCGCCTGTTTCAGACATTTTAAATCCTCGATTTTTGGAATCTACGCTTGTTTCCGCGCTCGTTCTCTTTAAATAACTGGTTTAGGGTGAATTTTTGGGGTTTTAACAGTGGCTCAGGGTCTTTGGTACTCTCATCTTCGCATTCTACCCTGTCTTGCACTACTAAAGCAAGGTAACGGAACGCATCAGAGCCATTACTTGACCAATCGTGTAGGGGTGCGTCACTAAAAGACTTAGTTAGCTCATTAAAGCGTCTTCGGTATGCCCTTAGCGCCTCGACACCCTCGTAACACTTGTCGCTGTTGATATAAACACTGGGGAGAACCTTACGGGCGGCATCTATACCATGTTGGCGGCTTAATCTTGGCACAACCATCACTGGTAAGTCCTCGTCTAACATCTGCTCCACAGTAGACCGTCCCGTCTGCAGAGTTTTAGCTACTGCGTCATGTGGTAGCCATATCTTGTCAAACAAGTAACCCTTACTTCTCAGCATATCTATATAGTGTTGCAGGGCTTGCCCTTGGTTCTCGTAATAGTCAATTACTTGGGGCCGCTTGCCAACAGGCTCTTGCCAAAACCACCAAGCGCAACTATCACTGTAACCTAAGTCGCAAGCTACCTGAACTGGTAGGCTAGGATCATAACGGGCTACGGTAGGTGATATCACACCGCTCTTTTCTAAGTTCTCTACTATTGCACTGTAGTATGTACCCTTGACCGCAGCCAAAAAGTCACACTCCATTTCCTGCTCATACTCTTCGTCAGCCATCTGAGCTTTCATTTCTGTAAGCTCAGACTGGTTTATAAGTCCAGACTCACTAGCCTTTAAAGTTAGGCTGTACCATCCTGGATCACTTTCTGCCCTTACTGATATATCGTAAAAGTGGTTCTTGCCCTTGGGTGTGCCGATAAAGATAGCCCAGCCCTTACGGTCAACCAAGGTGGGGAGTACAACCTGACCCCACAAACTAGGTCGGCTATCGCCAAACTCATCTAGTACTGCGCCGTCTAGGTAAAGTCCCCGCAAAGCATCTGGGTTATCCGCACCGTACAATGTAATCCAGCTACCATTGAAAAGCTCAACCCGCAGCTCAGATTCGCGAATCTTTACAATAGCATCACCAGCAAACTCTTTTAAGTACACCCACGCAACATCCTTAGCCTGCCGATAGAACGGAGCTATGTAAGCGTAGCGGGCATTCTTCTTGTTTGTGTAACTGGCTCTGGCTATCATCTCGTTTATGGTAGCTACTGTCTTGCCACCACGCCGATGCACTACCAAGCAAGCCCAGCGCTCTTTTCTGTTATGCAGAGGTAAGAACTGCTCTCTAGGTTTATAAGCTAATTGTATCTCACTCATCTAGGGGACTCTTCGGTAGGATGTGCTTAATGACTATGTCTGTACTTTCGCCTAGACTGCTGGTGCTCTGGCTTGGTAGCAACTTAGCATACAGCTTAAAGAACTCCTTTGGATTCTCGTCTGCCCAAAGTGCCAGCCTAGGAGTACCGCCAATAAGGTGGAAGGCATTGTCGAAGGCTTGGACTATCTGTGCTCTGTTGAAGCCAGCACCACGGGGGATTGTAATGCTAGTGGCCTTGCGCTCTGCAAGCTGGGACATTGTTTGCTCCCAGTCTGTTATCTGTACTACTTGCTCTTGCTGCACAACTTCTTGGGCTTCGTACTCGTCAGCTGAGATATACTCCGCAGGCACGTCCACCAAATAATCTGGTTTGTCACTCATTGGCTACCTTCTGTTCTAGTGGGTGTGGCTTGTATAGTTTAAACCACTGCTCTACGCCAGCTTGTTTGTTGTTCATCTGGTCTTTACTTGTACCGCTACGACCTAGCATTCTGTCGTAGGCTACCATTCTATCTACCCATACTACCAGCACTAACGGAGTAAAGCCATAGAGCTTGGCTTGTTTAATCCAATAAGACTTCTGTTTCTTGGTGGGGGCGCAAGCTGTAAGTACGCAATCTTGGTTTACGTACTTTTGGTAGTCACGCTCGGTGCCTAGGTCTTTGTCGCAAAGGTGGTGGTTTGGGTACTTGGTTCTGGCAGTTGTGGACTTCCCACTTCCAGGACTACCCGACAGTATAACTAACTGAGGCATTAAGCCCTCCGTGCATACATAGTGATTTTAAATGGCATAATTTAAGAATGTGATGAGAGACACTATGGCGGATTTTATTTTAAAAAGCAAAATATTTTTTTGCCCCCCCTTTTTGGTAATAATACCACTTGCACACCTACCATATGTGTGCTACGTATGCAACACTGTATACCCATACAGTGTTGCATGTTGGCACGGTTTATGCTGTTAATTGGTCGGCTGTCGGTGCAATAACGGCCATATTTTTAGGCGCTACAACTAACGGTTGCTTGCCCATTTTTAGCGCGTAGTTTGCAAATTGTGGGTTGTTAAATTGCGTAGCCATAAACTGTTTAAGGTTGCCAAGTGTAACCGCTTTGGTGCCATTGGCCGTTAGCGTTTTAACAGCAGCCATTAAGCGGGCATTGTGGCCAGCAGCAGCCACATATGTAGTTTTTGTGTTGTATGTAATGTTTGTATTGTTAGTTAAAGTAGCCATGTTATATATACCTATTTTTTTAGTTTATTTGGCTAAAACCCTTTGCCTTAGCCATGTATACATAATAACAGCATTAGCCATGTATGCAACCCCAACTCTATACCGTTTTGTTATAAGCCTTATGCTTATAAAGTATTAGCATGTATGCGCTATGTATGCTATACGCAAGGTGAACACATTCTGCTCAGCCTACTTTCTGCTCAACTCTGTTCTGCGCAGATCTGCTCTGTTCTGCACGGATCTAATCTGCACGGATCATATCGGAATCGTATCGCATCGGAGCTAATCGGTATCGGGAGTAATCGGTATCGAGGGGTTTGGGAACTGGGTAGTTTAAACTCTCAGGGCGGAGCACTCCCAAAAACTAGGCAAACTTTGTTCCTAGGAGGAAGGCATTACAGCTATATTTAATCAGTTTAGCGGGGGGTATCGTACTCAAAGGTAACATAGGTAACATAGGGCTATGTTACCTTTCAGCCCCCACATTACTAGGAGTTAACGTAACGGTTACTTCTTAACCACAAGGTAACATGCCCTATGTTACCTTTCAGTGGCCTATGTTACCTATTATTGTATTCGCAAACTGCCTTGCGCTTTTGGGCTTCTAATATAATTAGTTCCATTAAGTACTTATATTCAGCGGCGCTAAGGAAGTCAGTGCGGTCATCAGCTAACTGCATACACTCAGTGGCTAGTTCTAATATGTTTTCGGCTATTGCATTCATCTTAAAATCCTCCTGTTAGGCCAATTGCCAAAACTATTCCTAGTGCGCCGCCCATAACAAAGATTAAACTGTAGCCAACAGCCCATTCTAACATGGTGTAAATTGCGATCTTGCGGGTTTGGCTAGGGGTGGGGATGCGGGTTGCATGGCGTTTAGTATTCATACTGTACCCCACTGCATTTCGTGCTCGGTTATTTTACGTTCTAAGCGGGCAGTATTGGTAGCGCACAAGATAGTGCCATCTGGGTGGTGAGCTGTCCAATTAGGTACGCTGCAATCTGCGGTAGGCATTGCAATAGACCAATCGCCTATAAAGGCAAGTGCTAGATCATCAGGTGCTTTTGACCAATCATTGTAAGTATTCATATTTAGTTACCTTGTATTGACTTGCCCCATGCAAGCCATGTACACATAGTATTACCATGTGTGTAATGAAGCAACAATTGATTAGTAACTGAATGTACCCTTACGCACTCTGCATAGGTAGTCGGCTTGGCCTTTCATGGCGTGCATAATTAGCTCACCATCCTCGGTTACTTTGTATATACCATCGGAGACTTTCTTAACGGTAAACCCTTCTCGCCTAAAATCCTTTAACACATCCTGAACCAGTTTCTTAGGCCATACTTTTACTTCAAACTCAGACTCGAAATCACTCATGATTATATCCTTAGTGTAAAAAAATCGGGGGCTTTCGCCCCCCAAGGGGTTGAGTGGCTACACTCTAACTAGGGCTGGTACTTTACGGTTCTGCAAGTACCCAATAAAATCATGGTGTGTTTCTTGCTCCTTAACAAAGTGGGTCTTAAGGGCTTTGCAAAGTTCAGCATGGCTGACCTTGCCTTTGCCTGCGGTAATCGCAGCCTGTACTTTTTCCCAAGCTACTAAGTTGTGCTCAACTCGTGGGCTGTAGCTCCCAGGACCAACTTTATACATTAACTCAGTTGGCTTTTTAACTTCGGCAATAGCCGCTTTCTTTTTAGTAATACTCATAACACTTACCTCAATTAAAGGTTGTCTACCCCATGTAGCAACCTTGTACACATAGTAACAACAGGTTTAATCAGATGCAACAACTAATTTACTCATAATACACATCAAAAAACTTTCTTTTTTCACGCTTGCTAAACTGGCTAATCTCCCACCAGAGCCACAAGTCATAGTCTATGGGGAGTTTATCACCATAATGATTGTGCAATAACTTAGCTGCGGCGAGTATAACACTCCAACGGTTCGGGTCTAGTTTCATAATATGCTCCTATTGCATAAACTCAGGGGTTGGCCTGTTTTTCCACTTGGCCATGTAAGCTTTTTCATTTATGTAGTAACTGCGATAACTCTGTATCGGACAATCACCCTTGTACTCGTCAGGCATACACTGCTTTAGTTCAGTAGAACCCTTGGGTATGCCAGCGGGCGGAGTGTATAACTGACCCATATACTGTGCACACTTGTGGATTTTACCGTAACGATACGTGTATTCCTCAAGCAATACCTCTAGTAGGTCGTAAAGTTGTACATAATTCGTACAGCCTTCACGTGCCCACACTGCACAAGGGTGGTTTTGATGCGTGGTTTTGTAGCAACCCCTGTCACTACCGAGTATATTATGAGCAGTACTCAGTAACTGAGTGTACTCTAGTATCATCTTAACCACATGTTTATCGCAATGGTACTTGGCATTGGTATGCCTATCTTTATCTAACCAAAATATATTCATTCATACTCCTCACACTCAGGGCAAAAACCTGTGTAGTCTGGGTTGATGCCAGAGCCATGGCAAATACTACAGCACGATAGCTCGCTAAAATTGCCCTCACCACTGCCAGCACATAAGAAGCAAGGTACTTGCTCTAGTGTGGTTTCGCAGCTACTGCACTTGATGGGTCTTGACGTCCGTGCGCACATCAGCATCACTCCAGTCGTGATTTAAGTTACGTAAAATCCAGAAGCGGCCATGGTGCTTGGGTACAATTCTAACAACCCGACCATTATTGTGGCGCTGGTAGCCATAGTTTTTGAGGGCATGGCCAAGTTGGATAAGACCGCTGTGGGTGCTTGGCTCGTCAAACAAAAACGCCCATATTTCGGTGGCTGTAAACACACTGCGCACCTGCTTGTCTCGGTAAAGAGCAGCATTTAAGCCAGCTACGGCAGTCTCAATTTTGCTCATAAACATTTTTTGTTGTTGCATAGAAACTCCAAAAGTAAAGCCACCCGAAGGTGGCTGGTAGGGATGCTAAAGGGGAAGGTCTTCGCTTGGTGCGGCAAGCATTACATACTTGGATTTAAGGTCAGCAACATTGGCCATTGCTTGATTGTAACTTGCCTCAATAGAAGCCTGTTCTTTCTCAACCATTAGCAGGCCATTTTCGATAAGCCAAAAATTTTGCTGCGTTGGGTCAATGTTAGTTTCCTGAACTAACTTGATGTCGTCGTGGTGGTCACACCAGTAAGTGCCGTCTGAGTAAGCTGGCTCAATACGGTAGCTGTAACCTTCGGCTGCGTATTTGTCAACCTGCATAAATATACCTAGTGTTGTCATGCTGTAGTACTCCTAAATGTGTTGGGTGACCCCATGCCAGCCAACACATATATAGTAGCAACATGTTTAATTAGATACAATGCTATGTTGTTATTCTTTTTAAATTAATTTAAGTCAAGAGTTTTGTACTTTTTGACGTCATTGCGGGTTTGCTCTGCTGTCCAGTCAACCCCCTTGCCTCGCACTACCCAGTACCTTGCGACAGTACCATCTACCTTGACGGCCTTACCACCTGCGGCTCTGGTAAACTTTCTACCCAGTGCCTGCCCAAAGCTAATCGCATCGCGCTTACTTGGCTGCTCACCACTGCCAGTCATTAACATGTAAAGCTCAGACGCTGTGTAAGCAGAGCGGCCATTACCATGCAATAACGAATCAGGGTCGTCTAGTACATCATCGACCCACTCCTCGTCACTGTTTTGGGTGGCCTTCATCATGTGCTTTTTAGCTTCTGTCATGGGCGGCATGAAATTAGGGTTAAACTCACTAAGGTCAAGCTGAGTAAACCACCATCGTAACTTGCCATAGCCGCCTGCATCAAGCCAGTTAATGTAATCTGTCCACCACTTGGAGCCAGTTGGGTGGTGAGTAACAGGGTCAAAATGCACTGCCAGTATGCGCCTATCGTTGTCGTCAAATGGTAGTACACCGTATTCGTTGGCTGTAATAAAGAATACCATGTGGTTATCAATCTCATACTCTTTTACACCTTTGCTGTTGACCATAACAGTTGGTTCAGTTATGTAGTTTTTCAACTTGGCCATACTGCTGCGACCCATGGCGTACATCTCATCTAGTAACACCATCTCATTACTACACCAAGCCCCGTTGAAGCTGCTTGTAAAGTTGTCTGCGCCAATACTGCTATAGTTAGTAGAGCCTAGCATCTTGCCTACAGTGCTGGCGAGCATACTCTTACCAGTACCCTGCTTATTACCGACCAGTAGAAAGGTTTTGTTTATTTTCCTACCTCTATTTTGCAGCATGTAACCAATGGATTCTATAAGCAGCCCTCTGGTTGTATCATCTGGTACTGCATTGCGGTAAACATTAAGAAAAGGGCTGACCCAGTCAGTTGGTGAAGTGCCTTCGGGGGGAGCTATGGGGTCTACCCCAGAATCCCTCCACCTGTTGTAGTACTCACCGTCCTCAAGTTGAGGAAGTCCAGGAGAGTAAACAATACGTTTGACCTCCGTCCTGTCTGTGGTTTTTACCCACATATCTGCAACACTGACTGGGTTGCCCTTATCGTTAAAAACTACTCTGGTTGCTTCCCTAACACTGCTAAACTCATGTTTAGTTAGGATGTTGCCAGTACCTTGCTCTATAACACCTATCGGGTTATGGCATACAGTATACTGCTCGTTTAAATCGTCAAAGTGTTTTTGTAATTCTGTGGCCTCTATATCCTCTACTACACTTTCATCGGCAAGAAAGGTGTGCAGCCACTCATCGCCATTGTAGGCTATGGCATCATCGATACCCCAACCACCTGCGTGTTTTCCCCTTGCCTCATCCCAATAGGGTGTACCTACCTCGGGGTCAGGCAGTGGTTTGTGGCTAACTTTTGCAGAGGGGTGCATCTCTTTGATGGCTGTGCCAAGTCTGCGTATTGCCAAGCGTACATGAGGGTTACGCTTATAGTCATTATCGTAAAGTATTTGTACATCTTTAACCAAGTCCACTAAGTCATGAGGGAAGTTAGCTGACCAACCATTCTTGTTGTACAGCCCGAAAGTGCCATTACCTGCGATGGCCATATAACCACGAGTGCTAAGTATCAGTGCTTTTAATGCACTTTCACATATATAAAGGGTTCTGTCTACATTATTCCAATCGACTAAACTAGGTAGGTAGGCTGGAGGATTAGCGCCCTTGGGACATTCCAGCTTGCGGTCTTTACCTTGCACTTGACCCCAACCATTAGTAAAAGTACCCAACCATCTTACGGTTGCATACTCTGTATCGGGGTAGTTGAATACAATGCCAACTCTGTTGTCGGCCGGTATGTGTGGTTTTTCAAGTACTTCGTAGCAGCGAGGTGCGCCACCAAACTCTATACCTGCTTTTTGTAATAGACTTGGGTCGTCTGGAAACCCACGCTCTAGTAAATAATTCCTGCACCTCTCTATATTACTGAGGTTTTTTACATCAGTTACGGCCATACTTTTCCCCATAGGACATTGGTCAATAACCACACAGCCGTCATTTGCCATGGGGTTTTGGTTTTTAATATAGCACACCAAAAAAGCAGATGGTAATAGATTTTAACTGTATAACTCTTTTTAGCAAAACCCTTGTATCTATTTAAGGCAGCACCTACTATACATACCGCACACAACCACAAACTAAATGAGGCAAATCAAATGGCTACACCAAAAATAATGGAAAGAGTACGTAAGCTACTCGCCATGGCTAAAGATGCAACCAGCCCCCACGAAGCTGCAATTGCTGCTCGCAGGGCTAGGTCTTTAATGGACAAGCACCAGCTTGAAGAGCATGAGATGGAGGACATTAGCTCCGCTGCTCAATTTGGCACTGCAACATGGATAAACAAAAACAAGACAATACCTAGCTGGAAAAACACACTAGCGGTTCAAGTGGCTAGGTATAACGACTGTGAGGTTAGGGGTAAAGAAACTAATGGTAAGCTGGGCATTGAGTTTTTAGGTATGGCTGACGATGTTGACATTGCCAACTATATGTTTGACTACTTAACCACCAGTGGCGAGTACCAGTATAGCGTATTTAGAAGCGCCCAAACTGGGCTTAATAAAGGCCGCTACAAGACACAGTTTTGCGATGGCTACAGTGATGAGTTACGCAGCCGCATTAAAGAGTTAATTGATGAGCGTAAGACAACCACCACTACAGGTACAGACCTTGTGGTGCTTAAAAAAGAATTGGTTGCTGGGCACTTCGGCAAAGTTAGGTATAGGAAAAGTAAAAGTAGGGGTAGGCGTTATGACCAAGGCAGTGATAATGCTAGACAAGCAGGGCTTGAGGCAGGTAGCCAGCAATCACTACACCACGGTGTAAATTCAAATGCTAATGATAGCTTGCGTTGATAGCAACCCTATACTAACATGTAATTGTGGCTGCCAATGGTGGCCACGAAACTAAACTAAGTGAGGTAATTATGTACAACATCCACTGGGGGTTCTCCCCATGCAACTAGATATATTAGCCAATTTAATTGATGACTTTTGCCTAGCAAAGGAAGCCCGCCTTGACGCTGATAAAGAAGCAAAGCGTTTAAAAGCTATAGAGGTAGACTTTAAGCAGAGAGTTATGCAGGAAATGCTTAACAACGATTGCCACATGGTTGGCGGTAGTTATAAGAAAGTTACCCTAAAGACAAAGCAACGTGCGCAAGCAGCCGATTGGCAACAGGTGTATGATTACATTAAGGCTACGGGCAGTACAGATTTACTGCAACGACGCCTAAGTGAGGAAGCAATAAAGCTAAGACTTAATGATGGGGTGCAGGTTCCTGGAATTGAGTTTATTGAAATTAATGACCTAAGTGTGAGTAAATTATGAGTAAAGAAATAGTCGATTGGAAGTCTGCCCTAGTAGCAGATGCAAAGAAAACACAAGTTGCCGAGTCTACTGGTGGTAACTTTATCAGCTTAAAAGGTGGGCGCATGACCTACCAAGAGCAAACAGTACCTAACGACCAGTTAGAATGTATTGTAGTGGCCAACGTACATGAGCGTACAATGTATGACCGCCCTTATGACCCAGATGACACTGGCCCACCAGATTGCTTTGCCCAAGCTACAGATGCAGGTGACTTAGTACCTCACCCTAATGTACCTAACCCTGTCCACCCAACATGCAGAGGGTGTCCTAAAGCTGAGTTTGGTACTGCCAAGCAAGGGAAAGGCCCAGCGTGCAAGACCTATCGTAAGTTGGCTCTCATGCCAGCAGATGCTGACCCTGCAAGTGCAGAGCTAGCTATCATGCGTGTACCACCAACCAGTGTTAGAAACTTTAGCCAGTATGCCAGTAAGGTTGCCGGAGCTACAGGTCTACCACCATGGGGTGTTGTCACTACAGTTGGTGTTAAGCCAGATGCTAAAACCCAGTTTCAAGTTACCTTTGACGGTAGCAAGCCAGTAGGCGACGAAACTAAGTTAGCGGCTATCTTTGGCAGCATAGATAGCGCAGAGCAAATGCTTATGACCCCGTATGACTACGAGGAAAAGCAAGACAAACCTAAAGCGAGTAGCAAATACTAATGAGCATAATAACAATAGACTTCGAAACTGAGGCTATTGTTGGAAACCCTGTAGTCAACCCCCCTGCTCCAGTGGGGGTTGCTATTTGGGACAGCTCAGTAGGCGAGCCAGAATACCTACCCATAGATGATTCATCTGTGCGTAGGTTAAAAGAATACTGGCAAACCCGTGACCTATTATTCCACAATGCCCAGTTCGATTTAGCCGTAGCAGAACAACACTTAGGTCTTACACCCCCACCATGGCACAGAGTACACGACACACTGTTCCTAGTTTATCTTAAAAACCCACACGCAATGCAGCTCGGCCTAAAGCCAAGTGCGGATGAGTACTTAGATCTACCACCAGAAGAGCAGGATGAGTTAAAGGAGTGGGTTCTAGACAACATACCCAAGGCAACCCCAAGAACCTTTGGCGCTTACATATGTGATGCACCTTTTGACCTTGTTGCTAAGTATGCCAAGGGTGATGTATATAGGACTAGGTTACTTTACGACCTACTAATTGAGCAAGTACCTGAGCAGGCTTACAATAGGGAGCGGCAACTAGCGCCCATACTAAGCGGTGCGACATGCAAGGGTGTGCCAGTTAATAGGTACGCTTTAGAAGTAGCGCATAGCAAGGCACAGGCGGCCTTAGTGCAGGGCGAAGACGTAGTGCGCAAGTTACTTAATGCACCAACACTAAATCCCCACAGTAATGCAGAGTTAGCCAAGGCACTAGAAGAGGCTGACGCAGTAAGTGGTTGGGACTACACCGACAAAGGTAACAAGCGAGTAGCCAAGGAAAGTTTATTGCGCCATATCAAAGACCCCAAGGTACTGGCTCACCTAAACTATGTCAGTACTATGTCTACGGTTATAGGTACGTTCATTGAGCCATGGTTAGAGCATAGCTACAAAGACGGTAGGATACACCCTA
>ENA-OQVM01002206-OQVM01002206.1-marine-metagenome-genome-assembly--contig:-NODE-2206-length-23405-cov-11.659422_pt1 | contig 23405 bp, 28 predicted proteins | sample MGYA00237776_ERZ505498 | MGnify/ENA primary metagenome ERZ505498 (study PRJEB26159, sample SAMN06265151) | marine metagenome | isolation source: Helgoland LTER site | place: Germany:Helgoland, sampling... | reverse complement strand
TTTGAGCTTGCAAGCAAAAAATTACTTAAAGTGAATTTTGCTCCGAGGTTTATGGGCTCAATGTTTGGTCATGCTGGGATGGGCGGAGCTGTAGCATTTGGTGATGTTGATAAAAAAATAGGGTTCTCTTTTATTTGTAACGAAATGCACGCATCAAAAGATTTATATAAAACAGCTAATTTGTTGATTGATTCTTTATATTCAAAGCTTTAATCTTTTTTTAAAGAATAACATTATTTAAAAGGTACTCATTATGATTTCTGATTTACAAAAACCAATAGCTTCAGGTTTTGGACAAAAAACTGAACCTAACGAAATACTCAGAGGAATAAGCTTGGATGGTAAAACTATTATTGTTACAGGCGGCTATTCAGGTATAGGTTTAGAAACAACAAGGGCGTTAAAAAATGCTGGAGCGCGAGTTATTATTCCTGCTAAAAGAGTTGATGTAGCAATCAATCAGCTTGATGGTATTGTAGATAAAAAAGATATAGCTGAAATGGATTTAGGCGATCTAAACTCAGTTCAGAAATTTGTAGATTCTTTTAATGAGCAGAATATTACTCTCGACATTCTTATAAATAATGCAGGTATTATGGCTTGCCCTGAAACAAGAATTAACCAAATGTGGGAGAGTCAATTTGCAATTAACCAAATTGGCCATTTCCTACTAACAAATGGATTAATGGATTCTATGAAAAAATCTAACGATTCCAGACTAGTGAGTCTGTCTTCTTCTGCGCACTCTATTTCTGGAATAATTTGGGACGATATACATTTTAAGATTAACCCATATGATAAATGGGTAGCCTATGGACAGTCTAAAACAGCGTCCTCCTTATTAGCAATTGAATTTAATAGGCGCATGAAAGATCATGGCGGTAAAGGTTTTGCAGTCCACCCTGGGGGGATAATCACACCGCTGCAACGCCATCTTCAGAATGAAGAAATGGTTGCATTCGGGTGGACGAACGAAGATGGAAGCCTGTCTGATTTTGCACAAAAACACTTTAAAACTCCAACACAAGGAGCGTCAACTTCGCTATGGTGTGCAACTAGCCCAGTGCTGAATGAGATTGATGGAGTGTTTTGTGAGAACTGCAACGTTGCAGAAAGAAAAGCAAACCTAGATGAATCAATGTTGCGTTATTTTGGAGTTGCAGATTGGGCAATTGATACTGATGAAGCTGCTAAGTTATGGGATAAAACCGAGGTTATGCTATCTCAGTAATTCCTTGTTAGTCTTGAAAGTCCTTCTTCCAAGAGAATATTGAAAAAGGTATTGTGCATAAGTATATTAATGCCAGAATATTTAACGTATGCCAAGGCAAGTTAATCAAACTTAAGATAATAATTAAAAATATAAATAAAAAACCAAGCTTTGATTTTATTAAAAAGTCTCTGCCCTTAATTGAAAATGTTGGAATCTTACTAACTAGTAAACCACTTATTAAAATCACGTAACCAGCAACAATATTTATATTCTCATAAGCCCATTCGTAACCAATAAAAACATGTGTCAATGGGAGCAAGATTAATATAGCTCCTGCGGGTGTAGGTATTCCAATAAAAAAATCTATTCTTTCGATTTCAGTATTCTTTGAATTTTCATGCAAAACATTAAAAAGTGCCAATCGTAAACAAGAAAAAATAATAAAAATTAAAGTAGCAAAAACTCCAATATTACTCTCTTCATAATAGAAAATAGCCATATAAATTAAAATACCAGGTGCTACACCAAAGCTAAGAAAGTCTGAAAGCGAATCAAGTTGAAAACCTAGATCTGACTCACTATCGAGATATCTTGCTAGCATTCCATCCAGAGCATCGCATACTCCTGCAAATAGGATACATATTACTGCTAAGCTATAATTGCCCTCAATCGCAAACCTTATGGAGCTTAGCCCAAAGCTTAATCCTGATAAGGTAATTAAATTTGGTATTAAAGCTTTTAGATTCAACCTCTTCATATATTTTCAGCTAAAGTTGCCAAGAGGCTCTCTCCTGCCACAACTTTATCGCCAACGTTGCAATTTACTATGGAGTTCTTGGGTAAGTAAATATCTACTCTTGATCCAAACCTAATCAAACCATACCTTTCACCCTGATGAAGATCTTGATTTTTTGATACAAAGCTGAGAATTCTTCTAGCAATTAAACCAGCGATCTGAACCACAACCACCTCAGTGCCCTTTTCATTAGAAATAATAATGCTGCTTCTTTCATTTTTTTCACTAGCTTTATCTAGGCTAGCATTAAAGAAACTACCCTCTTTGTAAACAATATTTTTAATTACTCCTGATATTGGGCTTCTATTAATATGAACATTAAAAACATTCATGAAAACACATATACGAAGCATTTCATTGGAGTCTAGCCCTGTCTCTTCAGGGGGGCATGCCGTATCAATTAAACAAACTTTTCCATCTGCAGAGCTAATAATTGAATTAGGAATTTTTGGGTTCTTTCTTTTTGGGTTTCTAAAAAAACATAAAGTAAAAATAGTTAAAAAGAGGCCAAGTACCGCTATGAGTGGAAGAATAAAATATATTAAGCATGATGCAATAAAAAAAATGAATGCAAATTTCCACCCTTCGGGATGAATATAATATTTGCTGTTAGAGTTTTTTTTTGTCATTTCTTGCCCTTAAAATTAGTAGCACTTTTTTATATTCAATAATTGAAGGTGATGAAGTATAGTTTAGGTATGAACTTTTTCCAAAATATGATTTCTTCAATTATGAAGAATGGTCTGAGCTTGCGTGGATTTCGAGCTCAGAACTTTGGAACCCTCCATAAAGATATAAATAAGGCAGCTGACTCAGTTATGTCTACAACCGGTGAGGTCTCATCAATTGTTTTTGCGGAACATCTTCTTGAACTAATAAGTGAACAAACTGACGAAGAGCTGCTTATTTTCTTGAATTACCTTTTGAAAGAATATGATATAGATACAGAATCTTTGTTAAAAAATGTACAAGCATATCAGTCTGAAAGAAATCAAAAAAACTTAACTTTAATATCAAGCTCATCAGAGCCAAAGTGGATTGAATTATTTAGGAGGCTAAATGCTGCTCCTGCTGGAACTCATAGACTTATCGAATTAAGAGAAAAGATTAAAGATCTTCTGGCTGAAGGCAATGCAGAGCTAGAATCTTTAGATAAGGGTTTACTTAAGCTTTTTAAATACTGGTTTAATCCATCTTTTTTAGTATTGGAAAAGATAGACTGGTCAACTCCTGCAAATGTTCTTGAAAAAATTATAGAATATGAAGCTGTCCATGAAATCAACTCTTGGGATGACCTGAGAGCCAGGTTAGCACCCAGTGATAGATACTGTTTTGCTTTCTTTCACCCCTTAATACCAGAAGATCCTCTTATTTTTGTTGAAGTTGCATTAACTAACAAAATACCTGAATCAATCGAAGAGGTAATAAAGATTGAAAGAGATGAAATTGAGTTTGATCAAATTAATACAGCTGTATTTTATTCCATCTCTAACTGCCAAAAAGGCCTATCTGGAATCTCCTTTGGAAATTTCTTAATCAAAAAGGTTGCTCATAAACTTAAACAAGAAATTATAGGATTGGATAATTTTGTAACTCTGTCGCCAGTTCCTGGCCTTATGAGGTGGCTAGAAAATAATGCTCCATTAACTTACGAGAAGTGCAAAGATAAGATAGTTGAGAATGATGAGCTTACTCATAAAGCTATTAACTATCTTACAGAGTCTAGTAGAGACGATGGATTGCCAAATGATCCAGTAGCAAGATTTCATCTCGGCAATGGCGCGATACTAAAACAAATCAATCTTAATGCTGACCCTTCAAATAAAGGTTTAAATCAATCAGATGGCATAATGGTCAACTATTTATACGATCTTGCTACTGTTGAAAGAAATCATGAACTATTCTTTGAAACCAAAGAAGTTTTACTTTCCAATGAGATAAAATCACTTAAAAAGAAATACAGCTAATTTATATGAATCAAACTTTAACTTTATACCCAAAGTGCGAACCATTTAATCATGGGTTCATTGAAAGAGATGGTCATCAAATATACTACGAACAATGCGGCAATCCTGATGGCAAGCCAGCAGTTTTTCTCCATGGTGGTCCTGGCGGTGGAGGCAGCACTCAAGTAAGAAGATTCTTTAACCCTGAAATATATCGCATAATAATTTTTGATCAAAGAGGTTGTGGAAGGAGCACTCCTCACGGACTGCTTGAAAATAATACAACCTGGGATTTGGTTGAGGATATTGAAGAGCTTAAAAAAATGCTAAACATTGAAAAATGGTTGGTATTTGGTGGGTCTTGGGGCAGCACTTTATCTCTCGCGTATTCTCAGACTTATCCTGATTCTGTGAGTGAAATGGTTCTAAGAGGAATTTTTATGCTCAGACATAAAGAACTTAGCTGGTTTTACCAAAATGGTGCTAGTAATATCTTTCCCGAAGCGTGGCAATATTTTCTTGAGCCTATTCCAGAAGAAGATAGAGGAGACCTAATATCTGCATATCATAAAATTTTTAACGGTTCTGATGAGAATAAAAAATTAGAAGCAGCTATAGCATGGTCAAGATGGGAGGGATCTACAAGTAGCCTGGCCTATAAACCAGAAATGGCAGATAGTTTTTCAGATCCTAAATTTGCTCTTGCATTTGCTCTTATTGAAAATCATTACTTTGTTAACAAAGGATTTCTTGAGCATGAAAATCAATTAATAGAGTCTGGAATAGACATTATTCGCTCAATCCCAACGATTATAGTTCAAGGAAGATATGACATAGTTTGCCCCATGACTACCGCATGGGAGCTTTCACAAAATTGGCCTGAGGCAAAGCTAATTATTGCCCCCTCCTCTGGTCATACAGCTTTTGAGAAAGAAATTACACACGAGCTGATTAAAGCAACAGATTTATTTGGTTTGAATGTTTAAAAACATCTCATTTATAGGCATGGCTGGTTGTGGGAAAACAACTATTGGTAAGGCATTATCTATTGAGCTTTCTCTTTCATATTTGGATACAGACAAGTTAATTGAGAATCAATTCAAACAGTCACTTGAAGATATTAAGCAAAGTAAAGGATATAAATTTGTAAGAAAGGCAGAGGAAGACATAATCCTTGGTTTAAAAAATGATATTGAAATAATCTCTACTGGTGGTAGCGCGGTTTATTCTGAATCTGCAATGACTCATCTACAATCTTTCTCAAAAATAATATACATATCGACTCCTTTAAGTATTATTAATGAGAGAATAGGTGATGGGCAAGGAAGAGGATTTGCCGCTCCAAATAAAATGAGCATTGAAGATGTTTTCTATGAGAGAGAGCCCCTCTACAAGAAATGGGCAGATAAGACAGTTGATGGCAATCTTTCAATTGATCAGCTGATACAAATAATTTCTAAATTCTAAAATGGATAAACCTAAAGTTTTAATAATTGGTGCTAGTGGACTCGTTGGTGAAGAAATTCTAAAAACTACTGAGGGTATGGGTCAAGAAATAGTTACTCTTTCAAGAAGAAAGCTGATATCAAAAAACCAAGATACCGAAGAAATTATTATTAATTTCGATGATCTCCAACTTTCGGATATTCCAAAAGTAAATCATGTTTATATTGCTCTTGGAACAGAATTAGACACTTCAGAGCTTATATATATAAAAAAATCTAGAAGAAAGGGATTTAGAAAGGTAGATTATGAGTACGTTACAAAAATAGCTAAAATGGCCCATGGGAACGGGGCAGAATCTATTTCTGTAGTATCTGCCGTGGGTGCTAATAAGAGTTCTAGAAACCTTTATTTAAAAACAAAGGGGGAAATGGAAGAAAAGATAATTTCAATTGGTTATAACAAAACAGTCTTTGCGCAACCTGGACATTTGTTAGGAAAAAGGCTTCTAAAAAAGATCAGACCTGAGGTGCCAATAATGGAGTTTGGGGCAAGAATACTAAAACCATTAATGATTGGACCATTAGAAGATTTAAAATTTATTAAAGCATCTCTTGTTGCAAAGTCTATGGTTAAACATATGAACATACCAACTGATAAAATTGTCAGGCTCAAATATAAAGAACTTATTGATATCTAATATAAATGCTTATTGGAGCGAAGCATTTTTCTTATTGCATTTGTTGAGTTCAAAAACCAAAAAACAGATGCAAAAAAGAAATAATATAGACCTGCGTTAAGTTGAACAATCATAGCCAAAATACTTCCTGCCGAAATGGCATATAACCCCAACAGCCTTTTATTGTATTTTTTTGAAACGATAAGAGGTGCGGCTACTAAAGTACCGAAAAATACACTTGTTATCTGAATTAGTTCAAAGATAGTCATACTGATAAACACAAGGGATTGTGGCTATGAGTATAAATATCGATGCATTATGAATATCTTTTTTATAAAGTAAAGAGGAAATTTGAACTTTTTGTAAAAAGATATAGTCTTATATCTATTAACAATATTAAGGACATAACATGAAAATAATACTAGCTTTAGCCATTCTTATTTCACTTCCGTCATTTGCCACAGATCAGCACTATGAAAAGAATATTTCTGATGGAAGCACCATAGAATTTAAACTTGATGAGAATATGGAAATCTCTAGTCAAGCTAAAGAAAGAATGATGAATAACCCAAACTACCTTATGAATCGAAAAGAATGCAAAGAGGTAAAGGATGGCGTTGCGGGGTTTTTATTGATGAGTGATGGTATATGGAAAGAAATTAAAAAAGATCCTGAAGATAAGGATAAGTGGGCTGAGGTTATGGTCTTGTCTAGCCTAGCTTCAAACTACTCAAATATTTATGATGTTTGGTGTAAGGGGTCAGCCCATCTTGGAATGAAAAAGATGAAAATAAAAGCTAAAAAATATCAAAAAAATAATAATAAGGATGAGAAGGATAAGAAGAATTAACTAAAACTTACCTCTTTGAAAACGCATTCTTATAGAGTAAACCCTTATTAGAGCTACAAAAGTTAAGATTGACTGGGTAAAAATAGAAATAGTTATTGGGTTTGACCAGCTCCAATTATCGATGGTTAACCATAATAAAAAGGTTTGAAGAGGAAAATTAATTACTGCGCCCATTAACACAACAATTACAGCCTCTCTAAATGCAACTTTTTCTGTCTTATTCATAATATTTTCCTTTTATATTTTTACACCAGTACCATACGCGAGTATTTCTGATGCCCCCTGGGTAATCGTTGAGGTTTGAAATCTAAAACATACTATGGCATTTGCTCCTTTTGCTTTAGCATCTTCTAGCATTCTAGAGTAAGCCTGCTCCCTAGAAGATGCCAATAGTTTTGAGTAACCAACGAGCTCTCCTCCAACTATATTTTTAAGACCTGCAAATATATCAGACCCAACATTTCGCGACCTTACTGTACTGCCTTGCACAATTCCAATGTGCTGCTTAATTTCCACACCAGCTATATCGTTTGAAGAAACAACTATCAGGTCATCGTTTCTAGTGAAGTTTCTACTATTTTCCATGTAATATAATTAAAAATGATTTAAGTTATCAATATAATGCAGAAGTTAATAGAAGCAAAGTTTTCCATAGGAAATATAGTTAAACATAAGTACTTGGACTTTAGAGGGGTTATTTTTGATCTTGATCCTGAATTTAATAACTCTGAAGAATGGTATAACTCCATACCAGAAAAGATAAGGCCTAAAAAAAATCAGCCTTTTTATCATTTATTTGCTGAAAATGAGGACATTTTTTATATCGCTTATGTTTCTGAACAAAATTTATTAACTGATGAGTCTGGAATCCCATGCAATCATCCTGATATAAAAAAAATGTTTTCTAAATACGATGGCAAGAATTACTCTCCCCATATGAGATCTAAGAATTAGTTTTAAGCTTCAAGATCTGCAACCTGAATTGCAGTGACAAACACGTCCATAGCGTCTTTGAGTTCATCTAAGTCTACAAATGTTGGAGCTAATCTAAGCGTATTATCTTTGGGATCAATTCCATGAGGAAAAGTTGCACCAGCAGGAGTTATCAATACACCAGCTTCTTTACATAATTCCACTATTCTGGATGCAATGGGTTTTTGAGATGTAAATGTAATAAAGTAACCACCTGTAGGTTTTGAATATGATCCTATATCAGATCCTATGGCTTCTAATGCTTGATAAGCAATTTCAAACTTTGGCTTTACTAATTCGGCATGCTTTATCATGTGTTTTTTTATATCATCTAGGCTCTTAAAAAACTGTATATGTCTCTTTTGATTAATTTTATCAGGGCAAATTACCATCGATTCCCTCATTTTTTTTATAAGAGAAAGATTTTTTCCTGAAGCAGCCATGAACGATAGACCTCCTCCACCAAATGTTACTTTTGAAAAAGATGTAACTTCAACCACTTGTGCAGTTGCACTCTCTTCTGTGGCTATTTCCCATATTGGTTTTTGAGATTTAGTTGGCATAAAATCATGAACGAGATAAGCGTTATCAAAAATGAATAGGAAGTCATTAGAATAAGATATCCCAATATTAAAAATATCTCTTAAATTTCTATCTGAATAAACCTCTCCAGAAGGATTGGAATGCCTTGGGACGCAAAGCATACCCACAATATTCTTGTTTGTTTTCATTAAAAGTTTTAACGATTCTATATCGGGCCCATCATTTGTAAGTGGAACTGTTAGCATTTCAATACCAAAGTCTTCCAGCATTCTAAAATGTCTATCAAAGCCAGGCACTGGACAAATTACCTTTGGACTCTCCATATCCTTCCATGCAATTGGTTCAGCAAAAAGATAGTTAGCTAAAATTGTTTGGTAAGTTAGTAAGAGGCTGGACTGCTCGCCCGTTATTATGTTCTCATAAGGCGCAGAGAGAAGCTCAGAACCAAGCTTTCTAGCACCCTCTATACCTAGAGGCTCTCCGTAGTTCCTTAAGTCAATCGACCCTTCGTAAGGTTCTACTTCCATGGATAGAAGCTCATTTGAAAGATCTAACTGGGATGCATGCGGCTTACCTCTGGTGATATCAATTGATAAGCCTTTGGCTTTGATTTCTTCAAAATGAGTTAGAATGTTAGACATATATTTCTTATTTTATAGGATATAACTTAGAGTTGTATATGTAATATAAGTTATAAAGAATAGGTTAAATATATATAGTTTTAATTCTAATTAAAGGTTTTTTGTATGAGTGGACTTTGGGTTGTATCGATTTTATTAGTAATAGTCATTCTGCTGTTAATATCAATTATCTTTTTAAATCTTAAAGAAGATCCTTCAAAATCATCTAATGAGGAGTCTTTAAAAGATATTGACAAGGCCATGGAAAGGCAAGAAATAAATATATCTGACCTAACAAAAGATATTCAATCCTTCCACGACCCATTAGATAAACTGAAAAGGTACCTATCTGGAGGAACTCTTGCTGGAAAATTTGGAGAGTGGTCTCTTGAGGCCATAGTGCAAGATATTTTTCCGCCCAGTCAGTTTGAAAAGAATGCAGAGGTAATAACTGGTTCGGGTAAAAGAGTAGAAATTGTCTTAAAAATGCCTGAAGGGTTGCTATTGCCAATAGATGCTAAATTTCCATCTGGGTTGTATGACAATTATTTAGCTTCTATTCAGCAAAGCGATGAGAGGTCTGTAAAAAAATCAATTGATGACATTAGAAGGCATGTAATAAAAGATGCGATAGATATAAAAGAAAAATATGTTCAAACTGGTATAACAATAGATCTGGGTGTTATGTATATACCTAGTGAGTCACTGATGCAGTTGATAGATTCTATTGATAACCTACGAGAGCAAATCTTTAGAGACTCAAGAGTGTTAATCATGGGCCCTAATTCTCTTGCTGCATATCTAATAAGCGTACACATGGGTTTTAGGACCTTGGCTTTAAATGAAAGAGCTGGTGAGATCATGGAAGAGTTTGGAAAACTAAAAAAAGAATTTGAAAAATTTAGTAGCTCAACAGATGATCTATTAAAAAAGGCAGATGCAATGCTAAAGTCTGTCAATGAGCATGCCACAAGGGAGCGCCAGATGGGCAAGGCAATTAAGAATATGGATCAGCTAGATTCTTAGTGGTAAAACCTTCGCCACATATTGAAACCAAAAAATAAAGCAGCTATCCATAAAAGTACTTCAGGTATATTTGGATTACTGTTATAGCCAAAAAATCCTTTTGCAAAAACTCCAATAGAACCCTTGTCGTGAAGTGGGTGATAGATTTTTGTGCCCTCTTCTGTTTTCTGGGGCTCTAAAATATTCCAAGGTCTATATACTTCTGATTCTTCTATTTTTTCAGATTTAACTAGATACTCTTCAAATTCATGGGTTCCATAAGCAATCATTCCGGCTGCTAAAAATACTAGTAACAAAGTTGTATATTTAAATACATTTTTTAAGTTAATTCTTCTTCCCTGAAGGACGATTAAATATCCAATTAAAATAGCAAGGACAGCACCTGCCAAAAAGCCAACGTAAGAAAATGATCCTGTTATTGTGAAGCTAGAGATTAAAAATACTGCTGTCTCAAAACCCTCTCTCAAAATTGCAAAAAAGACTACAAAGAAAACACCCCACGAAGATAGTTCTATAGCGCCAAGTGTTTTCCCTTCAAGTTCTTTTCTGTCACTGACATGTTTTGATAGCCAAAAAATAACATACCAAATTAGGATAGCAGTTAAATATAAGAAAATTGCTTCAAAAAGCGCAGCGGTAGAATCGTTGCCAAGGGAGTTTTTAGCAATTAACACCAAATACCCAACCAGAGCGCTAGCTACAATAGCCGCAGCTACTCCAGCCCACAATTTATAAAGATGACTTATCTGATTTGATTTTTCAAGAATCAAATAAATAATACCCACCACCAAAGATGCCTCTAGCACCTCTCTAAATGTAATTATAAATTCACTCATATTGTATGACCTCGTATATATTTCTAGATGAGAATGATTCTTATTTAAATTGTAGCTAACTTTTGAATAAATTTGAAGCCCATTATTTATTGATTAGCTATAGGCTTTTAGAAGATTAGTTGAGACAATGGGCAATGAAAAAAGTAGCAGTCATTGGAGCAGGCATTGCTGGCACAACAACCGCATATGCTCTTCTAAAAAAAGGCTACAAAGTCACTATTATTGATTCTAGACGCTATCCAGCAATGGCAACAAGCTATGCTAATGGCGGTCAGTTAAGTGCAAGTAATGCAGAAACATGGAATACGCCTAAAAACGTAATGAATGGCATTAAGTGGATGTTTAAACCAGATGCACCCTTACTATTTAACCCTTCTCCTGAAATTCAAAAATATAAATGGATGATGGGGTTTTTATGGGCAACTCTTAAGGGAGAGCATAAAAAGAATACTCTTGAAACTATTGATATGGCTAAAAAAGCAAGAGAGATCTATTTTAAAATTGCTGAAGATGAAGGGATAGAATTCGAACTTTTGAAAAAAGGTATTTTAAGATTCTACGATTCAGAAAAAGAATTTAAGCTCGATCAGGCAAAAAAATCTTGGCTAGATCAAGAAGGAATGGAGTGGGACACACTTACAACAGAAGAAGTAAAAGAACTTGAACCTGCTTTTAAAAATAATGCCAACTATGAAAAAATTGTTGGGGGGATATATACAAAGTCAGATGCTAGTGGTGATATTCATAAATTCTGCACCAACCTAGAAAGAGTATTGGTTGAAAAGTATTCTGCAAGCCTTCAGCTTAATACTACTGTCGAATATATATCTAGACAAAAAGGCGAGCTTGTTCTGACCATGCGTAAAGAAAATGAAATTATGAATGATTCATTTGATAATGTGGTTATTTGTGCAGGGGTTGGTACACAAAGCTTCGCAAGTAGGCTTGGAGATAAAATGAATATCTATCCTGTAAAAGGATATAGCATCACAATAGATTTAAAAGACGAGCTTTCAAAAAGCTGTGCTCCTTCGGTATCGCTTATTGATCAGCCTGTAAAAATAGTTGCAAGTCGTCTTGGCAACAGATTTAGGGTTGCTGGTACTGCTGAACTTGCAGGTATAAATACAGATATACGTCAGAATAGAATTAGGCCACTGTTAGATTGGGTTGAAAAATATTTTCCCAATGTTAGTACAGAAACTTATACCCCTTGGGCAGGTCTAAGGCCAATGACCCCCAATATGATGCCAATAACTTCTGAAAGTAGGATGAAAGGAGTCTTTTATCATGCAGGTCATGGCCATCTTGGCTGGACATTAAGTGCAGAAACTGCAAATCAGGTTGTAGCCAAGATAGAGGCAGGATCCTAAGGTAAATCTATAATTTCCCAGTTATTTTGTTCACTTAATTTTCTTAATTGATCATCTGGGTTCACTGCTATAGGCTTGTGTACTCTGCTTAGTAAAGGCAAGTCATTAATAGAGTCGGAATAAAATATAGTATCTTCAAAATTATTAATGCCATTAGAAGCTGCCCATTCTTTGACTTTGATAAGCTTACCTTCTCCCAATGCAGGTCTTCCTAAAACTTCTCCAGTATAAACTCCATCAGTAATCTCTACATCGGTTGCAACAACATTTTTAAAACCTAATCTTTTTGCAATTGGCTCCACTATGACAGAATTAGTAGCAGAGGCTAAAAGCATAATGTCATTATCATGATTGTGATTATGCAAAAGTCTAAGAGCATAAATATTTATCATTGGTTCTATAACCGTATTTAAAAATTGAGACAAGAGATTTGTTATTTGATTGGATGTTTTTCCTTTTATTGTTGAAAGGGCAAACTTGGCCCATTCATCATAATCAAGTTTTCCTTCATAATATTGATCATAAAAATACTTATTTCTTGATTCATATTCTTTCTGATCGACATGACCCTCTTCTATTAAAAAATTAATCCATGAATAATCAGAATCTCCTTTAAGAATGGTATTATCTAAATCAAATATTACTAATTTTTTTTTCATAAAATATCAACTCTTACAATGATCAATGAACCAGGATACAGATTAAACGTTGGCCTTATTATTATTAATGATAAAGGCAAACTACTACTATGCAAAAGAAAAAAAACTACTAATTGGCAATTTCCTCAAGGAGGTATTGATAATGGAGAGACGCCTCTAAAGGCTGCAAAAAGAGAATTATTTGAAGAGGTAGGAATATCTTCCAGCTCGGTTAAGTTTATTGGGGCAACCAAAAATTGGATTAAATATGATATTCCATTGAATCAAAGAAAAAAACATTTCATAAAAAAGAAAATAAAAGGCCAAACTCAGAAATGGTTTATGCTCAAACTTACTAAAAAAGTAGAAATTAGTTTTATCAATGACCCTGATAATGAATTTGATGAATATAGATGGGTGTCCTACTGGTACCCATTATTTATGATAGTTTCCTTCAAGAAAGAGGTTTATAGAAGCATCTTAAACGAGCTGAAACAGCTTTACTGTAACGAGATTATAAAATGATCGAAGAAGTATTAATTTTTATTTTATTGGGTATTTTTTCTGGATTAATTGCAGGAATGTTTGGGATTGGCGGAGGCACATTAATAGTTCCTGTTTTAGTGACCTGTTTTATTGGTCTAGGTTTTGAAGAAGCAATCATTGTTCATATGGCTATCGGCACATCTATGGCAAGTATTTTTTTTACTGGGCTGGCATCTGCAAATGCCCATATGAAAAAAAATGCAATTGATTTTCAAGTTATGAGGCCTGTTGTGGTTGGAATAATTTTTGGATCATTTCTGGGTGCGGTCTTTGCAATTCAAATTGCAGGATCTTTACTAAAAATAATAATAGGGTTATTTGCACTATTTGTGGCCATTCAAATGATTTTTAATATTGAATTATCGAAAAATACAAATAATGGGAATAAATCATATGTAGCAGGCTCATTTATTGGCTTTCTATCTTCTGTTTTAGGTATAGGTGGTGGAATTTTTTCAGTCCCTTACTTTAAGAGTTTGGGAATGAGTCTTACATCAAGCATAGGCACCTCTGCAGCTTGTGGAATACCAATAGCAATATTTGCATCTTTTGGATATGTCCTAATGGGTCTCAATAATTCATTATTACCCAATATGAGCCTGGGATACATTTATCTTCCGGCAGTCTTAGGCATATCTTTTACTAGTATTTTTACTGCCAGTTACGGAGCGAGAATAGCTCATTTTATTTCAGAAAATACTCTTAAAAAATTACTTATTTCTTTGATGCTTTTAATAGCAATATATATGATGGTTTTATGATTATTGAATTATCAAGCTTTTTTAATAACCCCAGTCTCATAGAAGTGGGTCCAATAAAAATTCAGTATTATGCAGTCTCTTGGTTATTGTCAGCTTACTTAATATATTTATTTTTAAAATCTAATAAAATTATTGCTGAGGTTGGCTTATCAGAAGAAAGAGTTAATGACTTAGTGTTTCTATATGGCCTTTTCTTTGGAGCAATGTGTGGAGGCAGAGTCGGCTATATGCTCTTTTATGGAACTGATCAATTGGTTAATAATCCTGTTTCTCTTTTCTATGTGTGGCAGGGAGGGTTAAGCTTTCACGGAGGGTTACTAGGTGTTGTGCTTAGTATCGTATTATTTTGCAAAAAATATAAAATAAAATTTTTAAGATTAATGGATGCCGTAGCTCTTGCTATGCCTATTGGTCTTGGTCTTGTCAGAATAGGAAATTTTTTAAATGGTGAGTTGTATGGTAAACCTACGAATGGCGAATGGGGTTTTATTTTTCCAACCGACCCTTATGGATACTTAAGACACCCTTCTCAACTATATGAAAGTTTTGGGGAAGGTTTGGTATTATTTTTGATGCTTTATCTTATAAGTAAAGTTTATAAAACCCATGGTATTGTTTGTTCATCATTCCTTATACTATATGGATCGATTAGATTTATAATTGAATTTTTTAGACAACCTGATGCTCATATTGGCTACGTGGCATTAGAATTTTTAAGCATGGGTCAGCTCCTTTGCATTCCAATGGTAATAATTGGTTTCATTTTGCTTTCCTATTCAAGGAGCAATGCATGAAAGCATACCTAGATCTTCTTCAATATATTTTAGAAAGTGGTGATGAAAAGGATGATAGAACCAATACAGGTACTATCTCTTCGTTTGGACACCAGTTAAATTTTGATTTAGAAGAAGGGTTTCCAGCTGTAACAACAAAATCACTTGCATGGAAAGGTGTTGTCTCAGAGCTACTTTGGTTTCTTGAAGGATCTAGTGATGAGAGAAGACTTGCTGAAATCAGGTTTAGCAAAAATCGAGATCAACTAAAGGATCTAAGTAAATATTCGACCATATGGACAGATAATGCTGACAATCAAGGCGTTGCCTTGGGATATGAGAATAATGATTTAAAAAAGGAACTTGGTCCCGTATATGGAGTGCAATGGCGAGATTGGGGTGGAGTAGATCAAATAAAAGAATTACTTAAAAATATTAAAATAAACCCAGACGGTAGAAGACATATTCTTTCTGCATGGAATGTAGGCAAGATTAATGAAATGGCCCTTCCTCCATGCCATGTGATGTCTCAATTTTATGTAAGTAAAGGCACTATTAGCTGTCATATGTATCAAAGAAGTGCTGATATGTTTTTAGGGGTTCCGTTTAATATTGCTAGCTACTCTTTACTGCTTTGTATCTTTGGAAAAATTCTTAATCTCAAACCAAAACGCTTTGTTCATTCTTTTGGTGATGCTCACATATACAAGAATTCAATTGATCAAGTAAAAGAACAAATTGCGCGTGAACCATTGCCATTACCAACATTAAACCTTCCAGATATAAAATCACTTGAAGATATTCATAAATATTCAATAGATGAATTTAAACTTGAAAACTATAAGCATCACCCTGCAATTAAAGCAAAAATGGCGGTATAAATGAAAATAATTTCTCATCTTGTGGCTGTATCAAATAACATGGTTATTGGAGTTGATAATGATCTTCCTTGGAACTTGAAAACAGATTTAGCTCATTTTAAAAAATATACACTTAATAAAACTATCATAATGGGTAGAAAGACCTTTGAGTCTATAGGGCGCCCATTACCCAATAGAACTAACTTTGTTATATCAAGGACGCTGAAAGAAATACCAGGTGCTCAAGTTTTTGAGAGCCTAGAAATAGCCATCAAAAGTGCAGAAGAAATTAATAAACTTGAAGGCAAAGAGAATGAAATAGTTATTATTGGTGGGGGCTATTTATTTAGAGATACTATTGAGACAGTAAATAAGCTTTTGATTACAAGAGTTGACTGTAACATTGAGGGGGATATTTATTATCCAGATCTAGATCTAACAGAATGGAAACTACATAGCAAAGAATCTTTTAAAAAAGATGAAGATAACGACTATGATTTTGAAATAGAGGAATACTCTAAATTATGATTGGCTTTGAATGTACTCTCTTCTTAAAGCTAAATTCTTAACTCTAATTTCTTCATTCTCAGTATATTTAATCCAATTATTTGCCTGCTTTTTAATTTTCTTATCTTTATCTCTAGCAGCAATTCTAAATTGCTTCTTAGCATTATCAAATTCTTGCAACTCATAATAGGCCTGGCCAAGTGTTAAATGCACTTGAGATAGCTTTGTAAGCTTGCCTTTATCAAGACCTTTTTTGATTGCGTCAACGGCCTGCTCTATCCTGTCTTCAGATAGATATAGATTACCAAGCAAGACATAAGATTTACCCTCTTTGGACATCTTTGCTGCTTTTTCTAAAGCTGGGATGGCTTTATCTATTTCTTGAGCCATTCTCCAAGAATCAGCTAAAAGTTTTAAGTTTTTTTCATTACTCTTAACTACTGGCCCAGTCTTATCGACCTTGGTTTCAATTTTAGTAACCTTGTCAATAACAGTTTCCGTAGTTGTTACAATTTTCTTTTGACCTGAGGTTAGCACTTGGGCAGCCCAATATGGGTTTTGATTAAGAAGAAGTAGCTGAGCAAGAGCCAAGTATTCAGACTCTTTATCAAGAAGATCTTTGGCATGAGCAGCCTTTAACGTAATCATATAATCTCTTTCTCTGCCAAGTTGACCGTATGTTCCACCCAACTGAAGAAAATAAAGTTTTTTTGGATAAAGATTTACAAGAATTTCATAAATATCTAATTGGAGTAGAAGAGCTTTTCTTTCACCAATTTCTTTTTTTAGCTCATTGATACAAGCCGCAACAATAACGTACCAGTTTTCTTTAGGTTTATAGCCTTCTTCTTCAGCCATAGTGATCGCTGTTTCCATAGATGATCTAGATTTTCTAAAATCTCCCAGCTGAAAATAAGCTTGACCAAGAAGTGACCACGATTGAGCTGTTACTGTTTCGACCTCATCCATCCAAATCAATATAAGATCAACACCTTTTTGGTATCTTTCTTTTACTAAATTTAATTGAGCTAAAGTAAGTAAGCCTGACGTCCTTAATGGGATTGTTACTTCGGGCTCAGCCAAAAGCTTTTCATAGGCTTGGATTGCTTCATCATACTTTCCATCTGAGAAATAAACATAGCCCCATGTATTCCACATGACTGATCTATCATAACTTTTCAAATTATCTTGATCATCTCTCAAAGCTGTTAGTATTTCTAATACAATCTCCATATCCGGAGCAGGCTCGCCTTTTTCATCAACTACCTCTAAGGCTTCATATACCTTAGCCATTTTTTTTGCAGTTGAAGTTTGAAGGGCTCTAGCTTTTTTATACTTGATTTGTTTTTTAGGCTTTGAAGATTCCTGAGCCTCTAAATAGCTTGATGTGAAAGAGAAAGAAAAAGCTAATATGGCGAATACATATATTAATTTTGATTTTTTAAAAAGTTTAATCATTTTTCTCCATTTTAAAAGTAAATCTATGCTTAACCGCCTCTACGGCTGTCGGCTTACCATCAACTATTTTTGGTTTATATTTTAATTTTAATGAAGCTCTTACCGATGCACTATTAAAAATTGAACATTCTCTCATCTGAGCATTAGGATCTTCAGGATCACCACAATAGCCTTCCAAGGCAATAGCGTCTTCAACTGTTCCAGTTTCAGTAATTGTAAAGGATGTTATAGCAAACCCCTCTGTACCTCTTTCTTGTGCTCTTCTTGGATAAATAGGCTGAACTTTAAATAATGGGATGTATTCACCATCTCTAAAAAAGTTTCCACTTGCTTTGAAGTTGGCTTTTGGCTTAGCCATTGAAACGTCTATTCCTGTTAATGGTTGAAGGTCTAGCTCTGGTTGGGCAATATCTTCTGGTTGCTCTTCAGGTTTTTCAGGCTTATCAACCTCAGTCATGAATGTGTCTATCTGTCTTTCAGGCATTACAACATCGGCTAATTTTATTGATTTATCTTCTTTCATTCCGCTATCGCCCAATGAAATGAGAATAACCATAATAAAAAATAAACCAGATGTAATTAATAATGAAAGGCCTATGCCTGCAGCATATTTATTAGCATCAAAAGCTTTATTGTATAAAGCCTTTACTGGGCTAAATATTTTATTTAATAATGCGCTAACCTGATTCATATTTTTATTATTTTGGTTCTGAAGCCAAAGAAATAGCATTAACACCAGCCTCTCTGGCACCATCCATTACTTGAATAATAGTATCGGCCATTGCCTTCTCATCTGCTTGGATGACTACTGATCCTTTTGGATTATCAGCTAGAAGTTTGACAACGTTAGCTTTGACCTGGCGAACATCTATCCTTCTTCCATCCATCCATACCTCGCCGGTTGGCCCCACAGCGATCAGAATAGCTGCATTTTCTTGAGTTTCAGCCGTATCAGAATCTGGTCTATTAATTTCTAAACCTGGTTCTTTAATAAAGTTTGCTGTAACAATAAAGAAAATAAGCATAATGAATACCACATCAAGCATGGGAGTCAGATTAATTTCATCATTTTCCTCTTGTACCGCACTAGTTATTGCATTTCTTCTCATAATATTCCTCTATCTATAATTCTCTTTTGATAATGTCATTTAATTCTTCTTCATGTCTTTTACTTGTACTGGTTAAATAAATAGCAGCGAATGAGCCCGATAAAGCAGCTACCATTCCAGCCATAGTCGGGAGTGTTGCTTTAGAGACTCCTCCAGCCATAGCTCTTGCATCTCCTCCACCATTGAAAGCCATAACCTGGAATACTTCTATCATCCCTGTAACAGTTCCTAAAAGACCCAGCAAAGGAGCCAAGACTATACAGGTTTGGATAATACTAATGTTTCTATTAATTTCTATTTTAGCTTGGGACATCATTTTTTCTCTAATCTGAAGAGCGTGCCATGACTTTTTATCAGATCTAGAGTTCCATTTGTCTGCTAGCTTTGAAACATATTCACTATGCGCATGAGATAAATACCAGATTCTTTCAAAAATCATACCCCACATAAAAAATACAAGAATAGCAATTAACCAAAGCACGCTCCCGCCCTGCTCCATAAAGTCTCTAATGGATGAGAACGCCTCAGTTATTGCAAATGCTATATCCATAGTAAAAACCTATTTACTTTCTGCTCTCTCGGCAAGAATACCAGTACTTTGCTCTTCAAGAATACTAATAATTCCTCTTGCAGAAGATTGGGTAAATGAGTGCAGTAAACTAGTTGGAATAGCTACAAGCAGTCCTAGAACTGTGGTTACAAGAGCCTGTGATATACCGCCAGCCATTAACTTAGGATCACCTGTTCCGTAAAGAGTAATCATTTGGAACGTTACAATCATCCCAGTAACCGTTCCTAAAAGACCAGCTAAAGGAGCAATAACAGAGATTATTTTTATAAATCCAATACCCTGATCAATTGCAGGCCTTTCTGCCATTATGGCTTCGGCAAGTTTTAGTTCAAGAGTATCAATATCTTTTTCAAAATTCTCTTTACCTACTTTTAATACTCTTCCTAAAGGATTAGAAATATCAGCAGCTTCTTGGTTAGCCTGTTTTCTTACAGCAGTTCCAATCATGTACAAGCTATATAACTTGTAGAAAGCAAACAATACAGCTATTAAACCAACAGCAATAATTGCATAACCAACCTCTCTACCCTGTTGAGCTCTTTCCATTAATGAAGGTGTCTGTATTAAGTTAGCAAGCAAACTTCCGCCAGTTGGTCCCGTAGGGTCAACTCCAAACTTAACTTGATCACCAACATCTGCATTACCTACAGCTTTAGCTGTTTTGGTATATCTGCCTGCAGGCTGTCTTGGAAGAAATGCATACTGTCCTTTTGAAGATGCATATTCTAAATACTTGCCGTCACAAACTGCGTTAAATAAACCAACTCTAGTTACGCTACATTCAGAAGTAACGCCATCAACATCAATAACATCTGTTGTAAATGAAACAACCTGAGCACTTGCAGCAAGCTCTCTTGTTAATTGATACCACAACCCTTCTATCTCTCTAATGGTTGGGAGTTCAGTTGTTTCTGACATTTTTCCAGTTAAATCATTTAAAAACTTAACTCTTTCTTGACCATACTCAGCTCCTGTAAGGGAACCAGAAAATTGAACAGCCGCTTCTCCAGCAGAGCTTTGTAAGTGACCAAATAACTCAACTAATGAGCCTAGCTCTTTCTTATAAGCATCCTCTTTAACCCTAAGAATTTCTTCATTCTTTTTATATTCTGCCTCTAAAGTATCAGCGATCTTTTCTTGACGAACTAGCTCTCTTTTTTCAGCTGCTAAAATTGAAGCTTGTTTGTTTTTATTTGCCAAGAATTGATTTTCTCTTTCATCGTTTGCAGCTTGCTCTTCAGTTTTGCCTTCTTTAACAAGAGCTAAAAGAGCTTCAACAGTTGAAATTTCAACAACTTCTTCAGTTGTATCCTGAGCGAACAATAAACTTGTTAAAGATGCTACTAGTAAAAATGGTAATAGATATAAACGATTCATTACACTTCTCCTTTAATTACTGGCATTAATAACATATCTGTTGGAGCTAATTTCTTAGCCATTCTTATGCCGTTTCTGATTGGTTTTCTGTAACTTCCATCTAACTCATCCCAAGAATTTGTTTCGTTGTTCCATCTACCGCTAGATTGCTCATCTTTCGTTTGATAAAACATTCCAATTCTTCCAATGACAAGAATATTTACTACAGTACCGTCTTGTAAGGCACTTTCATAAGTATCGATTTTTCTTCCATATTCAGCTTCAATGTTGTAAGCCTCTAAGACCTGTCTTACCTGCTCTGAAGCAGTTACTTTTGGCTTTGCAAGAGATGCCCTAACTAGATCAACTCTATTTTGTCTTTCTTCAATCCTAAAGGGAGTATCAAGATTAATGAAAGATTCAAGACTCTCAAGCATTCTTTGTGCAAGAGGCGGTATTTGTCTTTGCATTACTACAACCTGAACTAACTGGTCATCAAGCTTATCCATTAAATCAAGCTGGGCTTCTATTTGGATTCTTTTTTGTTCGTTATAAAGCTTTAACCCCTCTACTTGTTTAGAAGTAGCTTTCCACTCATTTACGATTTTATCTGTCTTTTTTTCAGTTACATCGATATTGTCTTGTGAGGTTGCTGATAACTCTTGATTTTCTCTTCCAACTTCAAGAACGCTTTCCATATCTGATGACGAAACAAAGCTCGACATAGAAATAAGCACACACAGGTGTGCTAAATTAAAATTTTTATTCATATTAATCTCCCTAAAAGATTGCTCATATTAACAGTCAATTGAATAATAATAAAACTTTTTAGAGTTTTATTATTAAGTAAAATTAAGCCCTGCCCCAATAATTTATCATTAGCACTGAGGTTTTACTTTTGTATTTAACATATTCCTCGTCTTGGCCCCATTTTTTATCTGCTCTGGCTTCCAACATTCTGACGCCACTTACATAAACAAGAAGCAAGTATGTGAATACTGGAGAGATTAGAGTTAAGTACTGAAGCCCATGAAGAGAAGAGAATGACATAACAGCTATGCCTGCCCATAAAACTATTTCACCAAAAAAATTTGGATGCCTTGATTTGGCCCACAAGCCAGTCGTTATAAATTTATCTTTATTTTCAGGTATTGATCTAAATTTAGATTTTTGATTATCAGCAATAATTTCAATACAAAAACCATAAATAAATAACCCAAGCCCAATATAAAAAAGCGCATTCATTACCACGCCAGTTTCAGAAGATATGGCAGTTAATGCACACATTGAACACATTGAGACCCATAGGCCTTGAAGAGTCCATGTCATAAAGAATTGTGTGGCCGATGGTTTTATAGAACGGAACCTTTTATCTTCTCCATCTTTATGAATTCTCATAAAGAGAAAGGTTCCCAGCCTTAGAGCCCATAATGTAATTAATAAAACAATTGCAATATTTGCTCCGTTTAAAGCGGTGAATTGCTCTGATGTTGAGGCCAATGAAAACCACATTACAGAAAGATATGTGATGCTCCCCATTAAGTCATAAAATTTTTCTGTTTGAAAAACATATGCTGGAATAAAAGCTATCCACTGAAGAGCAAAAGCAATAAAGACAACTTTTAAAACTAAATCAATACCAGTAGCGCTTGCCAACATAACTGCGACAAGAAATGCTACTGCAGAAATTACAATATTAATTACTTTATTCATAAATTACTCCCACCCACACATTCTATTTTCATTTTGTTTGTCCAGCCAATCTTTTAATGGCTTGTAATAATTCATTACCGAACTCCCGCTAAGATCTCTTGAGCCGGTTAAATTCTCAAAAGCATCTTGCCATGGAAGGCTCTGCCCCATTGCCATAGTAGAGATAATTTTTTTGCCAGCTTCTTCATCTCCATAAATTGAACATTCATGTAAAGGCCCATCAAAACCAATTGCGCTACACAATGCTTCATGGAATTGATACTGCATTATTCTAGCAAGATAATATCTTGTATAAGGAGTATTTGCGGGTATGTGATATTTAGCGCCTGGATCAAAATAATCTTCTGATCTTTCAACCGGAGATGTTATTCCCTGATATTGTTCTCTCATATCCCACCATGAAGAATTGAGGCTGTTTGCATCAATCTCTCCATTAAAAACACCAGATCTCCATTTGTCTAATGTTAATGCCCATGGAATAACAACCACTCCTTCAAGAGCTTGCTTCATGAGTAGCCCTATTGGATCTTCTTTAGCTTTGTTAGCCTCATCAGAAGAGATAAAGCCTATATTTTTAAGGTAATCAGGAGTGATTGAAAGTGTTAACAAATCACCAAATGCCTCATGAAAACCATCATTAGCACCTCCTTGGAAAAGAGTTGGCAGATGATTGTAAGCTTGGTAATAAAAAATATGGCCAAGTTCGTGATGAATTGTTATAAAGTCCTCTTCGTTTTTCTCAATACACATTTTAATTCTTAAATCATTGTTTGCTGGATCAAGATTCCATGCTGAAGCATGGCAAACTACAGACCT
>ENA-OQVM01002199-OQVM01002199.1-marine-metagenome-genome-assembly--contig:-NODE-2199-length-23467-cov-3.846387_pt1 | contig 23467 bp, 18 predicted proteins | sample MGYA00237776_ERZ505498 | MGnify/ENA primary metagenome ERZ505498 (study PRJEB26159, sample SAMN06265151) | marine metagenome | isolation source: Helgoland LTER site | place: Germany:Helgoland, sampling... | reverse complement strand
GCATTGATGCTGCGATAAAAGCTATAGAACTCAGGGTCCTTATTATAAGCACTTGCGTAAACATTTGCTGCTTTTGCATCACCATCACCGCGCAATTGTTCACTTTCTCTATAAGCTTCCGCCTCTAAAACAACTGCGTCGCGATCTGCTTTAGCGCGAATAGCCAGCGCTTTTTCTTGCCCTTCTGCTCTGTATTGACGTGCTTCAATCTCTCGCTCTGAGTTCATACGCTCATAAACTGTGCTAGATACTTCAGAGGGTAAGTCGATTTTCTTTACGCGAACATCCACTACCTCGACACCCACAGACTCACGCATAACGCGGTCGAGGTCTTTTCTCAGATCATTCATCAGTTCATCACGCTGACCAGAAATCACCTCATGCATATCGCGTCTACTGATCTGGTTACGCAGACCTTCATTAGTACGCTCTTGCAACAAACGCTCGGCACGACGTTCATCAAATGAGGTACCGGTGTAAAACTTCTCAATGTCGGCCACACGCCACTTCACAAAGGAATCTACGATTAGCGGCTTCTTCTCTATGGTGTAATAGGTCTCACCTTTAGAATCTAGTGTTAACACGCGTGCGTCGAACTTCTTCACCTCTTCTGCCACTGGCAGTTTGAAGTGCAGGCCTGGCTCAATGGAGGCGTCAACTAAATTACCAAACTCTAACAAGATGGCTTTTTCGGTTTCTAAAACTCTGTATGCAGTCTGGTTAAACAGCCCAACACCCAACAGAACTAAAACTACGAATAATAAGGTTTTTGTAGGCATCTCAAATTCTCCTAATTACTTCTGTTGCGGTTGTTTATGTTTGTTCGACTACTGCTTACATCGCGGCGAAGCTGCTCCATTTCACGGCGCAACGCAGTAACGTCTACATTAGAGGCATTGCTGCCGCTTTGCTGAGTCAGTTTGTCGAGCGGCAAATACATCATGTTATTGCCCCCTTCCACATCTACCATCACTTTGCTGGCGTTCTTAAAAACGTTTTCTAGTGCGTCTATATATAGACGGTCTCTGGTCACTTGCTTTGCTAGTGAGTACTCATTAAGCAGTTTTTCAAAGCGTTCGGCCTCACCTTCAGAGCGCGCAATCACACGGTCTCTGTAGGCTTGAGCCTCTTCAAGCTGGCGCTGGGCTTTACCACGCGCCTCAGGCACTACTTGCTGAGAATAAGCGGTCGCTTGGTTAATAAACTTTTGCTGATCCTCTTTGGCTTTTTGCACATCGTTAAATGCGTCTTGCACCTGTACGGGCGGCGCACTTCGGTCAATGTTGACCTTGGTGATGTCAATGCCGGTCCCGTAGGACTTAAGGTAAGTGCGCAGACGTTCTTGTACTTCTATCGCTATGGCTTCACGACCATCAGTAATGACCTGGTCCATAGTTGAAGAACCAGCTACGTGACGCAGTGCACTTTCTGTCGCTTGGTCCAAACTCTTCTTCGGGTCGCGAACGTTGATCAAATAGTCAGCTGCACTGGCAATAACCCATTGCACTGTCAGGCTGATATCAACAATGTTTTCGTCCTTGGTCAGCATAGACGCTTGGTGACTGTGCGATTGCACCTGAGTCACGTTAACCAATTGAACTTGGTCGATCAAAGGCGGGTTCCAATGCAGTCCTGGCGTGACCTCTTGGTCCATCAACTTACCGAAACGAAAGACTACGCCACGTTCCTGTTCGTCCACTTGGTAAACGCCGCTGAACACATAAAGACCAGCAAGCACAATAAGCAGCAGGCTGATTGAGCCTGCAGATATACCGCCACCGCCACCGCCGCCAGTGGCGCCTTTGCCACCACCGAATAAGCCGGATAGCTGGCCCTGTAATTTACGTATCGCTTCGTCTAGGTCTGGCGGACCTTGATCTCCACGATTGCCCCAAGGGTCCTTATCTCCACCGCCTGATTCATTCCAAGCCATGATTATTTGCTCCGCATCGTTTTACTTGCATTAACTACTATTATTTCTGGTGTTTAACTGCCTGGAGCAGTATTTCACCAAACTTTCCGTCAAAACCGTTCTTTCACTATCTTTCTAGCAAAACCTTTCTCGCAATTCAAAAATGCAGCCATTGATTAGTCCGTGCCTGCCTCGAAGTACTCTTTTAAAAATACTTACTTAGCGACACTTTCCTGTAACTGCACGTTTGATTTTTTCTTAAGCTGGCCGAGCAATTGCTCGTCAGCCTGTACTGTAAGCTGCACGCTACCATCTGTCAGCAAAGTTTCATCTAAAACTGCACCGGATTGATAGAGCCAAGCGCGAGTTTTACCGTCGCCAGCGCCCAGCAGTACTTCGTGTGGCGCTACAACGCCTAATGCGCTGCCAATAAATTGCATCAACTCGTCTAACCCTTGCCCTTTAGCGGCAGAGACCAGACGATCTGAATGCTCAAAATGCTGCCTTTCCTCTGCTGAGAGTAAATCAGCCTTGTTCATCACCCGGATACTAGGCACCTCAATAGCGCCAATTTCTTTTAATACTGCTTCTACTTGTTCAACGCGTTCCTGCCAACTCGGGTCGGCGATGTCGATCACATGCAAAAGCAGATCTGAGTGTACCACCTCTTCAAGGGTAGCTTTGAATGCTTCCACTAAAGCGTGGGGTAATGCGCTGACGAAACCCACGGTATCGGTCAAAACCACTTCGCCAGCACCTGGCACATTAATACGCCGCATGGTGGGGTCTAGTGTTGCAAACAACTTGTCCTCAGCGAGCACGTCGGCATTTGTAACCGAGTTAAACAGTGTCGATTTACCCGCGTTAGTATAGCCCACCAAAGACACCGTCGGTGTGCCGCGCCTATTACGACCGCGTCGATTTTGCTCTCTACGCTTGGCCACATCGCTGAGCTTTTGTTCCGTCGCTTTCAAGCGCTCGGCCAACATGCGCTGGTCTAGCTCAATTTGTTTCTCGCCCGCACCGCGTAAGCCAATACCGCCTTTTTGCCGGTCTAGGTGGGTCCACCCTCGCACCAAACGGGTCTGGGCGTGTTTAAGCTGAGCTAATTCAACCTGCAACTGCCCTTCATGGCTACGCGCGCGCTCGGCAAAAATTGTCAAAATAAGCTCTGTGCGTGTAATCAGGCGACAATCTAATTCTTGCTCCAAATTCCGCTGCTGACCAGGAGACAGGTCATGATTGGTCAGCAGTATCTCTGCGTCGGTGTAAGCAAGTTGCGCTTTGATCTCTTGCACCTTGCCGCTACCCACAAACCAACGTGAATCTGGCGCTTCGCGCCGTGCGACCACCGTATCTACGACAATAAGGTCAGCAGAGCGAGCCAGTTCCGCAAGCTCGTCCCCATCGGGATTGTCGGCTTTGCGTAATTCGACTTGAAGTAGCAACGTGCGCCTTCCCGCTTCGGGGCGATCAAATAGCATATGTGCTCATAAAGATTTTGCTAACGTTAGGATCTGTGAATCGTTGCCACAAGTTGGTTCTATATCTAAGAAGAATTTGGCCACTAGGTCTAGATGGTGCTGAACCCAATAATTTCAAGAGTGGTGACACCGGCAGAACCGAGATGAAGATTACCATTAAAGTAAACAACGCCAGTAGCGGCGTTTGAAGCTAAAGGTTGAAGGTTGAAGGTTGAGGCTGAGCTTTAGGGCAAAGTTTTAGGGTTGAGCTTTAGGGTAGAGTTTTAAGATAGAGATTGAAGATAGGATTTGAAGATTTTGCGGCTGTAAAATAAGGACAACCACTTGGGTACCTTTGCACCTGCACAGTATTGGATGCGCCTAGCAGCGCTGAATTGTGAAGTGGCTAAGGCAGCTTGCTCACTTAGGCGACCGCCGCACCCGCTACCTGAATCAGCAGAAAGACCAGCAAAAGGTAGGCAAAAGGTAGGCAAAAGGTAGGCAAAAGGTAGGCAAAAGGTAAGCAACAGTGCTCGCAGTATTATTGCTACTTGTCACATCGGCAATTTATGCCAGCGGGTGCCACCTTTGACTAAGCTTGACCCGCCGATTCGACCGACTCAGCTCAGCCGGCCTTCGTTAGTCTTTGTTAATCTTCCTGCACTTTTCGTACGAAAGAGGCGCTAGTCCTGATCTTCGTCAGAATCAGCAAGCTTAACATTGCGCGCCGGCACAACTGTTGAGACTGCATGCTTGTAAACCATTTGGCTGACCGAATTTTTCAGCAGAATCACAAATTGGTCAAAAGATTCAATATGCCCCTGAAGTTTAATGCCATTCACAAGGAAAATTGAGACCGGGATTCGCTCTTTGCGCAAAGCGTTGAGGTAAGGGTCTTGTAAAGTATGTCCTTTGGACATTTTTAGCTCCGTTTATTCTAATTAGATTATTGTTCTTGATCAGTTTTGATCTTACTTTTTTACCGGCCATATGAGTCGCAACCCAAGCCAAGCGAAACAGGGTTGTACACTCTTTATTGACCCTTTTGACGGGACAATCGGACGGACGGTTATTTTCCTCGACGGATTCACCTAGCATCGCCGCCAGACCGTCCTTGCCCACGCAAAACGCGGGGCAGATTATCACGGATATTCAACCTTTTCCTGCCGCAAAAAGGTAATTTTGCGTAAGAAATCCGTTTATTCTTGGAAGTAGCTGTTTATCGCTGAGTGATTGTTCGCTTACCCAGCAAATACATCGTGCTAAAAAGATCCTCTCCCAAATTTTAGGAAGAGGTTTTAAGAACAGCTTGCAGGAAAATCCAGCAAGAAAGCTTAAAAAGAAAATTTGAACTTAGAACTGAGAACTTAGAGAGAGAGCTTGGTAAGAGTAGTTGTAAAGAGCGTTTAGAAAGAGCGCTCACTAACCCACAGCAATTTCTCCCTGGTCAGACTAAATCCAATGCGGCAAGACGCTTAACTAGTATGGCCGTGGCCTGCTCCGGTTGGTCGGTAATACAGTTATCTAATTCCGGCCATTGACGCATCCAGGTCATTTGCCGCTTTGCCAATTGCCGTGTGGCCACCACTGCTTTATCGCGCATCGTTTGGGCATCAATATCTCCCGCAAGAAACTGCCAACCTTGCCGATAGCCCACAGCTCTCACCGCGGGTAAATCTTCGTGCAGATCTCCGCGCTGACGTAAGGTCCGGACTTCCTCAAGAAATCCACCTTCAAGCATTTGGTCAAAGCGGCTTTCAATGCGCTGGTGCAATACCGCTCTTTGGGTTGGCAAAATACCCAGCAGTATTACTTTTGCGCCAAGCCTAGCTATGGCTGACCCACCTGCCTGTTCAACCCACTGAGAGGATAGCGGCTTACCCGTTAAACGCACCACCTCAAGCCCGCGCAATAATCGCTGATGATTATTGGGATGAATATTTGCGGCAGCCGCTGGGTCTATTGCCGCCAGCTCATCATGCAGCGCCTGAGCACCACCGGCGTCTAATTCTTTCACAAGCTGACGCCTAATGGCTTCGTCCGCATCAGGTAGCCGAGCAATGCCGTCCAGAAAACACTTCACATAAAGCATGGTGCCGCCAACTATGATCGGCATTTTGTTTTCGGCAAATGCTTGAGCAATGCATTTATCCGCATCACGCACAAAATCAGCGGCTGAATAAATTTCGTTGGGATCTAAGATGCTGACCAACTTGTGCGGGTATTCGGCCAGTTCTTCAGCGCTGGGTTTAGCGGTACCAATATCCATGCCTTTATAAATCATGGCTGAATCTGCGCTAATGAGCTGGGCCTTAGATTGGCCGCCAAGGTGGTCCTGCAACTTCATTGCAGCGTCAGTTTTGCCCACAGCAGTTGGGCCGATTATCACGACTATTGTTTTTTCACTGCCTGCCTGTTGATTTAGCAGATCTGGTGAACTGCTCTGAGCATTTACGGGGCCTACGCTTTCATTGCTTGGAGACATTACTCGACTACTGACCACGCAAAAACAGTTTGTCTAACTCGTGCAAGCTACGCAGCAAAAACGTAGGTCGACCGTGATTACACAACCCAGCATTCTCAGTTTGCTCCATCTCGCGCAGCAAACCATTCATCTCTGGGATAGTTAACTGCCTATGCGCACGCAACGAACCCCTACAAGCAAGAGTAGCGAGAATATCCAATTGGGTTCGATTGATTTCTTCGCTGGTGCCAAACTCCGCCATTTCAGCAATTAGATCTTTCACCAACTGGCCTACGTCAGCCTTACCAAGCAACAGCGGCACCTCTCTAACCACAACGCTGTCTCTACCCATACGCTCAACCAGCAAACCGCTTTCAGCTAATTTTTCACCCAAATCCTCAACCATATCTGCGTCCGACTCACTGACTGCCACAGTTAGGGGCACCAACAAACGCTGCCTCGCAATGCCGTCTCTGGCCGCTTCGCGCTTCATCTTTTCGTAAACAATGCGCTCGTGGGCAGCGTGCATATCAACAACAACCAAACCTTCCGCATTCTGCGCTAGGACATAAATACCGTGAATTTGCGCAACGGCATAACCTAAGGGCGGCGTCCCGGCTTGCTCATGATCAGCAGAATTTTCACCGCCATTATTTTCCAAACCAGACTGCAACCACTGCGGATTTTCTTCCGCAACCAGTTGCACCAACCCGCCATCAGGGCCAATAGATCGCCCCCCGGACCCTGAAAAAGAGATTGAGTAAGTTTGCGGCCTGTAACTGTTGTTTCCTGTTGATCCTTGAGGCAAGCCCATTTCTTGTTGCTGACGGGGCGATGGATTATCTACCCACTGAGTATGCTGGGCCGCAACAGAACCTTGCGCTAAGCCGAGTTCGGCACCCTCACTACTGTGGGGGGTTCCCGGGCGCAAACTACGCAGGGCCCGGTTGAGTGAACTGAAAATAAAGTCGTGTACTTGGCGCGCATCACGAAAGCGCACTTCGTGTTTTGTCGGATGCACGTTCACGTCCACCAACTCTTGGGGCAGTTCAAGAAAAATGACATAAACCGCGTGACGTCCATGGAACATCACATCGCTATAGGCTTGGCGAATGGCATGGCCCACTAATTTGTCGCGAATTGCTCGACCATTAACATAAAAGTATTGTTGGTCCATTTGGCGGCGGTTATGGCTGGGCAATCCTACCCAACCGTAAATTCGATAATCGTGATTACTTTCGTCAATAAAGACAGATTGCTCAACAAAATCTGTACTCAAAACTCGGCCAAGCCGATCTTCGGTATTGCCCGCAGCAAGCACCAGTGGTCGAGTCGCCTTGCCGGCGGTTCCGGCCTCGCGAGTTTGCTGGAGCGTGAAGCCCACATCCATGTGAGCAAGACTCATACGTCGCAACACCAAATCAATTTGATGTGCTTCAGTTCTTTCGGCTTTCAGAAATTTACGTCGCGCCGGCGTGTTAAAAAACAGGTCACGTACTTCAACCGTGGTGCCCTGATTATGCGCAATGGGACCTGTAGAGATTTCGCTTCCGCCATGACTTTCTAAATGCCAACCGCCGTCATCCGCATTGGTTGATGAACTCAACTTAACTCTCGCCACCGAAGCTAAACTGGCCAAAGCTTCACCACGAAAACCAAGACTACTGATGCCAATAAGATCGTCGGCATCAGTAATTTTACTGGTCGCGTGGCGCTCTAGCGCTAGGGGTAAATCTTCACTGTGAATACCTGAGCCATTATCGCGCACCCAAATAAGACCTACTCCACCGGCTTCAGATCGAACCTCTACATTTGTCGCGCCAGCATCAAGACTGTTTTCTAACAGTTCTTTTACAATTGAAGCCGGACGTTCAACCACTTCTCCCGCGGCAATTTGGTCAGCTACAAATGAACTCAAACGTTTGACACGTTTCATACTACGCTCCACGGGGGATATAAATTGTTTGACCTACACGAATACGATCACTGGCTAACTTATTGCGCCGTTTCAAGGCCGCAGCCGAAACCCCATAACGATCGGCAATTTCTGACAATGTATCGCCGGGAGAAATGGTATAGCGCAGTTCAGTGCGCCGCGCCGCAAGGAAGGTTGAGGGCGGTGGGTTAGCCCGCATATATTCGCCAATGCCGTCCGCAATGGCCTTAGCTAACTTTATTTGGTGCTGGGTTTGAGCCAGCTTTTTGGCTTCCGATGGGTTTGATATGAAGCCTGTCTCGACGAGAATAGACGACATATCTGGCGATTTGAGCACCAAAAACCCTGCCTGCTCTACTTTCTTCTTATGTAATTTGGTGACCTTGGACATATTCCGCAGCACGGCTTCACCCACACCAATGCTATGCACCCGATAGCCGTCCATAGACATATCTAACAATACATGTGCCAACACATCATCTTTATCGCTGAGATTGACATTACCTACCCCGCCCAGCATATCTGATTGATTAGCTCGCTCTGCCAACCATTTTGCTGTCTCACTGGTAGCGCCACGATCAGACAATGTATAAACAGACGCGCCGCTTACGGAGGATTCTTTAAAGGCGTCTGCGTGAATAGACACAAACAAATCTGCCCGACTTTCGCGCGCCAAAGCAGTACGCTTTCTGTGGCCAATGTAATAATCACCCTTACGAATCAGCACCGCCTTAAAGCCTTTCATGCGATTGATCTGATCTGCCGTGCGCCTAGCAATACTCAGAACAACTTTTTTCTCTTGTGCTTTTCTCGGTCCCAATGCGCCAGGATCTTCGCCACCGTGACCTGCGTCTATGGCAATCACAACGTCTCTATTTTTTGCTTTGGGTCGCGGCTTCGCCGCAGCAACCACTGGCTTCTTTTTGGTCGGATAGAACAAATCCACCACCAGCCTGTGACCGTATGGGTTGATGGGGCGCAGCTTAAACGGTTTGGCTGACAAGGGTCCCTTAGCGTCAATCACTATGCGGTAATCCTTGCCCCGCTCGGCGCCGCGAATGCCTTTGATGCCTTTTAGGCCAGCGCCCGCTTTGGCGAAATTAAGCTTTTTGCCTGGCCGAGTATTTTTTAGATCTATGACTATGCGATGGGGATTGTCTAGGGCGAAGTGGGTGAATTGGGTTTCTTGACGCGCGTCAAGCACCACCCGAATAGAATCTGGCGCCTCGTGAACTCTTATGCCATCTAAGACATTGGCAAAAACATTCGGCGCAGCGAGAAAAAGCGCACAAAAAACCGCTGCCTGATAAAACACAGTGGTTGGAATAAAATTATTCTTCGTCTTAGCTCCGTGCAAAACGCACCCTCACTTTACGTTGAAAATCTTCATCATTACTTGGGCGATACAGCTCAAGATACACATCCACATGTGGACTAGGCAACCAAGACCGCCCTTGCTCCGGCCACTCAAGTAACTTCAAGCCGGGCCCCGTGAGAATTTCGTCAAACCCAACAAACTCCAATTCCTGAGGAGACTGTAGCCGGTACAGATCGAAATGGTAAACCTCAAAATCATCTAAGAGGTAAGGTTCCATCAAGGTATACGTGGGACTTTTCACCGCCCCCAAAAAACCCAACCCGCGCAAAATGCCACGCACAAAAGTAGTTTTGCCTGCGCCCAAATCACCATGCAAAAAAATCACTGCACCATTAGGATACTTTTCCTTGAGCACAGGCAACAGCGCTGCACCGAACCCTTCGGTAGCGGCCTCATCAACTAGCACTTCATGCATTTCTTCCACTTCAAGCAACTCTATGGTCTCAAATGGCTGCAAACAAATTGGGACAGCTTATCTGGCCTTTATGTCGATCAGGCACTCTGCCCAGCCTTAGGCAGGAATGATATTACATCTGTCGCCATTAAACTGCGCTGACCTAATTCTATGGCCGCTAGATCTGCTGCTGCACTGTGCCACAGCACGGCGCTTTGAAAAGCATGATTAAGGTCGGCTGATTCGGTCTCGCCTTTGGCTGCAACCTCAGCAACCAACGCTCCGGCAATACCACTGAGCACATCACCCATACCGGCAGTGGCCATACCGGCGTTGCCTTGAGCGCAAATAGCGCGCTCTTGCCCAGCAAAAAGCACCGAACCCGGACCTTTGAGCACACCAAAGCACTGATATCTCTTGGCCAACAAGCCAGTAGCAGCCATTCGGTCAGATTCAACCCCTGAAACTGGGCAATCTAGCAAGCGCGCCGCTTCAGCAGAGTGTGGGGTTATAAAAAATGGCTCACTGGACGCGGCACAAAGGTCTTTCACCTCTTGCTCCATCGCGAGCCAATATAGGGCATCTGCATCAAGTATTTTTGGACAAGATAAACTCAGTGCCCGCTTAAGTAGCGCTAACCCCCAAGGCAGCCGACCCAGACCCGGTCCCAACACCGCTGCATCACACCCTTGGGCGACAAGATCGAATTTCTCACTTTCAGGATCTACCCACATTGCTTCGGGCAACCGTGCCAAAATACCTGCGCGGTGTTCGGCATGGGTGGCAATAGTCACCAACCCTGCACCTGCACGAAAAGCCGCTTGGGCTGCCATCAGTACTGCACCGGCCATACCCACATCACCGCCCACCACTAAGACATGGCCTTGCCGAGACTTATGCGTATTCACACCCGCCGTGGAGAGTCTAGAGGAGGACCACTTAAGCCACGGGATCGACGGATAGCGATGAAAAATATGCGCTGGCACACCCAGATCTGTTACGAGCAAGTCTCCCCGCGCTGCAATTGCTGCCCCGGTGTGCAAACCGATCTTATGGGTAATAAAAGAAACCGTCAGGGTTGCGTTGATACTTTCGTTTACCGTTTCACCAGCAAGGCCTTTGTCGGCACTGACACCAGAAGGCAAATCTAAACTGAGCACATCACCTTTGTGTGCGTTGATGCGGCTGATCGTCTGGGCCATCTCCTGCCGCAGCGGCGGCGAGAAACTCGTACCGAGAAGCGCATCGACAACAATTGAATACTTTATAGGTGCGTTAGGCTCCTCAATCGCCAAACCCAATGCCGCGCAATGCTCGTAGGCGCGTAATGCATCTGCCGTTAACACCTGCGGATCTACCACAGCAAAAATTTGCACGTGCATGCCAAGTTGGAAAGCCATTGCAGCCATAACATAGCCGTCACCGGCATTATTGCCTTTGCCGCAAAACAAACTGAAACCCTGCGCATCTGGCCAGCGCTGACAAAGACAAGCAAGGGCGTAATCTGCCGCTCGGTTCATGAGCTCAAAACTTTCAATACCCAAGCCACCTTGGGCTGTGGTTTGAACTGCATCCACATCAATGGCCTGACTAGCAGCAGCGGTATAAAGATGTATTTGGTGATCCAACATAGGCCAATATTATCCGAATAATGCACATTAAGGCCGGGTATATGCACGGGTTCAAGCCCGAGCATTTAGTTAGCTGTCTCACACTAGTATAGTGCAGTCAGCATCAAGCCCAATTTCGCAAAGAATCTACTAAATGCAAGTAGCGTGCATAGAGGTTAATCATCAAAACCCCCAGCGACAACTTATCTGAAGCGCCTCCCGTCTGGGACCAAACGCTCATAAGGCAGCAAATAAATACCCATGCTGAAAATTTGGGTTTCCAAAAATTGGCGGTCACCGACATAGATCTGAGCACGCACGCACCCCATGTGCGCCAATGGCTTGATGATGGCTTTGCCGGAGAGATGGGCTACCTCCACCGGAACTTAGAAAAACGCCTGCATCCGGATCAACTAGAACCCGGCACCTACCGAGTAATCACAGCGCGCATGAACTACCTGCCCGCCGACACTCAGCCCATTGAGGTACTGGAAAACTCTAACAAAGGCTATATCTCTCGCTACGCCCTGGGCCGTGACTACCACAAAGTGCTGCGCCGCCGCTTGGCTAAGCTGGCGAGTCAAATCAATGCGCTGTTAACTGAAGAGCAGTCGGTGGATTATCAATTTCGCGCCTTCACCGATTCCGCCCCAGTATTAGAAAAAGCTCTAGCGGAAAAAGGCGGCTTGGGATGGATGGGCAAACATACACTGATACTCGACAAGGAAGCCGGTTCTTGGTTTTTCCTTGGGGAGATTTATACCAATGCGCCGCTGGCGATAGACCAAACTATCGTTGAAGACGCCTGCGGCAAATGCAGCGCATGTATGACCGTATGCCCAACTCAAGCCATTATAAGCCCAAAGAAACTAGACGCCACGCGCTGCATTTCCTATCTCACCATTGAGCACAAAGACAGCATCGACGAAGCCCTGCGACCATTGATGGGCAACCGTATCTACGGGTGCGACGATTGCCAACTGTTTTGTCCGTGGAACCGTGACGCACCTACCACCACTGAGCCTGACTTCGCCGTGCGCAACGGTTTAGACCAACCCGAGTTGTTAGATTTATTCGCCTTATCAGAAGCGCAATTTCGTCTGCTGATACAAGGTTCTGCCATGGGACGCGTCAGCTACCCGCAATGGCAACGCAACATAGCCATTGCACTGGGTAATGGCGCTGGCGGCAAAGATGTAGTGAACGCATTAACCCATAAATTGGGGCGAGTTAACCCAATGGTGGATGAGCACATAAGTTGGGCTTTAGATCAGCTACAACACTTGGGCACTAACGAGCGGCCCGACTAAGACACAAACAAATGCTCGCGGTAGTAGCGCAGCTCTTCTATAGATTCCTGAATATCCGCAAGGGCAGTATGTTGATTGGTTTTTATAACCCCTGAAGCAATTTCTGGGTGCCAACGCTTTGCCAGTTCTTTTATGCTACTAACGTCAATCATTCGGTAGTGTAAGTAGCCTTCTAGATCTGGCATGTAGCGGGACAAGAAGCGTCGGTCTTGCCAAATAGTGTTGCCACACAACGGCGCTTCGCCGGCTTTTACATGGGCCTCAAGAAATGCCAAGCAGGTTGCTTCAGCCTCTGTTTCTGTCACCTTGGATGCTTGCACGCGCTGCAATAGGCCGGATGCCGAATGATGGCTTTGGTTCCAATCGTCCATCCCATCTAACAGCGACTGCGGTTGTTGGATCGCCAGCACGGGGCCAACCGCCAACTCATTTAGATCGCTGTCGGTGATAATGATGGCCATTTCAATAATGCGATCCTTACTAGGATCTAGGCCTGTCATTTCTAAATCAATCCATACCAAGTTGGCGCTCAATGTAATCTCCTTGCCCAAGCTCATAAATATCCGCATCAAATCGTAGGTGAAGGCTACTGAGCCACTTCGCCGTTTCCGCAGGCTTAGAATAGTAAACCGTCTCTACCCAATAGTGCTGTTTTTCGTCACTGAAAATACTTATCCCGTAACCCGCTCGCTTGTAGCTTTTTTACGCCTGTTATTTTGCATAAATTTAGCTCAGCAACAGATGACCCACCGCCAGTTTCCGCTATGATGAGCAAATCCAAAGCCGCATCAGCAGAGATTATTGTGTACTACCAACATCCCGTAGCACTTCTAGAACCATCTGACCTCGCCGCAATGAGCCGGGATAAAGTCATTTTGGTTCAGGTCACCAGCGCTGAACTGTTTGGCCAGGCACACATTCCAGGCGCGGTTTTAGTCACACCTCAAGAATTGGTCTGTGGCATTCCCCCTGCATCCGGCAAGTTGCCGGCTTTGGCAGATTTAGAGACTCTATTTACTCGTATTGGCTACCAGCCGGACTGCAAAATTATTGCTTTCGACGATGAAGGCGGCGGTTGGGCCGGGCGCTTTCTTTGGACCCTGGATATTATTGGCCATAACAACTGGGCCTACTTAGATGGTGGGCTGCACGCATGGCACGGCGCGGGCATGGAATTAGCCAAGGGTCCGTGCAGTGCCATGGGTACCGAGCCTGCGAATGTAAGTATAGACACTGCGCCCATTGCCGAAATTCCGGACGTAATGGCCACCCTTGAAGATTCACAGCAGTTGATTTGGGATGTGCGTTCCAAAGAAGAATACTTGGGTCTGCGTTCAGGGTCTCAGCGAGCCGGACATATTCCCGGCGCAGTTAATCTAGATTGGGAACTTTTGAAAGACCCGCAAAGACAAACTCGACTGCGCACGGATATGCCTGAGGTTTTGCAAGATCTGGGCATATCGGGTGCTGGGCAAGTGATTACGCACTGCCAAACTCACCACCGCTCGGGCCTATCTTATTTGGTTGGCCGGTTGCACGGATTGCACATTCGCGCCTACCACGGGTCTTGGTCAGAGTGGGGCAACCAACCTGACACGCCCATAGAGCTAGACCAATAGTTTAACAACCAGTTAAAGCAATAGAGTAACAACACATATGAGCAATCTATTCAGTAGCTTTCAAAAGGTACTGCCACAGCACGGACTTTCCAGACTTGTTGGCGCCTTAGCGAAGAGCAAGCACCCGTTTGTTAGTAAAACTTTTATTACCCAGTTTGCCAAGGCATACAATATTTCACTGGCTGAAGCTGAGCGTAAATCGCTGTCTGACTATAGCTCTTTTAACGACTTCTTCACCCGCGCACTAGCACCCGGCGTTCGCCCAATGCCCAGTGATGCGCGCACGTTAGCGAGTCCGGTAGATGGCGCGGTCAGTCAATTGGGCAAGATCGACGGCCACCAACTGATGCAAGCCAAGGGCCACCGCTATTCACTGAACAGCTTGGCTGGCAAGGCGGGCGAAGGGTTGGAAGAGGGTGATTTTTGCACCATCTATTTGGCACCTAATGATTATCATAGAATTCACCTGCCATTCGCTGGCAAACTTGAACAAACCTTCGCTGTGCCCGGCGCACTGTTTTCTGTTAACGGCGCAACTGAGGAAGGCATTGAAGGGTTGTTCTGCCGCAACGAGCGATTGGTATGCCGGTTCAATACAGAATTTGGTCCTATGTTAGTTGTCTTAGTGGGCGCGTTAATTGTCGCTTCTATTGAAACGGTTTGGCCTGGACCCTCCTCGCCTTACAGCGTTGAGCAATACGATGATCACAGCATTGAACTGAATCGCGGTGACGAAATTGGGCGCTTTTTGCTGGGTTCCACAGTGGTTTGCTGTTTTCCCAAAGACGCCGTTGAACTGAATCCTGAACTTAAAGTGGGCAGCAAAATCCGACTGGGTGAGAATCTGGGCAAGGTACTTTAAGAGGGTGGTTTGAGAAAGACGCATTCAGAAAGGCGTTTATAGAAAGGTGCTTATAGAAAGGGCTTTTAGTAACCGCCTTTGAATAAGGAACTTTGAATAAAGACCTTTAAATTAAGGCCTTTGGATAAAGGCCTCTAGCTAAGCAGAGTGCTTGACACTTCAAAAGTTTCTGAACGTAAGCGCCTTATCTAAACTGCGCTCGCCCATGGCCAGCATCAGCAACCGGTCAACGCCTAGGGCAACACCGGCACAGGTTGGTAAACCGGCATCCAATGCGGCTATAAATGCGCGGTCAATCTCAACTGGAACTAGGCCTCGCGCTTCGCGAATTTTTAGATCTTGTTGGAAACGTTGTAGGTGCTCGCTTGCATCCAAAAGTTCCCAGTAGCCATTGGCTAACTCAACTCCGTCTATCACCAATTCAAAGCGCGCGGCAACTGCTGGGTTATCTGGCTTCATGCGCGCCAGAGCACCTTGGTCAGAAGGATAATCTACAACGAAGAATCGCCCAGGACTCAATGCCTCAGTGGCTTGCGCAAAGGCCAAATCTAGCTCATCTCTAGGGCGGCCTAATTCGCCAACTAATTCTGTATAGGTGACTGTGGTGTAACTGGCTGGCCCCAGCACCTCATTCACCAAATCGACTACCTCATTCATTAACTGGCTATGATCAAAATCTAGGCGATACCACTCTAACATCGTGAATTCGCTGTTGTGCAACCGCCCCACCTCTTCATGTCTAAAAGCCGATGCCAACTGATAAATTGAGGGCGCGCCTGCGGCGAGCAGACGTTTCATTTGGTATTCCGGAGAGGTTTGTAAAAAACCGTAACCGGGAACGGCAACGCTTTCTACGTCTGGGTCCGTGACGGTATTGGGTGCCAATAGTGGCGTTTGAACTTCTAGCACTTGGCGCTGGGCGAAAAACTCGCGCAAACGCTGCAACAATGCAGCCCGCTGCACCAATCCATTTACATCGGTGCTGGGCTGCATGGGCGTCATTAGTTCTTTACGCGCGAGACGTATTCCCCAGTTCGCGTGTCTATTTTTAAAATGTCGCCAATATTGATGAACAGAGGCACACCTTTAATGGTTGCACCAGTGGCCAGCGTAGCAGGCTTGGTGCCGCCGTTGGCTGTATCGCCTTTAAGGCCTGGATCAGTTTCTGTCACTTCTAACTCAACAAAATTAGCTGCCGCCACTGCAATGGGGTCATCGTTCCAAAGTGTGACCACATAAACATCTTGCTCTTTCAGCCAGTCTAGGCAATCGCTGACAGCCTCTTTAGAAGCGGCAATTTGTTCAAAGCTGCCGTCAGTGCGCATGAAGTGCCAAAACTCGCCGTCGCTGTAGAGGAATTCCATATCGGTTTCCATCACATCCGCGGCTTCTAGCGATTCGCCAGATTTAAAGGTGCGCTCCCAAACTCGACCATTTTTCAGGTTCCGAAATTTGACGCGATTAAACGCTTGGCCCTTACCGGGCTTCACAAATTCATTCTCAAGAATATTACAGGGGTCGCCTTCGAGCATTACTTTGATTCCTGAACGGAATTCATTGGTAGAATAGTTGGCCATTTTTCTCGCATTGGATAATTTAAGCAGCGCATATGATAACCCCGAATCACAATCCATGGCATCCCAACGATTGGCAATCAGAGCTTAAACAGGCATTTCGTCAGCCCAAGGCGCTGTTGGCGTATCTGAATATCCCAAATGACGCCGCGAACGGCATAGATTTGCAGCCAGATTTTGCGCTTTTAGTGCCCAGAGGCTACGCCCAGCGTATTGAACAAGGCAATATCCAAGACCCTCTGCTGCGCCAAGTGCTTTCATTGCAATCGGAAAATGAGCGAACACCGGGGTTTGTAGTGGACCCCCTGCAGGAGGGTAATGCTGAATTGGGCTATGGGCAGACACCAGGGTTACTGCATAAGTACCAAGGTAGGGTGCTCATGATCACCACGCCTGCTTGCGCAATTAACTGCCGTTACTGTTTCCGCCGCCATTTTCCTTACACGGATCATAAGCCCAAGGACCAGCACTTGGCGCTGAAGGCCATTGCCCAAGACACCAGTATTCGCGAGGTGATTTTATCCGGCGGCGACCCGCTGTTAATGAATGATGACGGCATAGCGGCGCTCATTCGAGATATAGATGCGTTGGCCCACGTCAGACGCATTCGTATTCACAGCAGATTGCCCATCGTGTTACCGGAACGTGTGACTACAGACCTTGTTACAACATTGGCAAGTGCGCGCTGCAAAATCACCATGGTCATTCACAGCAATCACCCAAATGAATTGAATGAAACAACCCAACGAGCCTTGGCGTGTTTGCGCGAGGCTGGGGTTACTTTGCTCAACCAATCCGTTTTGCTGAAAGGCATAAATAACGATGCGCCAACGCTCATTCACTTGTCAGAGCTGCTGTTTGATCAAGGCGTGCTGCCCTACTACTTACATATGCCAGACAGGGTAGTGGGCACAGCGCATTTTTATTTGGATGACCTTGAGGCCCAGCCTATTTACGAAGCCATGCGCGAACAGTTGCCTGGCTATTTGCTACCGCGACTGGTCAGAGAACTGCCCGGCGGCATTGCCAAAACCCCCGTTAACTTTGCGCAAAAACAGGTACTGAGTTTTCAAGCCAGCGCGTAAATAACATTTCTACCACGCTTACTGATTGGGACTAAAGGCTCGCTGTTTGTCCGCATCGACTTTGTAAGCCTTATCAGGCTTTTTAGGCTAGAGCGACTTTGGGCCTTTTTGCACCGAAGCGCCCAAGGCCTGCTCAATGTCTAGATCGCTGAACCCAATTAGATAAAGAATGGCATCTAGGCCGAAATTGGAAATGGCGTGTTGCGCACTTTCTTTAACAATGGATTTGGCATGGTACGCCACACCTAGGCCCGCTTGGCTGAGCATGGGCAAGTCGTTGGCGCCATCGCCCACAGCAATAGTCTGCTCCAGCATAATGCCCTCTCTTCGAGCAATATCCTTCAAAAGCGTGGCTTTGCCTTCCGCATCCACAATGTCACCCACTACCTCGCCGGTCATTTTGCCGTCTACTACCCGCAGTTCGTTGGCATACACATAGTCAATGCCCAAACTGTGACTCAAATATTCGCCCACATACTGGAAGCCGCCGGAGAGCAGCGCCACTCGATAACCAAAGTGTTTAAGGGCGCGGATCAACTTGTCTGCGCCATTGTTCAGTACTACAGCTTCTGCCACTTCATGCAGCACACTGGCGGGCATGCCTTTCAACAACATTGCGCGACGCCGAAAACTTTCTTTGAAATCTATCCGGCCAGCCATGGCATCTTCGGTAATGGCAATCACTTGCTCACCTACACCATGGCGCTTGGCCAACTCATCCATCACCTCTTCAGTGATCAAGGTGGAATCCATGTCAAAGGCTACGAGGCGACGGTTGCGCCTGAACACAGTGTCTCGCTGCACGCTGAAATCAAAACCAATGTCGTCCGCGATACCCAGTAATTCAGCTTGAAATGCTTCACTGTTTTGCAGACTGCCACTCAGGCGCATTTCTAAACACAGGCGCGGCGCAACCTCGCTGTCCTCCTCGAGCTGGGACTTGGGCTGGGACTTGGGCTGGGGTTTTGTCAGGCGGCGCACCGTATCTATATTAATGTCGTAACGGCGGGTTAAATTACTCACGGCCTTCAGCGGCTCTCCGCCTCGGCCCTGAGACAGTACTGTAAGAATCAACGGACTTTGGCTGAACCCTGCAGACAGTAATTCGTAATTATCATTTTCCACCAAGGTGATTCGCAGGGCAGAGCCAACCTTATGACACTGGGCGGTAATATCATCTGTTAACGTGCCCAGCTCTGGCACTTGGACCAAAATACCCAGCGCAAGCTCGTCGTGTATTACCGCTTGGCCCATATCTAGGACATTGGCATCTGCCTCTACGATGAGTTCCATCAGTTCTGCCATCAAGCCAGGTTTGTCCCGTCCAGAGATACTGATAAGAATAATTTCGTCAGCCAAAGTAAACCGCCCAAGTTGTGTAAATTTATGCGGATAGTTTAGCTTTTACTAAGGCACAGATATAAGTGTTGTGTGCTAAATTAGTGCCTCTTTCAGACTGAAGTATTGGTAATGACTTGGTGGAGACGCTTTAGGCCGAATAAGGCCACATTCCCGGCAGCCCTTGTCGCCACCCTACTTTGCAGTTCTGGACTGTTTTTGTTGTGGTTCGACACCGGCTCCACCGAGTTTGAGATGGACCGTTATGGCAACAGTGTTGTCAGCACCTTGGCGCAAACTACCGCTGGAGATTTATTCGACGACGAGCGCATCAATCTTGCCCTTACAGCAAACCACCTAACCGCAAACCCAGAGGTGGCGGGCGTTACCTTTTACAATGCTGGGAATGAAATTGTCGCCACCAGTGGTAAGCAAAAACCCACCTACCGTTACACCGCAACGGCCATTCTTGACGACACGACAGCCGGTTACGTGAGCATTATTCTTGACCCAGAAGCATTTGAGCGACAAGTGCCCTGGCTGCGTGGCCTACTGACCTTAATGGTTATTATGCTGACGCCGGTTTTGGCAATGCTCGCTCTGCAACTCAGTGCACGGGGCAACCGTTCACTACCCATTGTCTCAGTACGCAAAGAAGGCGTTGAGGCTCAAGCTGTGTATGTCGTTGCGCTGACACTCAATAATCAATACGCCCTTTCTCGTGATGCGCAAATTGCTTCCATCCAAGACGCCATGGCAATGGCCCAGGAAGTATGCGCCCTGTACCCGGGCATTTCGCTGGCGCTAAACGAAAAAGGTATCGCCCTTGTTTTAACAAAGGAGGGACTAGGTGGGCTAAAAGCTCTTTATGCCGCGTTCCTTATCCAAAGACTCTTGTCTGAATATGAAACCGATGGCGAGTTTCGCTGCTTTTTGTCTGAGAGCCACAGCGCCATAAATCCCGCTGAGGCGACAAAAATGGATTTGCAGCAACTGAGTAACTTTGACGATTTGGAGAACAACTTAACGCTGGCTTCACTCGCTAAAGCCAATACACTGTTGGTTGACCAGTTGGTTTTTGACGGCTTGAATGAAAACGAGAAAACGTGGGCTCGGCCTTTCAACCATCCCATTTTAGAAGATTTGGCGCCGGCAACCAGTATATTCAATATCCCTGAGTTGCCAGAGCAAGAGGCCTCTTTAATAAGGGACCAAGCCACATTGATTTTGGGCTTTAGTTAGCCAGCCTGGCCCTTTTAGTCTGAAACGGTCAGCCTAAATCTTGCAGCTTAAACCTACCACTCTTGGCCAAGCCCAAAGCCCAGTGCCACTACTCCACTGTTAGACGATCTGCCTTTTGGAAGCCGCGCGGCAACTTACGACCACGACGCGCGCGTTCGCCAATGTAGCTTTCTAGATCTTTAGGCTTCATGCGCAAATGCCGCTGGCCAGCATGCACTAACAATTCATCTTTTTCGCCCAAGGCAACCACGCCGACCATTTCCTCTTCGCCAGCCTTAAACGCAGCAGTAGGTACATTGATTAGCCGATTACCCTTACCACGCGCAAGCTCAGGCAGTTCAGCAAGTGGGAACACTAACAAGCGGCCTTGATCTGTCACTGCCGCCACATAGCAAACTTCTGCGGCCAGCAGTTCTTCTGAAAGAAGCACTGGGGGCAGTGCTACGCCGTCGTTTGGCACACTCAAACACGCCTTACCGGCCTTATTTTTGGTGACCATATCTTCTAGCCGACCAACAAAACCGAATCCGGCGTTAGAGGCCATTAATGCTTTTTGCTCACCATTACCGATGAGCACACCAATAAAGCGCGCACCTTCTTTAGGCTTAAAACGACCTGATAGAGGCTCACCCTGACCGCGGGCCGAAGGCAAACTGTGCCCCGGCGTATTATAGGTGCGGCCATGAGAGTCGAGGAATATCAGCACATCACTGGTCCGCCCCTTCACCGCATGAGCAAACTCATCACCCGTTCGATAATTCAATTCACGTGGGTCCACATCGTGGCCCTTGGCCGAGCGCACCCAACCTTTGTCTGACAGCACTACCGTAATGGGTTCGTTGGTGATTAGATCTTCTTCGCTGTAAGCACGGGCCTCTTCAACCTCGCCCAATGGTGAACGACGTGGATCCCCATACTCTTCAGCCACTTTCAGCAATTCGTTTTTGATCAACGTTTGCATACGCGCCTTGGAACCCAAGGTTTTTTCTAAGCCGGCTTTTTCAATTTCTAGCTCACTCTTCTCACCAGTCAGCTTCATCTCTTCGAGTTTAGCTAAGTTGCGCAAGCGCAAATCGAGAATTGCATTGGCCTGAATTTCACTCAGCGCAAACTGATTCATCAATTCAATTTTGGGCTCGTCTTCTTCGCGAATGATTCGAATCACTTCATCTAAGTTAAGATAAGCAACCAACAACCCATCTAAAATATGCAGCCGATCATTAATCTTGTCTAAGCGGAAGGTCAACCTGCGAGTGACCACGTCAAACCGATAACGCAGCCATTCCTTGAGTATTTGCGCTAGGCTCTTAACCGCAGGACGCTGGTCTAAACCAATAATATTAAGGTTTACCCTATAGCTGCGCTCTAAGTCCGTGGTGGCAAACAAATGGCTCATCAAGCGGTCATAGTCGATGCGATTAGATTTAGGCACTAAAACCAAACGGGTTGGATTTTCGTGATCCGACTCATCGCGCAAATCTACCAGCATGGGCAGCTTTTTGGCGTGCATCTGCTGGGCAATCGCCTCCAACAGTTTCGCTGGGGATGCTTGGTGCGGCAGCGCCGTGATGACAATATCCGGGCCTTCGCGATGAAAAATGGCCCTGGCCTTTATGCTGCCCTTACCTGTTTCATACATCTGCCTAATATCAGCCGGCGGCGTAATGATCTGCGCATCCGTAGGATAGTCCGGCCCCTTAATATGGGTCATCAAATCTGCGTCAGTGGCCTTTGGGCTGTCGAGCAAATGCACACAGGCGCTGATGACTTCATTAAGGTTGTGCGGTGGAATGTCCGTTGCCATACCCACGGCAATACCCGTGCTGCCATTGAGCAGAACAAAAGGTGCTCGGGCGGGCAACAGGCGCGGCTCTTGAACGGTGCCGTCGAAGTTTGGATTGTAATCTACGGTACCTTGGCGAGCTTCGGTCAGCAGCAAATCTGCATAGCGCGACAGACGCGCTTCGGTATAGCGCATGGCAGCAAATGATTTTGGATCATCTGGCGCGCCCCAGTTGCCCTGACCATCTACCATGGGATAACGGAAAGAAAAGGGCTGGGCCATTAACACCATAGCTTCGTAGCAAGCGCTGTCACCATGCGGGTGAAACTTACCCAGCACATCGCCCACTGTTCTGGCCGACTTAGCGTGTTTGGCTTGACTGTTTAAGCCCAGCTCGCTCATGGCATAAATAATGCGGCGTTGAACTGGCTTCAAGCCATCTGCAATATGCGGCAGCGCACGGTCGTTGATAACGTACATGGAGTAGTCCAAGTACGCCCGCTCGGTGTAGACCGATAACGGTAGTTGTTCAGTCTCTGGTGATTGGATTTCTTCATCCATAATATCGAGTACCTATCCTTCAGGTGTAAAAAGGTCTTACCTTACTTGTCGCAATCTTAGCCGATTTGAAAGTTTACTTGCGGCAAAATCACGTCATACAATAATTTTGTTAGGGAGGGTTAATCAAGAACCGCTTCATTACCGTTCTTTTCTAACCAAGCGCGGCGATCCGGCGCGCGCTTTTTCGCCAGCAGCATATCCATCATACGGTCCGTAGACGCACCAGATTCGTTGGTCAACTGCACCAAGCGCCGGGTGTCCGGAAACATGGTGGTTTCACGCAACTGTAGCGGGTTCATTTCGCCCAAGCCCTTAAAGCGCTGCACATTGATTTTGGCGTTGGCTTTCTCGGCTTTGATCTTAGCAATAATTTGATCGTGCTCAGCATCATCAAGCGCGTAAAACACCTGTTTGGCCTGATCAATACGATACAAAGGCGGCATTGCTACATATAAGTGCCCTGCTTCGACCAGCGCTCGAAAATGTCTTACAAACAAGGCGCACAGCAATGTGGCGATGTGCAACCCATCGGAATCGGCGTCAGCCAATATGCAGATCTTTCCATAACGCAAACCTTCAAGATTGTTTGAGCCAGGATCAACCCCTATGGCAACCGAAATATCATGCACCTCTTGAGACGCTAATATTTGTCCTGACTCAACTTCCCATGTATTTAAAATTTTACCGCGCAGGGGCATTATCGCTTGAAACTCACGATCTCGCGCCTGTTTAGCTGATCCTCCAGCTGAGTCACCCTCCACTAAGAAAAGCTCAGTACGGTCATTATCAGCTGCACTACAATCAGTTAATTTACCTGGCAATGCAGGCCCTGCTGTTACACGTTTACGGACTACTTTTTTCGCTGCGCGTAGGCGACGCTGCGCATTGGAGATACACAGTTCGGATAACAGCTCTGCGATATCTGTATGTTCATTT
>ENA-OQVM01002192-OQVM01002192.1-marine-metagenome-genome-assembly--contig:-NODE-2192-length-23523-cov-7.949501_pt1 | contig 23523 bp, 14 predicted proteins | sample MGYA00237776_ERZ505498 | MGnify/ENA primary metagenome ERZ505498 (study PRJEB26159, sample SAMN06265151) | marine metagenome | isolation source: Helgoland LTER site | place: Germany:Helgoland, sampling... | reverse complement strand
CTGTATTGCCCACAGATTTAGAGATTGCATAGGCTCGTGTGCATGATCGTATGCAACAGCATCCATAGAAATTCATTTCGAAGACTGAAGACAAAAAATAGTACACGTTTTATCCCCCTAGCTGGAGGTGCCTTAGATGCTGCAATGATGGCTCTAGCGAAGGTAAAGAATAAGGTGCTATTCCCTCGATATATTGATCAGATTAAAGGTAAGGTTAAGAATGATGTTGCGTCTAATGCATTGAACAAGCGGCTATCCACTATTACTGATGAGCGTAAGACCATGCATTCATTTCGACACACTATGCAGACACGCCTTAGGGATGTTGAATGTCCAGAAGATGTCCGTAAGGAGCTGATGGGCTGGCAAAAAGATGTCAGTAAGAACTATGGTAGCCCATCAGATTTGAAGATTAAGCATAGGTATTTACTTGAGTCTTTGGCATGGGAAAGGCAGGGTGTTTAGTTTCCTATATAGACATGGACTGGGTTGTTGTAGCGTGGCATCACAATAATTTTTATCAAGATACTTATCTATGAACAACAAAAAGCTCACTTAATTGTTAGCTTTGATTAGTGATTATGAATTCACAAGGCTCAAAGACGGATTGGTTAAAACGTTGACTTAATTACTTAGCATTTAGATCCTTTGATTCGTTTGGTTTTAGTATGTCAAAAAAATTTAAATCCCCTTCATTTAATGGTGCCTTACCATTAGTCTTGTGTGAGGTAGGATGAATTTAACTTACTATTTTTTCTCCAACTTCAAAATCACGTCGTAATAGTTGTCCCACCTGCCTTGTAACTGACCGTCGATGCTCCCATTTAAATCTACTAAGGATAAATCGTTCTTTCCAAACAAAACACCTATTTTAAGTGTACTGATAATATTACCTTTGTTGTCAACTTGACCTTCAAATGACTCATAAAGGTCTTCTGAGCCAGTCTCTAGGACACGACCTTTTTTTGCTACAGTCATGATTCCATTGCTTATTTCAATATAACCATTTCCTAGACGCTTACTTCCTTCATTTTCATTGTAGCGGGATATAGTAAAAGAATAACGACCGTCGAATAACGGGCTGCTTATAATTTCAGTTTGGCCTGTATCATACATCGATTCTTCTTTATTCGTCGTTAACTCGAGTACTTGTAAAGTAAACCCATTTTCTGTGCCTTTATGAACAACAAGTTCGATATCTCCATCATTGTCAATATCGATTGGGCGAATACCAGCTAGGGTGTATTTGTATCCCCCAGTAAGTAAATCATTATTTAGTGGTTTAAATGAGCCGTCCTCTTGTCTAATAAAAACCTTAGGCGGACTTGCTTTAATTTGACTCCCTATTTTCTGTGCGGACGGGTCGTCAATTCCATGAGGAGAAGTCAATACAATATCTTTTTTATCGTCATTATTTATATCTATCAAGTTAAGTGATTTTCCCCAAGTTCCATAATCAAAAACAATTCCTGGAAAATAAAAATTACTTTTATCGACAAATTTTCGATTTTTTTCCTGGATAAGAACTTGAAGTTCTGTGCCACCATTACTATTTTTTCCTGCTGGCTGTGTGACATGAAGTATCAATATATCGTTATCACCATCATTATCAATATCTGTTACGAGATAATTATACCCCGCACTTTTCTTGCCAAATCTGCCAGGTTGAAGTTCAAGGGTATCGCTTTTTTTGAATCCTGAATTAGAACCAAAAATTACCCTGTTGTTTTCAGCGCCTTGAAGCTTGCCACTTAAAAGAATTAAATCAAGGGTGTCATCATCATCAACAAACTCCAAACCTGGAGTAAAGTAAAAGTTTTTTCTTTTGTTACCAGGTTTATGCGATATATAAGAAAAACCTTTATCTAATAGCTGCCCATCTGGAACTTTGGTAAACATGCCTTTGCCATCATTTCTTAAGAAATAATGGGGAACTTTAACTTGGGTACCGGCTTGCGTAACAAATAAATCAATATCACCATCTGAGTCAATATCTGCGCTAGTAACTCCGTGAGTAAAGTCTAATAATTGTGGTAAGTTTGAAGTAGCATTTATAAATTTACCATTAGGAGCACTCAAGATTAATGTGTTTTGATAGCCAGGGAATGGGTCATAGTCAACTCCATGGTCAGCAATGAAAATATCGTTTACCCCATCTCCATTGAAATCCTTAATGACCGAACTTCTAGGAGCCTGGGTATAGGGAACTATATCCATTATTGGTTTGAACAAAGAAAAACCCTTACCAGGAGTTGTTGTCAAAACTATTAGCTTAATATTAGAGCCTTTTTTTAAATCCGAATATTGTATGCCGTACACAAGTTCAGGCAACCCATCTCCTGAAAAATCACCTGAACCCAAAGGGGTAATTAGAGAATATCCAGATGCGACAGACTTACTGAAATCTTTGCTTAAGACCTTGAATTCATCTGTTAGTGATTTCGCGTACAACCCATCAACCCACTCAATATTTGTTTGGTCTGTACCTTTGGCGGTAGGTTTAGAAATTTCAGAAGAAGCACCACCACAACTTAGCCCACGTTTTGTCGACTCGGTTTGATATTCAACATTGTCAGGAATTGCTTTAGCAAGACGACACACAGTCTTATCAGACCAGCCTGATAAGTCTTGAGACAGTGCGTGTGTAGCCATCAATGATGCGATTAGTGCGCAGACAATACGACGATAGAAATTCATATTAGCCACTCTCCAATTTACCTTTCAACATTTGTTTGCAGATAGCCTAATATAGCGTCTGTGCCACCTAAGACTGTTTGGAACAACTCCCAAGCAGGCTGATCATTAGCATCTTTAAAATAATCATAATGACATTGTTGGTTCTTAGCATCCTTAATATCGTTGGTTTCACTAATAAAACTTAGCCAGCCCCATTCCATTAGACCCTTTCCACATTTCCTTTGAAGAGAGTCAATGTGCCGTTTAAGAGACCTTAATGTCGGGTGGTCTAGGTTAATCACTAGCCTTTGCTCTTGATCACCCGCTTGTTTAAACACCAAGGTACTAAAACTGATCTTTTTATCACTACTCAACTTTAAGCTCCCCTGTATCTTGGATTTATGCCACTGATACGGTTTAAAATATTCTGCTGAGCGTTCTAATTTAAAAGCGCCAGTTTCAATAAACGCTACTTTATCCAGTGTTAAGTTGAATGTTTCACCTTCAATGTTAAAGACAGACAGTTTTGAAAGATCTTTGATTTTATTTGCCTCATTTTTTGCTAGACCTTCAGGCGAGTTGTCTACTAATGCCTTATGGATACAACCTAGTGTTACCCCGGTAATTGGGTTGATCTTCAAAGAGCGTGATTTACTTGTAAGTTCTTGATTGAGCCATTTGGCTGTTCTATGCTCTGGGTAGCGAAGTTGAAAAATTTGGAGCCATGATGCATAAAACGAAAGAGTGTCTAAATTAGAACTGAATTCTTGATGACCATTGCTTGCTTGACCGTTGTGTCTCTTTTTAGCCCATGGCTCAATGACAGAATGGTCTAAATACGCATCCTGAAACAGCTCTACAGCCTTGAGTAATTTCTTTTCAAGGGTAGTTGGAATCTCAACATTTGCTGCCCTCGCTATCTCTAATATGATAAAAGCTTCTCCTAAAGCATTGTAGTGATACCAGAGTGCTCTGCTACCTCTTGTTGTTCTGTTTTTCATGCTTCCATCACTAAGCGTCCATTTATTCAATCCCCTGACCATATTCTTAATTAAAGATTTATAGCTTTTGTTTTGGCCATGCTGGATGGAGATATTAGGAAAGTGCCATCCGACAGAGTTGCCAAAATAAAAATCCTTAGCTTTTTTAATACGATGATTGAAGCTTTTAAACCACCGTTTAATGACTTCGTGCCTCTTATCTTCAGGTTGGTAGTCAGAAAAATAAAGCTTATAAACATAGTTTAAAGCGAAGACGGTTTCTACGGCTACAGTTGCATCTTTTATTGGGGCTAAATCTTGCCCTTCAGGGTCACTCCATTCGCCTTCACAAGCTGGAGCAATGCTTTTAGGGCCATTATAGAAGTAGCACCGCATTGTTGCTGATAATGCGTCTTTAGATGCCCAGTCGTGCAACTTATTAAATAGTTTTTCTTTTAATTCTAAATCCTCAGATACCATAGCGAAGGTGGTTGCTTCCAAATATTTAGAGAGTACTTCTCTACTATATTGACCTTCTACTTCTCTCCAATTATCCATTTTTGAGTTGTATCCTTTGATTCTGGGGGCTAAGTCTTTATCTATGACTTGCCAGTTTGGTTCATATCTATCAAAGCCGCATGAGTTGGTTTTGCTTTCTTTGGGCAAATTGAGGAATTCCTTATACGTTTTGTCTGAAAGAAATATGCTTTTGCTAGCTTTTTGTTTAGTGGAGTTTGTAGTTGCCTTACTCGTGTTTTTTGTCGCCGCACTTCCACAGTTTAGTCCTCTATTTTTAGCTTCTTGAAGGTACTGAGGGTTGTCCTGTTGGCTAGAGGCAAGCCTACACACAGTCTTATCAGACCAGCCTGATAGGTCTTGAGACAGTGCGTGTGTAGCCATCAATGATGCAGTGAGTGCGAAGATGATGCGAATACCAGATTTGAACATAACTGCCTCTATCAAACTTTACGTTAACTGCCTCAGACAAAAGTGCTAGGCATTGAACCCACAATTAAGTGGGCTTGGTTTATTTTAATTCAAAGGGTAAAAAAGCCAAACAAGTTAATCAACAATCTCTAGACTTGGATTAATATTAACGTCCACCTCATCAATGGAAAAACCCCTCCTTACTTCATCGTAATATACTATTTGAGTTGGCATGACATCTGTGCCGTGTCTGGCTTTGTATTTAGAGATAAAACTTCTGTAGATCCCGTGTTTAAAGTAAATTGCAGTGGGTACTAACTTGGCATTTATTGGTGCCTTGTCAATATTTACTTTCTTATCACCATTCACCCATACAGAGATGTTCTTATTAGCAAAATCAATACAGAATGAAATATCGCTCCACTTACCCTTCATGTCATTTATTGGTATCAGTTTATAATAAACCGATTGATCTCTAACATTATTGACAGAGCCGCTAAGAACGTGCCAATTCAATTCATAATAGTCATTTTTTACATCGAACTGAATAAGTGGTGGGTTAGACTTTATACCTTCCATAGAGCCTTTTGGCCCTCCTTTTTGATGTATTTGTCCAAGTGATGTGTTTGTTGGTGACGCGCTCTGAAAACTATCATCAAGCATAATACTATATGCAAAGCATTGGTTTCCCGTTGGCTTTTGCATAGGTGTGGCTGTGAATTCAACCCTCTCTCTGTCAGTCTCACAATCATTCCAGTCACCACTAGTAAAGCAGTCACCATCGGCAACTTCAAATCGTTGATACTTTTCGCCTCTCCTAGCTTTAACTGGATTGTTAATTAACCCGAAGTTCTTTTTCTTTTGTCCAAAAAAATTAGAGTGGGAGCCATAACCAGAATTTTTACTTGCGGTCATGGTTAAACCGTCACTGCTCATTGAACTTGTATCATTACTAAGAGTAATAAATAGTTGGAAATAATCATCAAATTTCCCCTTGATTTCAAGGCTATTTATGTTTCCTGAAAAACGCACTTTGTGTGGGCTCCCCTTACCATTTAAAGCATTCACTTCAAATGATATGGAGGCGTTGCCTTTTTTGTCTATTTGACCTTTTAAGGTATCGTAATACTTAGTTGAACTTGTATCGAGGAATCTATTTTTTAGCGATACACTTATAGCTCCATTTTGTATTACTAAGATGCCACTACCTAAAGCTCTGCGGCTTTCAGAAGGATTGAAACGACTCAATACAAAAGGATGCTCACCATCAAATGCATTTGATATATTATCAACTCTTTTAGAGGGCTGTGTACTTGAACCGCAGACTAAACTGCGGCTATCAGCCTCTTGAACGTAATCAATATTGTCTGGATTATTTAATAACTGTCGGCACACAGTCTTATCAGACCAGCCTGATAGGTCTTGAGACAGTGCGTGTGTAGCCATCAATGATGCAGTGAGTAAACAGACCAGCCGAAAACAGAAATTCATGATAACCACCTCGATTCAATTAGACTTTATAATAGTCCGGAAACCACAGTACCATTTTAGCCGTAGGAATATTTCTGATATTTCTTAATGCCATATAATAATTGTGTGTTTAGCCCCTTTTTAGCGTAGGAAGTTCAAGACAAAACCCAGTCGATAGGCACTCCCGCTGCATACATGTGTATGCTTAAGATGATGTCTCAGTTAGCTAAAAGGCTTGCTTGGTTAAAGATTGAAAAGTAATGATTAATGTTCTAGTTGAATATCATAATGATTGTTCAATGAGTGCTAAGGGTTAATCGTTAATCATAATGTGTTGCTACTTGATGTTTGTTAATGATGATTATAAGAGGTGATGCTAAAGGTCTATTAGAAGCGTGACTGGAGCTAGACCTGAGATTTATGCCATTTTATTTTTTAAACAACTTAGAAAACGGTAAGCACTTTTAACTTGTTGTCAGAGGATAAATAACTAAGATCAAGGGTAAAAACTTAAGTTTTTGATAGTGTGATAATGCGGCCGAATATAAGATGATCAGTTGATGATAAGCTATCCATCAATACCCACATTACTGGGCATCGTGGGCGAACGACTGGTGCGCTGGCCATTCCATCGGTTAAATAAATACAAGCATCAAACCGACCATTACGCATATTCTTCAGCCACTCAAAGGCTGGATCAAACGACGTGCCACCACCACCTTGAACATGGTCTATCGGTTTGCCTTTGTATGGATAGTTGCGTTGCACGCTCGCATCACATTCAATGATATGAACATCCGCACCACTTCGCCAGATGCCATAAATCTCAGCCGAAAATAATTTTAATTGATCCATAGAAATCGACGCAGAAGTATCGATCACTACTGCCACACACTTTTCACGTTTGACACGTGTTCCTGGGAACGTATTAAAACGCTTTGACATACGTCGGTTAGTTGGCACAAGGCTCGTGCGATAGCCGCTATTGGCAAACAATCGAAGCGTGCGTCGCCAATCTACTTTGGGTTTACGATTTTGTTCAATTGAGTGTAACTCGGTCTGAATTTCTGCAGGGATGGATCCCCACTGGTTGATTGGTATTCGATTGCGCGCGCGAACAACATGGCGCTCAATATCGACTTCCAGCGCATCAATTAGGGTTTGGCTCATGGGTTGACCATTAGCCTCTGCAGCACCGCCAGAAGCTGCCCAGAGGCTATGATCGCTATGGGAGGTTTGATCAAGCATCCGCTTTAAAGCTTCTATGCTTTGGCTCGCATTGTCTGCTTCTCCTTCTCCACTGCCATCGTTCTTATTGTGTGATTGACTGTTATTTTGACGAAGGGCAGCTTTTTTCAGGTTAAGCAATTTATCATAGTACCATTCGACCGTTTGATTTGGTCGCAGATCATAATCAGGAAATGTTTTCAGTGTTACACCTGACTCCGGCAAGGGCCACGGAGCGATCAGTTGATTGACCACCAAATCTGCGGCGATATTGAACAATTCAAGATCAGCATTGTGTTTTGGCTTACGATAAAGATGTCTGAAAATAATATGTAACGCTTCGTGTTTGATCACTGCCACCCGCTCTTTGGTGTTCAGTACCTTGATAAAGAAAAGTGGATTGACGATCAATTCTGGCCCTCGTGACGACAGGGCAACAGCAGCGGTTGAGACATCTTCGGAAACACGCCGCACCAACCCTCCTAAAATATGGCCATAAAAAGGTTCTTTTAATAACAATGTAACAATGGTGCGCCCTAGCTCATGGGTTGCCTTTTCAACATCTTTGGCAGTTGCTTTTGCACCCTTGGTATCGAGAGGTGATCCCACGATTATAGACCTGCAATTACAAGCTTTGCTAGTTTTGGATCTCGCAGCATATTGGCAATCTCTTCACTGATAGTAATCAAATCTCGATGTAGTGAAAACCGCAAATCATTTGGCAAGTCTTCAAGTAGCAAAAATGCGACAAGATTTGCTGCATGATGGGTCTCGTGTTTGTATCCAGGAGCTGATAGATGTAAATAAAGGCGGGTGCAAATAGTGGATAAGCGATCCACTCTTTTTGCATCACCCTCCCCCTTTGATAGGTCGCCGATCCGATTGGCAATGGGTTTGAAATCTTTTGCATCCAAGATATTGGATGGTTCAACCAGTTGCGTTACGCCATCATTGACAAAAGCTAAGAAAGAGGTAGCTGTAATATCATCAAGCGCACTTCTCGCTAGAACATTGACCAATTCCAACTCGCTTTTCAGGTCATCAATATTGGCGATCTGATCAAAAAACTGCGTCAAGGTTCGCGGGGTGGTGCGTTCGCCCGTAATCACTTCAGGATAGGTCAAAACAAATGCAATTCCTCGTGGATCTACACCAGCACTCATGGCCCATCTTGCCCAAGATTTTACATCAAAGATCATGGTTAGGTGAAGCATACGCGTCAGCATGGCAGGATCCATTGGCGTGACCGAATAATCACCACCTTCAGGGTTGGCGGTGCAAACAATTTGCCATTTGTGTGGCAGGGTCCAAGAGAACATCTCAAATTCTTGGACCAGTTGCATCAACCCTCGCAAAATACGATCATCAGCACGGTTAAGGTCATCCAAGAGCAAAATGCCAGGGCCTTCATCGTCCTCTTTTGGTACCCAATCTGGCGGCATATAGACGGTGGACTCGTCGCCTTGAATATCGGGGTTGGGGTCAAGTCGAACGGGCAAACCGTGCAGATCGCCCATCTCTTCAAATTGCGCTGGCGCACAGTAACGAAATTTCCAACCATGTTTATTGGCCAAATCCTTGATCATCGCTGTCTTGCCAATGCCGTGCGACCCCCAAATACAAATTGGGGTGGGTCGTTTGATGCCTCCATTGGGGTTTGTGACGGCAGACACTTCTTCATTTTCGAGATTGGTCTTAAACACATGTTCCAGCAGGCGGATGGTGGCATCGGAATCCAATTCGGCTCCAAAACTTTTTAATGCGTCAGTCATCTTTTCTCCTTCTTGATGTATGGGATGAAACTGTTTTTATTTATTTAATCATGGGCTATCAAAAATGCTGGTCGGGTAAAGCCACCCTCGGAGCAAATAATGTTTTGTAGTTTTCGGATCTTGTTTATGTCGTCATAAACACTGGATCCTATGCGATAGGCCATCCGCCCTCGTTGGGTAAAGCGAAGCGATTGCAAATTTGGCATTTTCAGCAACCAGCCCATTTCGTCATAATTGAGCTGCAAATCCCATTTTTCGAAATTCAAGGTTTTGGCATGCTGTAAAAGACTCAGGTGATTATAGTCAAATTTCGTTTTTTCGGTAGACGCCCCAAAGAGATGGGAATTACGCGCCAGATGGAGTTCACTGTCTTGTAATTTATTGACGGACGCTAACCATTCGTCTGGGAAAACACTCAAGTCGTCGGGAATTACAATATGAATTTGCGTATTTTTAAGACCTGTAAGGGCGTCATGGTCATTGACACGCATTGATATATGTAATTCTTCCAGTTGGGTGCAGTGTTGAAGCCCTTTTAAAGAGGTTAACTGATCGCATCGGTTGGCATTGAGTTTGATAAGAGCCGTGCAGCCTTCAATCCCTTTGAGGCTGCTCAAAGTATTGCACGCTGTAATGTTCAACTGCCCTAGTGACGAGGGTAATTGACCAAGATCGACCAATAATGAGTTTTGGCTAATATCCAACTCTTCTAGGGGTGCTTTCCATTGCGGCGGCAGTTTTTCTATGGCTGTCGATGATAGGGTTACCTGCTTTAGCTTAGTATGCTGACCCAGGCATTGAACATCTTTTAACATGCTACAATTGGAGAAAATCGCAGATTTCAAATTGGGGATGTTGTGAATTGCTAATATTTCTTCAAAGCCAGAGTTATAAGTTCTCAGTGATTTAACTTCTGATAACTGTGGTAAATGTTGGAGTGATTTCAACGAAATCATGGAGGACAAATCGAGACTGTCAACGCTGTCAGGAATTTTCGGGAAATACTCAAGCGTGGCAAGGCTACTGCAATCTGAAAGGGAAAACACCGAACCACCATAACTATAACTTTTGGGCATTTTTAAGGTCAAACCGTCGATGCCTTTCAATGAAGAAAGAGCACAGCAGTTTTCTAAGGTAAGTGTCGTCAGAGTTTTGATTTTACTCAGAGCCTCAATGCTTTTTAGGGATTTGCAATCTGCAAGATAAAGTTCTTTCAACTGAGAAAAAGCTTTAACAGGCTCAATACTTTTAAGGTTTACGCATTTTTGCAAATTCAAAAATTTCAATGTTGCTGCGGATGCACGAATACCCTCAAGGCTAGAAAGTTTGTTATTCTCAGACAAATCAATATTCTTCAGAAGTGGTGATTTTGAGAGAGCCTCAACATTGACGAGCCCCACACCTTTTAACTGTACTTCTTCTAGTAAGGGCGCATCTAACCCGTTAAGTGATAATAATTTCCCAACGCCGCCACTGATCTTTAAAAGTTTTAAGGCTGGCAATGCCCCAAAATTTTTCAAATCTGGTGTGGTGTCGTCCACCATCAACAAGGTTAGGGTTTCAATATTGTCAAACCCTTTTAAGTTAGGACTCTCAGTGGTTAAAGACACGGTCAAAGTTTGAATAGCATTGCGCGACTTGGCCAGTTTACTGCCCGTCATTGCGCTCGACATCAAGCCAAAGAGTGCTATATCCAAAAAAGGTTGTGCGGGTCCTGTGCCATCAAAGCGCTTGCCACGTTTTAATTCTCCATTTTTAATACTGACATCAGTGATCAGATCTTCAATTCCTGTGGTCAAGGTCTCCGATAAAGACAGCCCCATTTGGACATTGGCAACATCGCGGGACGACAGCAATTTCCATAATGAACGCATATCACTTTTCAGCGCTTTGACCGGTTTCTCACGTGGGAGAAGTTTTCTGTCCGAAATTTCAATATCTTTCTTATCAAGTCCAGGAGGTAAACTTTTTATTGGCTTGAGGGCAGGGCAACCTAAAAGAGTGAGAAACTTAACCGCAGATTTCCATTGTGAAGGCAGGATCTCGAGATTTTGGCATTTGGTAAAAGTGACTTTTTCCAATTGAGTCAATTCGCCCAAAACGGAAGCGTCCGTGATCTCACCACACTGATCAAATTCAATTTCTTTAATGTTAGTTAATTGAGCAATCGCGCTTAAATCTTGCAGTCCTGTTTTATAAAGCACTAATTTTTGCAGATGTTGTGATTTTTCCAATCCATCCAGTGAGGTCAAAGAGTCAAGGCCAAAGATTTTGACCTTAGTGAGTTCTGACACAATGGGGGGTAATGAACGCAAGGATGTTAACACTTTTAAGTTGACCAAAGAAAATTCATCTGCACCATAAATGTGTGTGGAGTTGCTGGGGTATTTGTCGCTAATTGTTGTCATGCACAAATCATCGAACGAGTGAAGTGATTTGCAATTACTGAAGTTAATATACTGCAGTTTAGTGCAATTCTTGAGAGCAGATAAATTTCTAATCTTTTCTAACGACGATACGTCCAAAAACTCCAAATTGTGAGCTTTTTTTAGGGGCATCAGATTTTCTATGGCCAATGAACCAGCGAGACTCAAATTTACCAACGATGGCGCCGTTCTTGAGAGTGCGGTAATGTCTTTCAATTCTTGATTGCGCTGGAGAAGAACATCTTGAAGTTTTGAGCAATTCTCAAGACCGTTAATGTCTAAAAGTTCAAGTCCTGCTGTGGTAAGAGAAAGAAGGTTTGGAGCTGCTAATCCCTTTAAGGATTTTAACTGAGCTGATTTCTTTCCACTGTTAAATGGAACGGCCTGACTATAAAGGGTTAGGCACTCTAACGAAGGGGTGGAACCAAAACATGTTAAATTTTCGACAAGGCAATCTACCCCAATGTAAAGTTTAACCTCTTTCAAATTGGGGAAAACTGATAACTGAGGAATAGCTGCTGTGGTGATTGATATGATTTTTGTTTGATCTCGAAGCGCCTGGGCCCGTTCCGACGCAGAAGATGCCAGCAAAGCCATCAGTAATGCATTGAGGTGGTGCTGGTTTTTTTCACTACCTTCAAAGCGCTTGCCACTTTTGATTTTGCCTTCTTGGGTCACATTAAGGTCATCAAGCAATACCTCCAGACCCTCAAGGACCGAATCGACAAGGGACATTGCCACCATAAAGTTGCTGTCATCACCAGATTTGAAAAGTTTAAAGACTTTGGATGCATCCCCTTTAAGCGGGCGGGCGGGCGTGGGTTTCAAGCTCATCTCAAGCCTCCTTTGGCTGGTGCATAAAAATATAAAATTTGAGAAAACAAGTAGTTCATTTGTTACAATTTCAAGGCAAAGGAAACATTAAATTATGCTAGCAGTCACTACTACCCTCGTCAATTATTGGAGCAATTGATCAAAACTCACTTCGCCTGATCGCATGAGTTGAAGTTTACGCAATTGAACTTTAGCAACGGTCATCAGCACACCTTTGGGCGTGATGGCCGCTGGCTCATATAACTCGCGATATCCTGCTCTTGTGAAATGCCATTGACATAAAATTTTATCTATTTAATTTCGAAGCGCTTTCTTCTCAGCAATAAAATCACTAAAAGTAGAGCTGATAAAAAGCCCAAATACCCGAGTCGCGTTCATAAATTCATCCATAAAAATTGAGCTGATATGCCACTCGATACACTTAATTACCATCCTAACGAAACTTTTAGTTTAAAAAAACTGTAAATTTTCTAGGCTTTTTCATTTTTTACCGTTTGGTTGAGAAAATAACACGAATATAGTACCAAATAGATAGCCGGATAATTTGCCGAGCTCCTTTTTTTAGTACCACTAAATTTTGATTTTTTCTAAGAAGGTTTTAAGGGCGGGTGGTCGCCTGCCCCAAGTTTGTAAAAGTTGATGCCTGCATTTGTAGTCCAGCCTCAATAGGAGTTAGAGTCAAGATGCAGAACAAAACACGTTTATGCGTAAAATTTTTATTGAAGAAAAGATTAGATGTTGCCGTTTTTTGCGCAAACTCACCATACTTATTAATCAAAATAATACGCATGATAAGTCGTTTGTTGTGGGGTGGGATACAGTCGGCTTGTTTAATGAGCCAACTGCAAAAAGTGGATCGCCATTTCTAAATGAAATGGTTCAACTTGCTAACATTTAACATTTAACATTTAACATTATGATTATGACGAGTATATTGGTTTAAATTTAAAAAATTGAATTTATTGATGTTAAATTAGCTATTTGACATTCATAAATATAGGATGACATTTGCCTTAAAGGTCTTTCATTGTTGTGGAGCAAATCTGTGAAAAAGTTGTTAGTTTTAATTGAAAAATGGATGTTCCCATTTCTTATTAGTACATCTCTAATTTTGTTTGTGTTAACTATTTATGAAAAGCAGAACGATGGTTTAGCTGACAGTTCTATCCAAGCAGCTGTTCAAGCTTTGACGTTGGATTCGACAGAAAGTGGCTTCACGCTTTATATGAACTTCATGATCAACCTCACTCTTGCTTGGGCGGTGTTAAAGGTTTTAATGGCATCAGCTGGATTAAAATTTGATAATTTAACAGTAAAAATTTTCTCACGAAATCACATCATTATAGTTTTAAAACCTGACTCCAGCTCTCGTGGTGGCGCAAATCATAAAATAAGAAACCTACCTCTTGCCATAGATTTAGCCACAGCAATCACTTCAACTCAAAAAGTTATCCTGACCATTCCAGAAATAGATGAACACGATAGGGCGCACATGTGGGATCAGGGTGTAAAAGTGGTAACGTATAACGGTGGCTTTGAAGGAATGCTCAAAGCTACGCGGGCCTCCGAGGCAAACACGCTGATTTCTATCTGTGACAATTGGTTGGATAACATAACTATCAGCCGCGCGGCGCTTTCACCAGCGCTGAAAAACCCAAGTTTGCAAGTAAAGTGCATGATGGAGTCATTAGAAAGAAATCGCTCTTTTAACTGTGAGGAATATTTTGAAAAAAATTCTTTGAGTAGATTACGCATATTTAACGAATCCGAGCTGCTCGCAAGAAAAATGTTTTCGGAATTTCCTGCAGACTCAATAGTGGCTCAGACGAATAAGCGTGTTCATGTTTTAATGTTTGGCCTAACGTCAGTGTCCGAAGCGCTTATTTTGCAATTAGCTCGGCTTGGGCATTATCGTAGTGGTCAAAAGCCGAAGGTTTCCATCGTTGACAGTAATTTAGATACCAAAATGCATTCAATTATAAATAGTATCCCAGCCATCAATAACCTATTGGAAATAAACTTAGTTGAGCGGTCGGTTGGTGAATTGAAGTTAAAAGACATTATAGAAATAATAAATAATAAAGACCCAATTACAATAGCGTATGTCTGTGGAATAAATGAAATAGAGAATTTAAGAATTACTCGAATGCTTTTAAGTGAAGTTGCGCATGGTTCTACCTTATTCAAAGAAAAACCATTTGATGTAGTAGCGTTAGATCCCCCCGGTGGAATAGTCTTGTCAGATTTTTATATCTACGGTGAGCATGCCGGGAAATTTCATTTATTCTCATTAGTAGGCCAAGACGGTACTGCAGAAAAATCGATTATAGCGAATAGTCTGCTGGGAGATTTAGATGACGTCATAGGCCGTTCATTACACGACGCCTATCTAAAAAAGGACTTGCAGTTGTTGGAACAAAACCCGAAGCATAAAATCCACCCTAACAGTGTGGCTTGGGAAAATTTACCAGAGAATATTAGAAATGCAAACCGAGCGGTTGCAGACCATTTTGATATCAAGATGCGTGCTGTGGGTTGCAAAGTAGTTCTAGAGGGTGTTGGTGCTGAAGTTCAATTGAGCTCAAATGAAATTGAAATATTGGCCATTATGGAACATCAGAGATGGTGGGCTGATCGAAGTATTAATGGTTGGACATTTGCAGAAGTGCGTGATGACATCAATCGTCTCCATCCTAACATGGTGCCTTACGAAGAATTAAGCAACGCGGATAAACAAAAAGACCGAGACTCTGTTCTACAGATGATCGAAATTTTAGGATCAGAGTGTATGATATTGGTAAAAAACCCCTCCAAACTTAATTAAAAGTAGGGTGCTAATATTCTATATTGGGAACTGGCATATTTGACGGGCCACTTGATACGCACCCCGTTTAATAGACACTTCAATTGGTTACAATGTAACGCAATAGGAGTCCAGCAATGGCAGGCGAACGATCCACACGACTTACCATGCTTGTTCAGGTTGACAGTAAAAAAACGTCAGAGGTTGTTGGGTCATGATCAAAACAACTCTCCCAGCTCCCAGAGGCATTTAAGAAAATCCTTACATGGGATCGAGGACAGAGCTGGTCGCCCATGCAGAACTCATCTTTGCAACAGGTTGGACGTGTACTTTTGTGACCTTAGTAGTCCCTAGCAGCCAGGAACTAACGGGAAAACCGATGACCTTCTTCGGCAGTGTTGTTTAGACAGTGCCGCGTCAAAGCGCAATGATCGCCAACAGAGAACGCTGAAATGTCATACCCCTCATCATATGTTAAATATAGTGTTGCGGTGACTGGATGAATCCATCGATGCTAAAAATGGGGGGATTACAAAAACAATTAGGGTATATTTAAAGAAAAAGATCCTACAATGACGATGGAATGTTTTTTAATGACTTATTAAAAAAGTCCAAAATATTTTGGAAATCAATCTTTGCATCATTTAGTGAATCTGAACAAATCTCACCATTTTCAAGCCAAAATTTTGCATCAGTATAATATTCCAAGGCACGGTGCTTGATCCACTCAATTTGCCATATTTTAAGAGTACTTGGATTTTCACAATCAATCGAAAACCAGTTCTGAAACCAAATTGGAGCATCAGGTGACCAAACTTGATAATCTATAGCATTTCCAACCTCATGGGGTACAGGCGATAAAGAACAAATCTGAGATGATGTATAAAATAAATTCTCTATATTTTGTTGCTCTTCATAGCTGGTTTTGAACCAATCTGAAAATTGCATATGGAAAAATTGATCATTTTCCAACAGCTCTTTAATCTCTGAGAGATTTTCATTTGTTAAGGTTCTATATACTAAATCTTTAAAATTTATTGCTTGCGCATCACTGGCGGCTACTCTAAGTGCTTCACTATCTTCAGCCTCAGCTAATTGCCATTTTTCTAAAACTTCACCATGACAATCTTCATTAATGTATTCTAATTTAGATAAAATATTAGACATAAACTATATCTCTTTCTGTTCGTAATATTAAAAATCTTTGTCTTCATTCAATTAATTTAATCTTTGAAATTCAAAAAATTTACAAACTCCTACGATGTCCTTAAAGTTTCATCAATTATTGCTTTTATTCAAATTCTCAAGTTCTCACTTCACATCATCAATCAAGTAGGTTACCTCGTCAATACGCTCAATTAACTTACCTGAGCTACAAAGCTCTGCAGAGAAATGTTTATACTAAAAAATGACCTAGAACTAAAAAATTCACCAGAGCAAAAGTAACGTTGTTGACTTAAAATAATATAAATAATATAAATAATAGAACTAAGTTAACTAATTAGGAATGGGCGCTACAGGAAATGGCAAAACCAATAGTTATTAATTACCAAGGCGAAGAGGCTAAATTTAGTCATAAAAAAGTTGATCGATCAAAGCTTTATGGCTCAAAAAAACGCATTCAATTAGACTCAGTGGGTGAAAACTGTTTGCGTTGTGAACTAACTGAGGATGGTTCAACTCTTTTAATGTCGGGTATGACCTCACAGGGTTACTTTGATAGTGATTCTAATTGGATTCCTAATAATGAATTAATAGGCATCGATTTGAATGGTAGCTTACTATCTAAAAATCCTTCAACTCTTGGTATAGCTCAAGATGCTGTTCTTTCAGACGTAGAGTCACTTTTAGATTTAGCAGTTGATTCGATTTATCAATTAGATCCAGAAGAAGTTGCTGATTCGATTCAAGCACTTTTAAAGTCTGGAAAAGCACTCAGATTTCCTTTTAACTACCGTGAAGATTATCACGCAGAGCTAGCATATTTGGTTTTCAATGATGAGGGGCATTTTGTTTTAATAGGCAACCCTACAAAACCTCAATGGATGGAGCTTGACCAAGTTATAGAGGAAGGCTTTGAAGATGAAGTGGAAGATGATCTTGATTTCGAAATGTTTTAGGGGTTAGCGATGAGAAAAATTCACCTAATGAATAAAGATAATAGAGATGCCCAAGTAGCGATTACTTCATTAAAGTATGAGAAACCATATGAGATGGGCTTGCCTAACAAACAACTTAAATTCAAGCGCTATTTATCTGCAACAGAAGGTAATTTGCATAAAAACCTTGCTAGTGTGCATGGCGATAATTACGCCTCTAAGCTTATTGAGGAAGATCCAGAGATCGATATAGAAGCGATTGGTAAGTTTATTTCAAGTTCAGATGTCGTCTACCTTAGCAATAAAAGTGAGATTCTTTATGCGCCTCCAAAAACTGTTGAGGTAATAATTGCGCCTGACGGTAGTGAAAAAGAAAGAAGAGATCCCAAGAATATTCCTGGCAATGTTGATGATGAACTTCCTGTTCGATGGACAGGCAAAAAAATGCCTAAATCTGAGGTTGCCATAAGGTTTGCCTTTAAAAGGACAATTCAACTCAAGCATGTTGATGGAGTTACTTATGATTACTTATTTGAAATGGCTAATGAACTGCAAGATGAAAATGTGATGGTTTTAGTAGGTGCAGGTCCAAAAGGTAAGGAGCCACTTATTTTTCAAGCAAATGGCATGCCTTATAGGGGCTTTCTGGAAGGAAGGGTCCATGGTAAGAAATATCAATTACTTCTTCACTTAAGTAATCTAGAACTCAAAAGGCTAAATCTGGAGCCGACCAAATGAGTACATTTAATTTAAAAAATTCAAAACCACTTGGAAAAGGACAAACTGTTGAAAACGACGGTATTGCGGCGCCAGAAGTACTTTCCAAGCTTAAAGGTTATCGAAAGACAGTTGTTGCGGGTTATAGGCCCCTTTTATTAGATGAGATTGGCTCAAATTTAACATCTGGTGAAATGTATATTTCTCCAAAAATTGATGGTGAACTTTGGTTCATGATTATTGAAGATGATGAAGTGGTGTTATCTAACACAAGAGGCAAACTAATTGCTGGGGATATACCTTTAATAAGTGAAGTCAGTCAAATATCCAAGCGATTTAAGGGCAGAGTAATTCTCGTAGGTGAGCTATTTGTTGCATCAAAAAAAAGCAGGCCTAGGGTTAGTGATCTTGCTAGCGCACTTGGTGGAGGAGCAAAGGCAGAAGTAGAAAAGCTAGGCTTCGCCGCCTTTGATATTATATCAGGCGGAGATGTGAAGTCTTCCATTCCGCTTGTGGATTATAAAGACCGCCTTGCTCTAATACAACGCTTACTAGCTGATGGTAAGAGAGCTAAATGTGTGAAAACAGAAACAATTAATAGTCCTGGGGAAGTAATTAACTATTTTAATAACTGGGTGGATGCTGGCAAAGCAGAGGGTTTAGTAATTCGAGCGGGAGAGGGAAGGATTTATAAAGTGAAGCCTTCGCTCTCTATTGATGCTGTAATTATTGGTTACACAGAAAAAAGTGGTGATAGCTCGCAAGTAAGGTCAATTATCCTGGCCTTAATGCGTGCTGATGACACATTTCAATTACTTGGTTCTTGCGGTTCGCTTGGTGATGAAAAAGCCAGAAAAGAGATGATGCAAAAAATACAAAAATCTCAAGTAAAATCAAATTGGCGACATACAAGTGGAGATGGTGCAATCTATCACTTTGTTAAACCAGAAGTTATTGTTGAAATTAAAGTAGTTGACGTGCAAGGTGAAGACTCATCGGGCGATTCAATTCGGAAAATGGTACTTTCTATTAAGGATAATGAATGGGTAGCTCTCCAGAAACTTCCCTGCGCAAGCGTTCATCATCCTGTTTTTATTAGGTATCGTTCTGACAAACAGGTAAATGCTCTAGACCTTCGTATCGAACAGATTTCAGATAGATGTTTGATTAACAATAAAGAAACAAAGGCAGAGGTAATAACACTTCCATCAAGCGAAATTGTTCGAAGAGAGGTCTATTCCAAAACAATAAAAGAAATTACATCTGTGAGAAAATTGGTTATATTGAAAACTAATAAGGAAGACGTAGACTCAGATTTTCCTGCCTATGTAGTTCACTGGACAGATTTTAGTCCTGATAGAAAAGAGCCTCTGAAAAGAGAGGTGCGACTTGCTTCAGTTAAAGAAACAGCAACAACTATTGCAGAAGAAATGCTTGAAAAAAATATAAAAAAGGGTTGGGAAAAAGTACAAGTATAAGTATAAGGTAGAGAGTATAAGGTAAGAACAAAGAGAGTCTCGTATAATTTAACCTACTCAAACTGAAGTACACAATGGCCAAACACAGGCCTGTGTTATACCTTATTACTTTAAGACGAATAAGATAACTTGCTGGCATGTAGCTCTTTCTTGCCATCTCAGCAGAAGGCGGCAAACCTTCCGAAATGTTAATTGTCATTAGATCAGTAAGGTGGGTAGGCGGATTTAAAAATTGGCAGTCCAAAGTGGTCCAATATTCTGTACTAAAAACTGGAAACTAGGAGATATTCAGAATGAACAAGCTCAAAAACTCAAAAACTATGGTCAGTAGCAGGTTTTTTAATCAATGATTGACGAGGATATTAAGCTAATTTTAGCTACATTAGGAAGAGATTTAGATTGGGGTGTTCGAGCCAGCGTTGCGGAGAACATCGATACACCTCAGGAAAATTTATTGACGCTGTCGACCGATAATGATTATCGAGTTCGCAGAAACGTGGCTTTAAATCCGAGTACTGCTGCTGATATCCTAGATGGCTTGGTTGACGATAATGAGAAAGACGTCCGCATTCATATTGCCCAAAATTTAAATACATCCACAGCTACTCTAGCCAGTTTGGCGCTGGATAAAGATTTAGAGATACGCTCTCGAGTAGCGGCTAACTTTAATACATCGGCTGAAACGCTCAAAACTCTCTCACGAGTTAAGCGCGCAGAAGTGGCAATGCCCACATTAACAAACCCAAACACTCCTAAAGATATTAAAATAAAAATACTTATAAGATTATCATCACATGAAGAGAAGTATGTGGTTGATTTTGTTGCAAAAAATAATGATACGCCTGATGATGTTCTTCAAGTTCTCGCAAATAATACACAACCAAGTCGTATCCCAATATTGGAAAACCCAATGGCTTCCGCCAGATTGCAGTTAAGTCTAATAAACCATGAAACACAATTTTGCATCGATAGAATCATCCAAAATAACGATATTGCAAAATATTCGCAGCAGTTATTAGAGGATTTATCCAAAGAAAAATCTACGACTATTAGGGGTAATATTGCCATTTTCCCTTCAACACCTTTAAAGCTGCTAGAAAAGTTATCGAGAGATACAGAGGATACTGTTCGTAAAAACGTTGCTGACAATGTAAATACCCCTGAAAATGTTTTGCTAAAACTTGCAAAAGACAAAAGCATGTTTGTTCGAGCCGCCGTTGCTAAAAACGCTGGGGCCCCTGAAAAAGTGCTGGGGTTGCTTTCTATTGATGGGGAGACCCATGTCCGGACTATTTTGGCGCAAAATAATAAGACATCCGTAAAAGTAATTGGAAAGCTTTGTACAGATGACAACTCCCGTGTTCGGATGGCTGTAACTAGGCATCCAAATGCGTCTAAGGAAATGTTAAAACTTTTATCTGAAGATGAAGATGATGACATTCGTATTTCAGTCGCCCTTCATCGAAACGTGTGTAATCAGGTGCGAGCTAAAATCTTAAAAAGTTTAAAAACAGAGCAGTGCCGAACAATCTGTCAAAAAATAAGACAAGATCAAAATGCCTATCCAGCCGATACTTTGGAAATATTTCTAACTTTGGATGAAATTGCTATCTATGAAGAATTAGCACGAAGCAATACGAAAGGGACTATTGAGGATCGTGATACATTTAAAATATCGTTGTTTGTAGATGAGGGGTCAGCTGCATCCAGTTCCTTGCTTGATAAATTATCGAATAGCAAACAAGCCAGCGTCAGACGTTATATTGCTGAAAATCCAAATGTGTCAAACGGAACCTCTCATCTCCTTGTTGGAGATGAAGATCTGGCAGTGCGTTGTAAATTGGCTTGCAATACTAAGGTGCCTACAGAAGTATTTACGATTTTAGCCAATGATGCAGAGTCAGTGGTACGCGAAAACGTTGCTTCAAACGAAGGTGCATCTATAGAAGCATTAAAAATTATAGCTGAAAACAAAAAGAACTACCTCGCCAAGGCACCCGGAGCTAAGTTTGAGCACTCCATCCTTACAAATCTCGCTAGAAATCCGTGTGTTCCAAGTGAAATTCTCGAGATTATTGTATCTAACGCCTCCCAGATGAAAGACGATACTTCACAGCCTATTGTGGAACGAGAGAACGCTTCTCACGTCTGTCAGCTAGTGGCCACACACTTGAATATTACACCGAATTTAGCTAAATTTTTTGCTTCTAATCAAGACTATAGGGAAAGTTTAGCTGGAAATTCAAGAATATCAATTGGAGTCATAGAAGCATTGGTCAATGACGATAATCCGATGGTAAGACGCAATTTAGCTCGTAATCCAAGACTAAACCCAAAGAAATTTGATTGGGTAAAATGAATAATTTTTTGGGAAGAAATATGCGATTATGTTTTTCTCCAATGCGAATCCACATAGACATTAATGATCAAAAGGTATGTTAGTGCTCAGAACCCCCTCAAAACCTATCAGAAAGAATTATTATACTGGGTACCATTAGGGCAAGGCTTTTGAGCTTGACTATTTATAATAGTGATAACGTTCTTTAGAAGAAAAGCTAATTAATAGAAATAGGGAGGTAACATGACATGATTTTTGAAATATCTGGAAAAGGCATCATTTGTAACGTTTATTATATTGAGAGAGAGGCTCTGGATGATATTTCTGAATTGGTAACTGAATTCGGCCCAAGCCTCAAGCAGATGCTACAAGAGCGAAGTGATTATATAGTAAACGTTTCAAAAGGATTTTTCTCTGATAATTCATTATCTGAATTTAATTTTAAAATGTCATCGGGAGAAACTATTGGCCAAGACTTCTTTAAAAAAAGAATCGCTGAAATGGCATCAAAAGACGACGAGGCTGGAGAGTATTTTGAAGAAGGGACGGATCCCCGTGATTTTAAATCTGTTAACAATGATCCACGTTCAAAAGACATAACAGAAAGTCAGGTTGCTATTATTGAATACCATGAATTTGAGAATGGTGTTTCAACCCTAGAGATTCCCTGTGAAGACAAAGACAAAATAATGGCAATGAAGTTGATGTGTGACTCTGTTGACAGACCGGGGCCGTCAGGCGACGTAGATCTTGCAACAAAAGCAACTTATGGTGAAAGTATTGTGGGTGGAGAAGAGTATGGAGGAGCAGAGTGGCCAATAATGGGCGTCGAGTTAGACGGAGAAAGTTATCCACTTTCAGAAGCCAAATTTGACAGATCTCACTCACGTGTGTGGTTGTGGGTATATGATGAAGAAGATAAAACACATGGCCTTGATTTCTTTGGTTCACAAGAATTGCCTGATCCATGGGTGGTAGAGATGGTTGATTTAAATATTGGAGATATAAAAGACGGCTTCGATCAAGACTTAAACCAACTATTAACAGTTCATAAGTTTTTTAATCAAAAAGACCTTGATTGGATCAAAAATAATAAAGATTTTGTATCTCACTATCAGATATCACACAAAGCTCTAAAACACTTGATGTTTGAGGGGGAGCGCGAACTTCAACTCCCTGTATTTAACAAAGAAAACGTAAAATCTAGCACTTGTACTCTACTTTGTATGTTTTTTGATGCATTTGGAGTCAAAGGGTATGACCCTGAAAAACTAAGTCAACTAGATGAAACGCACATGCATTTAACAGACTTTGAAATGCTAGCGCTTGGAAACAAAATACTGGTAACGTCTATTCAAAAATCATTTTGTATGCACTTTAATGTGATTGGTGAAATGTCACTTTTCGGAGAAGAAAGCTTTTCTGAGATGTCGCATCCGACGCTTGCAGATGCAGTCGAGTTTGTCGTGGAAATTTTAGACGACCCAGATGCGGCATTTAATCAAGATGCAGGCATTGACGACGACGATGCAGAAGACATAGAAATGGATACTGAAAAAAAATAGTCTTCTTGGCCCAAAAACTTCGCTACCAACTTATGTGGTGACACTGCCGTCTATTGCAAGTCGTTGATTTGTGTCTTACATTTAAAATTGCAGCTACCGTCCTTCTAATAGGACCGGTTCAAGTATCGGAGTGGATTGATGTCTGGACGCGTAGTACGCATATTTTTATCCTCCACGTTTCGTGATTTTGGCGAAGAACGTGATTTATTGG